>Ga0123357_10012039_pt1 | contig 11136 bp, 8 predicted proteins | sample TergutEmb28metaG_FD_89873 | JGI IMG/M metagenome (GOLD analysis project Ga0123357, IMG submission 89873) | Embiratermes neotenicus P4 segment gut microbial communities from Petit-Saut dam, French Guiana - Emb289 P4 | ecosystem: Host-associated > Arthropoda: Insects > Digestive system > Gut ... | reverse complement strand
GTATAGGGTCTTGGTGGGGAAACCGGAGGGAAAGAGACCACTGGGGAGACCTAGGCGTAGATGGGTGGATAATATTAGGATGGATCTCCAGGAGGTGGGATGTGGGTATACGGACTGGATTGGGGTGGCTCGGAATAGGGACAGGTGGCGGACGCTTGTGAGTGCGGTAATGAACCTTCGGGTTCCGTGAAATGCGGGGAATTACTTGACTAGCTGCAAACCAGTTAGCTTCTCAAGAAGGTCTCTGCACCATGGAGTAAGTTAGTAAGTGGACATTTTAACCACATTTAATTTTCAGATAAACTTTTATATTTTACAACAAGCCCTTTTTTAAAGACAAATATGCTGAAGAAGTCATCTGTATGTATAATTGCAGATAATTTAAAAAAAAAACTTCATGGCCTGGCTTGACACTTCCCTTTCGCGCCTTTGAGGATACTTAAATATCTGGGACCATTGAATTAAATTGTTCGTTCATGACAGCAACCAGCGCACCTTCACAACGTACAAACACAAGTTAATGTAGCTAGTTCTACACACATGTTTCTGCATCACGTAACACCAAAATTTAAAACTCGCTAAAATACGAGTATGATTGATTACAAAAGTAATTCGTATTATACCACGTATTACCGTATGCTTGCAGCTAATTAAACCTCGTGGTTTTCACAAACTACATTTCAAATATGGTAACATTTATTACGGCGTTTTCATTCAATATGTTTACACAGTTGTTTGTTGCTATACTGTAGTTTTTCTTTGATCTTGTTCCTGTGTGATGTGATGGTGTCGTGAATGAACAGTATTTAGTTCTTTCAAATTGCGCGGAATAAATGATATCAAAATACTGGGACAATGTTTTCCCGTTCGGCCGTTGAAGGATAACGAACGAAAATCGCTGCTGGCAGATCAGGGCACCAGGCAGCTCCAGGAGTTGACATTCACCCTTCGACGGTGGGAATGGCGTTTGTTTAGTGGCTACATTCGAATGCGTGTTGCAATTTAGGCACCATGAGAACGTCAGACGTCCTCCGGAACTCTTACACTGTCGACGGAATGTGAAAGATACAAGAAACATTGCGCTGGAAAAGCCAAGAATATGCATATAATAATAATAATAATAATAATAATAATAATTACTTATGCTATGGTTTTATACTATTAATCACTGTCTGCCGGTCCAAGTGGCCGCGCGGTCTAAGGTGTATGTCTGCGGCCGCTTACCTGCTGGGATCGTGGGTTCGAATTCCTCTCGGGGGTATGGATGTTTGTCTGTTGTGAGTGTTGTGTGTTGTCAGGTAGAGGTCTATGCGACGAGCTGATCACTCGTCCAGAGGAGTCCTACCGACTATGGTGTATTTTTGTCTTCAGATTCCTGTATTTTGTCGCTTCGTCTATTTAATGCTTGTATTGTTTTCTCTTCGCGGTAATGAACCTTCGGGTTCCGTGAAATGAGGGGAATTTCTTGACTAGCTGCAAACCAGTTAGCTTCACAAGAAGGACTCTGCACCATAGAGTAAGTAAGTGAGTAAGTATTGTTTTCTCTTTAAGTGTTGCGTACCTTGTGTAGTTTGTGCTGTTTCGGTAACTGGTCCTCGGGGCTGTTGCGCCAGCACGTTAATAAACCTGGATTATTATTATTATTATTATTAATATTATTATTATTATTAGTAGTAGTAGTAGTAGTAGTGGGCCGGGATAGCGCAGTCGGTATAGCGTGTCTCTACGGACTGGACGGTCAGGGGATCGAATCGCGGTGGGGGCGAGATTTTCCTCAGTCCAGATCGGCCCTGGTGCCCATCCATCCATCCTCCTATACAATGGGCACCGGATCTTTCCCGAGGATAAAGCGGCCGAGGCGTGGCGTTGACCACCCACCTCCATCTAGCGCCGAGGTTAAGGAAAGAGTAGAGCTATACCTCTATTCCACTTCTGGGCCTTCGTTACATTTTTTTTACCGTAGTGGTGGTGGTAGTAGTAGTAGCTGCGGTAGTAGTAGTTTGCATATACGAACAACGACACGGGGTCCCTGACCGCTGGGCTGTTCGCAACGTCCTCCGTCAGGTACGCTAATATCGTGAGCTCAGCCTGTAAACCTCCTGATGTTACAAATAGAATCATGTATTGTTGCTGTCCACGCCAAGCAGACATATTGGGGGCATAGTCGTATACCTCCACTAATTTTCAACGTCGGCCTCGAATTTCACCCTCCTGCCGCTTTACCCTGAGGAAAGAGCCGTCGGGACATACTGAATAAGTGGGTGGAAGAGAAAAATCTCTCGCCTCTTCCGGGAATCGATCCCCGGGTCGCTCAGCCTGTTGTCGTCAGCATACTGACAGACTATTCCCGCTCCAATGTCACTGCTTCAGTTTATTGTCTGCGAAATGTCGGGATCTTGTGACGTCTATTCCCTCTGAATTGTAAATGAAGGGGGAGTAGTAGCGCAGCTAGGTGGCTGTAGGATAGGGGTTTAACTGACGGAATGCAAGGAATGTCAGTTACACATAATGCTTGTACTGACAATTGTTAGTTACAATACAGTCGCGCCCTTACCTTCTCTGTTAAACATTGTTTTTACTGCTTTATTAAATTAGATGGAACCTCCTGCTTCTGTGGTGCTGTTGACACGAAGCAACGATCTTCAGAATGACTGCAGGTTACAGATGTGTAAATATATCAATAGACGGGTATGCATTGTCCCTTTTCACAGACGTCTTCCAACCAATACTCTGAGCACAAGTGCATGCAGGCTTTGTGGGTTTTGTTCCAGTCCTCGTTTTTTCTCCACGCACATGGTTCACGTCGTCGTCAGTGACCGCCATGTATTGCCATGGAAACTGTCGAAGATTTCCCGTCCTTCCCGCCAGGCATTTCATTCACACTGTGGTAGGGCGAAGGGCGCATCAGCGTCTGCGAGGGAATATCGACCAGTCCTGCGGTTGTTGGGGTGTGCGAACAGCTGTTGGGGCAACGACCCAGGAAGCGTCGGGGCTCCGGCCTTGCTTGGTTCCGCAGTTGAACCTGAAACGAGTCTCCAGATATCAGTGCAGCAGCAATTTGAAGAGGTAAAGCGCAGCTGTCCGCGGAATCCTAGTGGTGGGCGGGCACTACACAGGAGGCGGGGCACGTGTTTTTCATGTAGCGGTTCATATTGCATTCAACAGCGCTGGCCCATTTTACTCAGCTGTTGTCAGGGTAGAATTGGACGGGCGCGATACTGCCCACTTTTCCATCAATCAGAGAACCCTCCTTTAGCCAACGCAACCAAACCACTTTGGGTTCAAACCCCAGACATCCATTCAACCAAGTTTTTCCGCCCCCGCCAGTGGTCATTAAAATTTACATCAGTTGTCCTTAGTATGGATACGTCAAGGCCTCCAATGAAGCGGGAAATTCTTTAGCGTAAGCAGAACCTCCGTTTTAGTTACAAACCTTCTACGCCACACCCCAGCAATGCGTTCAGTGCTGATGGCTGACGGAACGGACCACAGGACGTACACTTGAGCTTCCTTGGCTGGCTTTTTGCCTGACTTAGCCCTTAGGTTTTTGGTTGTAACACTGGCCTAACCGCTGTAAAGCACGTTATGCAAACAAACAGGGACGTACTTTCGGTACAATAACAGTTCGGCGTAATGTCGACTTCAGGGTCATAACGACACAGTAATATTAATATTATATATTCATTATACTTTGCTGCAACACATTTTGGCCGTTGTGTATGACCGCCATCAGGTAGTTTTACAAGCGAATAAAATGAAAGTGTGTTTAATAGGATGTAGCCCCTTTACGGAACTGTGACTGTAGCATACAACAGTGACTATAGCATACAACAGTGACTATAGCATACAACAGTGACTATAGTATACAACACAGCTGGCGAACCTTTTTGAGGGCGGGTGCCCAAACTGTCTATAAACTTTTCGCGTGCACATAGGAAGTTTGAGGGGCAAAATAAGGTCTTGAAATCTTCCTTAATTATTATTAATTACTGCATTATTATTTTAATGCGTATTATAATTGTGTAATTAGTGCATAGTATAATTATTTTGTTTCTAATAAAGGCCTCCTCTAGGAATGCGGCAGATAATGAAGAAAACGTGGAAGTAAATGGGAACAGCAACTACTCCATGTCTGAAACAAGACTGTAAAACGTTTTGTCCAATGTCACGAATTCGCCCAGTCACCGCCAGACCGGCACCCCAGTATCCAGTCAACACTTCGCACTGCTCCCGACTTGTGTAAAAATGTTTCACTCGCAGTACTATTTATTAGGAACGGTAATTCATATGCAATCTCTACTCAGTCAGACATGTGCAGATATACACACATTCTTCAATAGAGGGGCGCTGATCGAGCAAAAGAAGAGAAAATTTGGATGGCAGTGAATACAGCATGCCAAGGAAAACTTCCCGCATGCCATTTTGGGCACGCGTGCCATAGGTTCGGCAGGGCTGTTATACCAAGTAACTTGGTTACTATCCCAAATTATTATTATTATTATTATTATTATTATTATCATAATCATCATCATCATATTTGTGCCACAGCCTGTTCCAGCCTTGCCCACTCCAACGAAGCTTCTCCACTCCTTTCTGTACCCTGCCTTCATTTTCCAGTTGCTTTCCACTCTTAAGCATTTATTCTTGCTGGGTCATTATTCGCATTCCCTCCGGCTTGTATCTCTTGCGGTTTCTTGACAAGTGTTGTTTTACAGAGTGAGGGAGTCAACATCAAACCCAACCACAGGCTGGTGGATCAGGCCTCCGTATTTACGCCCCCCGGAGACAGGGTGGCATAGCTGCACCCCACACACTGCGTTTCCATTTTAGTCGTCTCTTACGACACGAATGGACTGCAGTGGGGCTCTTCTTTCCTTCGTTATGCTCGTTAATGTTGTACGTTGTTGGAAACACCCTGTGTTATTGACAGAGGAAACATACAGATGGGTACAGGATGTGTGTCACGTGACCAGTGCCCATGGGTTGAGCATGAGGTGTGGTATAGTACATTGTTACGAATCCTTGTTTTGTGTGGTATTGTCATCTCCTTTATTAAAAGTGTTTTGTGTATAAATTAAGATACGCTGTTCTGCATGTGCAAGAATGGATGCTGAATGTCACGTGACATAAACAAACACCCTTCTTGTACTCTCCAATACTCTGCACATGCTGTACACCCTATAGAATAGTGAGTTACGAAAACTGGTTCCCAGTACCCAGTAACACGTTTCAAAAATTCAGCACACTTCCATTGGCAATTCAGGCAGTCCAGAACAACAAATGATCATGTACACGCAAAAAAAGTTTTGATTAATTTGACAGGGAGATGACGTCATACAAAAAAGGATTCGTAACAATGTACTGTACTACACGTAAGGATAGACCCATGAGCACTGGTCACACATCCACCATCCATCTGCATGTTTCAAAACAGATCCTCCTCTGTCAATAACACAGTGTGTTTCGAAAAAATATATACAGCATTTACGAGCATAACACAGGATCTTAGCTGATCATGCTGATTTTATTTAGTGTTAATCCTTATTCATTAGTATTATTATTATTATTATTATTATTCCATTATTTGAAGAAATAACCAAGTTACTGGAATAGTATACTATATTCACTGTTTGTACTGTACATGGAGGCCTCTTGCTATAAAAACACTTCCTTTTTATTCGCTAGTACAGCTACCTGATGACGGTCGTATGAAGGGCCGAAACATGTTGAGGTAAAATGTAATTAACATATAATATTAATAGAGTCGTGCCATTCGCAGCCTCTACTCGACATTTATTTGACAAAGAAAATCGGATGATAGAACATCAATTAAAAAATCCGCATAAACTAGTTCCATTAACCGCACAAGTAAATACATTATGATATGTAACACACGCACAGTCTAGTGTACAAATACAGTATATAACTGGTGTACTGTACATGGCTGTTACTGGAAGGGTACTTTTTTGGGGGGGGGGGGCACAACAGCCCCCATTGGCCAGGGCCCCCTCACTCACGAGATTTCTAGATCACACACAACGATGCATGACATCGGTAGGAATCCTCTGGACGAGTGATCAGCTCGTCGCAGAAACCTCTACCGGACAACTCGCAACACTCACAACAGACAGACATCCATTCCCCCGACGGGTGTCACATTCACCATGATCAGGGAGAACATATGTATCCTTTACATTAAACCACCTGCTGTTACCCAACTTTTGGCTGTGGTTACTGCAGTAGTGACGTCTTAAATATGAACGATACGGCTTGCATTGACTGAAATTATGGTGTTTTGTACAATGGCTGATCATAGTGTTGCACTACTGTGCTATGTGTTAAAAACCTCAAAAATTTATTTTTTAAAATCTTCTATATATTGCACTATGTTTACAGTTGGCTGCAATCGGCTGTTGCTTTTGTGGATTATGCCAAATCGTTACAATACAAATTCACCGTTCTTCGGATTACGATTGTGTCCACAGGATACGAAACTCTTGAGAAGACCACGTGTCCTGTTGTGGTAGAGTTTCCTGTGTCGTGGCTGGTCTAGTGACTCGTGACACTGTAAATATATGTAATGAATAAATATCGTGCATTTGGTTGGTGTTATTAAAGAGGCATTAGATCACGTTTAATCAACTACTTTGGGTGAAACCCGAGACGTCAGAATAGTTCTCTGCTTCAAATATCGCGTCGTCTAGGTCACATTTAGACACCCTGTTCGGAAGACAAAAGCGCAGTCTATATTGCGTGTTGGGAGTTGAAAATATTTGCGCTTAGGAACAAATCCACAAAGACGCTGGAACTCGTGTGAGTGGGGAAAATTACACAGGAACAGGTTTGGACGGTCAACGCATAGACGTTCAATGGCACGAACATTTCTGTACGAAAACATGAAATTACCCATAATTTTGATTCTAAAAACTTACAAAAAAGCCACTGTTTTAGTCTGCACTCTTCTACCTACTCAGAGTACACAGTGCACAACACCCAACACCCACAAGAAACAAATTTCCATGCCCCTGGCGGGAATCGAACCCGCAATCCCAACAAACGAGCGTCCGCAGACCTACGCCTTAGACCGCGCGGCCACCGAGATCGGACAAAAGGCAATTTGTTGGACCGAAATACAAAGCTGTCCCAGTCCTTGCCAAGAAGGCAAATAGGAGGAGCGGAGGTGTAGCTCCACTTACTCGTATCAAGTTCGGCCTGACCGCTATAACCCCCCCACCCTGGGAAAGAACCCCGGTACCTATTGAACAGAAAGCTGGGTGGGCTTCAGAGCTTGAAAGTAGAAATACGGACACAGTTTAGAGGTCCGGATCTTCCTTCGCATTAACACAGGCCGAGTTATGAAATGTTCGTAGGCCAACATCTTCAGACATGGCGACGCTGTGACACCTTCAGACACGTCTACGTCGCACAGAATCCGTAGACTATTAATTTCTTACCCAACCCCTGAAGCAACAAATTTAATATCAAGTTGCGAGTTTTTACGATTCCGTAGCGGAGTGGTTAAGACCTCCACTCTTCTGAAATGTGATGCTGTATCAGCAGGTTGTTTGGTTCCCGACATATTGAAACAACGTAGTGGCTTCATTTTCAAAGCTTCAAATGTCCAGGTAAAATTTCTTGGATATGACTTTGAGTAAAATTCACTACTCCGCAAACGTCTACACGCGAACTTCGGACGCTAAATTGCAGTACGAGGTGGCATTGCAAAAACTGCAATACGTGTGGGACTGTTGAATACATAGAATGATTTGTGTACGACAAGGCGGGAAGTAGCTGTGCTTATTGCTGGCTGCCATCTCTCGCAGATCCTGATCAGGATGTTGACAGTGATGGTGGAGTAGCTGGTGGCAGCAGACTTCCTCCTCACGGCTTATCGGTCCGCTGGTATCTCGGACTTGCCTGGATACCGGCAAAAGGCCCACTCCTCTGTGTGCCTACTATTGATGACAGAAGGAACGGTCTGTGGGAGCACGTAGAGGGCCTTCCAAGTTTCTCAGTCACTTCTACTGTTTGCTTGGAACACCGACAAGGTGATGCTGTGAAGACAGTAGGAGGCCATTTGTAGGGTGGATTGTGTGGGTTAGGATAAGGCTGTGTGACTTAAGATGGGAGCGGGCAAACGGAAGTGTCTCAGAACTGCAACCAATAGACGGCTCTAAATGAGTTGAACTAATCAGTGCTGCTAACCCAGCGTTGTTGTTGTAGCCGAACATGAGCAGACTCTGCCGAAACACCCGCTGTGTGAAATGATTCCTATCCCTCAGCCTTCTCGCTTTTGCCCGTTTCGCTCCAGACGCGACAGCTTCAAAACTAACTGCGAGGTCCCGATGCTTGCAAATTCGGTTTGGTATTCATGCTGACAAATGTATGATTTTATTTCGGTAAAGAAATGTGCGACTTTCGGCTATGTTGTGGGCGCTTCTTTCCCACGGAAATTGAAACTTAATTTTCAGAATTTTAAATTGGTCAGCCAAAGAAAATCCTCACGTTTTCCGACCATTCACCAAAGGGAAAGCTGTTGAAAGTATCGCCCTGGAGAGTGAGGTTGTAGAAGACAGATGGGATTCAAATTTTGAGTAGTAGAGTGATGGTTAGCGGCTAGATTGGAAGTAAGTAGCGCACGGACTGGGGTTAAATAGACTGTATAAAAAAGCCAGATAACAAGTGATATCAATAAATAAACCAAAATTCCGAGGCACGCGAGACGTCCTCATGCTCCCGTAGTGCTAGGCCGTGCTCCTGACTTGCCCAGTCCATCAGAAAGGTTGGAAAGGGAAGTTAGAGCACGTTCCGTTGCAACGGGGTAGAAGAACCTCCAACGGACGGCAGGGACACTATGCATGGTGCTGGAGATGAACTGCTTCAGCACAGCAGCGTGTGAGGGAATACGATACAACTGCGTACATCTTGAACCCTGGCCTTAGATGAAGGCGAGTCGCTTTCTTCACGCTCCAGCTTTGTTACAGCTCAAGAAATTGTGTCCTCAGCAGGCCTGCGTGCGAGATTCGGAGCTGAGTGTGTCTAAGATCTGGTCCGGTGGCGGTGGTGGTGGTGGTGGTGGTGGCGGCGGCGCTGTCGGGAGTCGGGCTCCGACCATCTACTGGACTTCTAGCGTTTACTGACTAAAGATTGGTTGTTGTTGTTCTTCTTCTTCTTCTTCTTCTTCTTCTTCTACTTCTTCGTCTTCTTCTTCGTCTTCTTCTTCTTCTTCTGCTTCTTCTTCTCCTCCTTCTCCTTCTTGTTGTTATCACAATCATCAACACAGTCCTCATCGTGCTCGGCTTTTGGCTGTACACCGCTTCGATACTGTGGGCTGGGATAGCTAGTCGGGATAGCGTCGTTACGGGCAGGACGGACCGGGATCGAATCCCGGTGGGGTGTGAGATTTTCCGCACCCGTCCAGTCTTGGGGCCCACCCAGCCTCTTGTACAATGCATACCGGGTCCCTCTCCCGGGAGTAAAGCGACCGGGGTGTGGCGTTGACCATCCGCCATCATCCAGCTCCGGGGTTAATGAAAGAGTAGAGCTATACCTGTACTCCCCCTCTGGGCTTCACGGCCTGTTCTAGAGTGAACTTTACCTTTACCTTTTACCGTTTCGACTCTTGAATCGTAAGACATGAACACAAGAAATGAGGAAATACGTGCATATTTACGCATGCAGTAACAATTGTATTGCCTTCGCTCCGATATTGCCTCTGCTTTTTCAGTACTGTTTATTTCCTGTGGCGCTGCGGCCCAACGCGGGCCAGGGCCTCCTCATTCACGACGTTTCTAGATCACACACAACGACGCACCACAGTCAGTAGGACTCCTCTGGACGAGTGATCGGCTCGTCGCAGAGACCTCTACGTGACAACACACAACACTCACAACATACAAACATCCATGCCCCCGGCGGGATTCGAACCCACGATCTCAGCAGGCGAGCGGCCGCAGACCTACGCCTTAGACCGCGCGGCTTCTGGGATCAGCTTTTCAGTTCTATTAGACGACACAAAATAAAAATCCCTTTTATTTGCTTATTTAGAAAACCGTGTGTTTCTTTTCGTTTCTTTTGTTTTCTTCTTTCTTTTTTGTTTTGTTTTGTTTTTCTTTTTCTTCTTCATCTAAAACAGTGCCTGATCAAGTCTAGCTTTGAGACGCTCGCGTTAGCGCTGTAGGTCGCCATGTATCCCTGAAATTATTGTGCGCAATGCTCGTACATATTGCAAGGAAACTTCACAACAGACTCACCAAATATCACGAAACTCCGCCAGCAGTTCGTGAGTTGTTACCTGCGGACAGCAGATAGGGCGTACAAAGCCACCAGGCATATTTTTGCACCTTTCCGTTGCGGAAGTTTGAACCTGGGAATGACGGACGTTAATTTAATATTTAAGACAGACACAGTATGCTGATCCTATCAGACGCTGTCGGTATTTCTTACTCGGCTATTTGCTAACCATACCGCTGATCAGAGGAATACACATGAACGATAATCCCGCACTCGATTGGCTGATTGCATACGTTAAAGACGCCATGCGTGTGCTGCGTGTTTGTCCGGACTTGCTATTGTGCAAGCTGTTTCGTTCCGTGGTATTTACCTCGACTCCGTTTTCTGTCTTGGCTTCACGTCTTCGTGCCCATTCCCACAACTTCTATCCCGAAAAGCTTTTGCTAACTGTTGTTCACAGAACCTGATCTTAAACACACAGTGACAGTGACAGTGGACCAGACATCGAGAATAGTTCTTTGTAACCGGTGCAGCTGACTAATGCTGTCCCGGTCCATGTCAAGAAGACACATAGGGGAGCAGAGGTATAGATCCACTCACTCTTGACCTCGGCGCTGGGTAGCAGTAACCGGTTCACTTCACGCCCCAGCTGTTTCGCCCGCGGGGCTAACAACCCAGGTACCCATTGAATAGAAGTCTTGGTGTCGGCCCGACAGCCGGTCTGGACGTTGTGGATAAAAGAAAATTTTCTTACCCCTACCTGGACTAGAACCCTGATCGTCTAGGCCAGTGATGGGCAAACTTTTTAAAGAGGGGGCCAAAGGAAAGGAAAAAAACTTTAGGCGGGCCAATATAATTTATTAAAAAATAACAATGATACATTTTACAAAATTCTTGTATTTT
>Ga0123357_10012037_pt1 | contig 11136 bp, 8 predicted proteins | sample TergutEmb28metaG_FD_89873 | JGI IMG/M metagenome (GOLD analysis project Ga0123357, IMG submission 89873) | Embiratermes neotenicus P4 segment gut microbial communities from Petit-Saut dam, French Guiana - Emb289 P4 | ecosystem: Host-associated > Arthropoda: Insects > Digestive system > Gut ... | reverse complement strand
ATTCCTTGTGTAGAAGAAACACTGAGGATCACTGAAATGCAGCAATTTATACTAAAGTCCTGTGTTCAAAATTCTGCTGGACTACCTGGGTGGGTGGAGGGGGATGAGTGAGTGGGGGACTGGAAGAAGGGAAAATTATACTGTATAATACATACATACATACATACATTCCATGGATCCATAAGTGTGTCATACAGACAGCAGTATGTGGAAGAAGTCATAAATACACAAGATATACAAATTTACAGTGTAAAATACTATAAACATTTTACAAAGACGATATTATAAATCATATTTACACATAAAAAATCCATCTACAGAGTGAGTGGAGTGTGTATGTAGATATTTTCTTAGAGCTGCTTTAAATTTTGTCTTGTCATTCTTAAGGATTGTCACGCTAGGTGGTAAACTGTTGAAAATTTTTATGCCAGCAAAGAATGCACTTCTTTGAAAACAGGACAGTTTGGCATTTAGTCTATGAAGATGATGCTTATTCCTTGTATTAATATTGTGTTTAGATGAATTTGTTTTAAAAATCTCATGCTTATTGATAGAGAAGCTCATTAATGAAAGTATATACTGGCATGGAACAGGTAGAATCTCTAATTGTTTAAACAGACTAACATATGAGGTTCTGGGTTGTGCACCAGCCATAATTCTAATCATTTTCTTTTGTAAAGTGAAAATCTTTCCACTGCTGGAAGAGTAAGCCCAAAAAATTATTCCATATTTTATAACAATGAAATTATGCACAGCAATTTCATTTCAGAGTGTTAATGTTACTGATATGGACCACTGACCTAACAGCATAATATGTTCCACTTAACTTAGGAATCACTTCTTCAATACTGTTCATCCAGTTTGGGTGGTTATCAATTTGTACATCAAGAAATTTTGTATTTACACCTCTTCTATATACTCTCCTATAACCAATATGTAATGAAGCATGTGATGAATTGTTTGTTATGAATTTCATTATATTTGTTTCATCTAAATTTGGAACTAAATTATTAGCAGCAAACCATTTAATCATATGAGACAGAACTAAATTTTACACTGAACAGATATCCTCAAAATTTCTTCTTGAAATTATGACACTAGTAAAAAAGGTAAAGTGATCCCGTTACAGGCCTGGTGTGGCCCAGAGGGTGGGTAGAGGTATAGCTCTACTCTTCCATGACTGTGGCACTAGAAGGGGGTGAGTGGTCAGCAGCACACCCTGGCCGCACTTTATTCCCAGGAATATTATTAAAATTGCAATGTACAGGAGGCTGGGTGGGCCCCAGGGCTGGTCTGGAAGGGCGGAAAATCTCATCCCCATCAGGGCTCGATCTCGGACCGTCCAGCCCGTAGTCAGTCGCTATACCGACTCAGCTACTCAGCCCACTATGACACTAGTAGCATCACCAAATAGTATTGGTTCTCATATAGAATTTATTTTCAGGGGAAGGTCATTATATATATATTATGAACAACAGAGGATCTACAATTGATCCTTGGAGAACTCCATGTTTCAATGTACCCCAGTCACAGAAAAAGTTTTCAGCTGTATTAGGTGATTTTACTTCAATTTTCTGTCTTCTGTTAGTTAAATTAGACGTGAACCAAACTTCAAATACTCCACAAATTCAATAGAAGTGTAATTTAGCTAAAATTTCATGATTCATGCAACCAAAAGCCTTTGCCAATCACAGAAAATACCTCCAACATGCATTTTTTGGTTAATAGGTTCGAATACACTGTTAGTCTGAAGGCTGGATCTTCTGCTGATATCCCTTTCCTTTAGGTTTTAACCATACTGTTCTATGACTTGTACGTTGTTAGTATGCAGGTAGTGGCTGAATCTACTGCGCATACCTTAGAAAAAATTGTTAGTAATGATATAGGCCTGTAATTTGTCATACTAGTTTTGTCTCCTTTCTTGCAAAATGATTTACTACTGCACTTTTACAACAGTCAGGAAAAATACCAGTATATAGTGAGTGATTATAAATATAGCATAATGGATGACTGATGAGAGATGTGTAAGCTTTTAATATTTTAATTGTTTTCCCAGCATAACCTGATGATTTTTTTGGTTTTAAGGTATGCATTATACTTCTAATATTAGCTTCAGTGACTGGTATTATTTTTATTCTGGGGAAGTTTAAAGGAAATTAATCTTTTAAAATTGAGATAGCATCTCCTACTCCATTTGTTGTTTGTTTAATTTTTTAGTAATTGTTGTAAAGAAATTACAGAAGGCATTTGCCACGTTTACTGGAGCCTTTAATTTTCATCATTCACAAGTAAGTTGGGAACCTGTTCCACTGAATGTACTTTTCCTGTGTCTTTCGTTGCAATCTACCACGTTTTTATTTTGTTATTAGATTTTGCTATAAGTCTACTGTAGTGTTGCATCATAGCTTCTTTCATAACTTTTCTTAGGATTTCACACTACTCAATACAATGCACTTATGCTTTTGAATCATGGATGTTCTTAGTTAAGGCACACAGACTTCTTTTGTGTTGGCAAGATATTTTTATTTCTTGTGTAATCCAATCATTGTTGACTTTCATACTTCTGTATTTAGCTGGAAAACTAGCTTGGAAAGTTTAAGAAAGTGCTTAGAAATGAGTTAAACATATGGTTAGGATCTGTATCTATATAAACAGGTTCCCAGGTTTCTATTTTTAGTAGAGTCTGAAAGTACCTGATTTTTTCATTGTCTATTAATCTGGTTGGTTCTTTGCTTCAAAGGAAATTTGTTCATTGTTGCATATATATTTTTAATTGTGAGAATTTAAGCATTGTGGTCTGACAGCTCATTTATTATGGGAGATATAGAAGATAAATATATTCCACTGTTATTCACAAGTGTATTATCACTGGCATTACTTGAGTCATTTTGAATTCTTGTTGCAAAATTTACTGTGTGCAACAGATTGTATGTTGTTAATAATGAGGCTAGTTGTTTTTTTCAGTTGCTTTCAATCAGATAATCTGTGTTTATGTCTCCAAAAATTAAACATTCCACTTTAGGTTTATACAGATATTTCAAAGCATCATCTAGATTGATAATTGAGTAGATGCCACTTATTATATTATTGTACTTCTTATAGGCTCAACATGTTTCAGGCACTACTATGCCCATCATCAGGAGCTTGCAACTATAATGTTGATTACCACATTGGTTGTTTCATTCTCTAAAGATGGAGAGGGTACCATTAATGTAAAATTATGGTTCCTAGTGGTGTATGCTCCGTGTGAAGTTCTTTGTCGCTTGGTTGTAGCTGGTAACATGTTTCTATTAATATTAATTGTTGTGATCCTTTATGCATGGTGATCGTCCAACAAACATCAAATTCATCATCTAGATTCTTTATATATTGATTAAAATCTCCTGGAGGAAATCTGTATGAGCTTAATATAATTAATTTAGGTGATTTGGTCTGTAGTTCAACAGCACAAATTTCCAAATCCTTTTCTTGACAGTATGTGAAATAATAATTTTGCTGAAATACAGGTCTTTATGAACAAAAATACATACACCTCCATTCTGTAAATTTTGACAGCATAAATTTGATCCTAATATATAACCTGGTAATGTGAGAAGTAGCAGGTACTGTTCCTCCATGTGATGCTCACTAAAACATAGTACCTGGGGATTAATATCATCTAATTCTAAAGAATTTATGCATTCAGCAGGTTTGCTTCTTAATCCCCTAATATTCTGATGTAGGATGTGTAGTGAATTACATGAATGTACAGTTCTATCTTGGTTTCTGAACTCTAGGTAATTACAATCAATACATTTTAGAAACCGCTGCTGCTTGTAAGCTAAAAAAGGGGAGGCACTTGCACTGGTGATAACAGGAATACTGCTCCATCATGGAATGCAAAAGGTGCAAGAGATAAAGATAAGTCACTGCACAAGCGTAACCCTATGCTCCCTTCACGTCCTCACCAGGCAATACATGGTTTCTACTCGTTTTAAGGCTAAACCGGGGGCTGAATGATCACCATTCATCTTCTAAGGATGTTAAAGCTATTACAGCCGCACTTTGGAAAATAACAAGTGGAGGTTTCTAACAGCCACTTAACAACTACATGCAGTGGTGGAAGAAATGTGTAGTACATCTCCAACGAGGTCACTTCAAGGAAAAATGATAAACAAAGTGATGACAGTAGGGTGCACAAGATAAACAAACAGTCTTGTAGTTTAACAGCATAATGCGATAGAAAAGAACTTCATAAACATTACTGATGATACTGCCATGGAATCTTCAGGGATGTATAGAGATCCCATTTCTCAAAATCAAGAACCATGACACTTAATACCATTCAGGTGGGGGGGGGATCCAGCACACAATAAAAAAGGATAGTAAGTCATGATTTTGCTACAAGATAACTCAGCAAACAAAATTATTACACACGGATAAAAGAATGAAACAACAATAGTAACATCATCGTCGTCGTCATCATCACCATCATCATCCTCAACATCTTTGACAGCAGCAGTAGCAACAACAACAACAACAACAACAACAACATAACACTCAGTTCACATGCAGATTTTTCTTTGCATATCCATTCCCCATCCTTTACAGTTTCAGTCCAGACTATAATAACTAAAACACACATCTTCCTTTCCCTCTCCCACTTTATGTTAGAGGCTGACTGATGGTTGTTTTACTCCCATATGTGGTTTCTCCCACCATGGTTTAGTCACAATTTTTGTATGTGCTCTCAAAAATGCTGGATTTTTATGACTTGGAAAACCCATGATATTTGGCATCCTGAACCAAAAAACATGGGGCACCAGGACACAGCTCTATAAAACCCACAACACCGGCAAAACTGGAAAGAATGGGATCGCTGGGGATGTAGTGACTTCCAAAGTTGTCCATTCTACTGTCTCTGAAGTAATGAGGCCGTTTTTTTATTTTGTTAGCACAAACTCCAGAATCCTTTCATGAATGATATTGAAATTCCCCTGTTTTGGCCCAAAAAATTGCTCTTCAGGTTCTATTGGCTCCCTTCAATAACACAGTACTGTCAGTTTTCTTTAGTGTCATACATTCTGTTGTGTAACATGGAATTTCCATGACGCAGTGCAAGTGCTAGTTTCTTCTCCATATGTACTAACCATCAAATGAAAGTTACTATCATAACTGCAATGCACTGCTTTTTGTCCTTTAATGCTGCCCTGTCTTTGCTTTCAACATAACTGCCCATGATTTTTACAGAATACTTTCACTTTAACAACTTTTCACTTCAATAATCTGACTTGAAATGAGCTGTCAGCATATCGAGAATGAAATCAGAAGTATACGATAATGTGTATAATGAGTGTATCACCTGTGTAATTTTCTCTGTTCACCTAGCCACTGCAGATACAAAAAAATCTGCCTTTGTTCACTAAATGTGTTTAACTCTGTGTGTGATTATAAGGCAATCACTCACTCCTCATTTTTGAGATGATGAATTAAGAAAAAATTCTCATCTTATACTGGGGTAAATATAGTATGTGCTGTCAAACAAACATAGCTGCAATTTTGTAAATTGTTAACTTTGACTCTCCCTATTATTATGCACACCCAAAATAATTCATATTTGCACGTCACAAACAAACACGTGCATTTAGACGTTAACTCTATCACAGTGCATTGTGTTCATTCTGAATTGAGAACATGTTAATTGTCCTGTATACACATCACCCTGGCCGAACACATCAACTGTCAAATATACACAAAAATCCTATCGTTCTGCATACCACATAATTTACCAACAGAACATGTTCCCATTTATCTAAAATTACTCCAAGTGGCAGTAAATAATTGATTAGCCTAGATGTGATGTTAAATTTCACTCACTAAGAAATATCTTGTCTGCTTACATCAAATAAATAATAAAGAGCTGCAGTTAAACATTTACAATCATTCATGTATGCTTCGCTTTGTGAGGAATACATAATTGCCAAGAACAGAAATAATTGCATGATTGAAGAAACCCAAGTATTAATAACAAACACATTCTGTTCAAAAGACTGGATGAAAATACTCATAGTTTAGACTGCATACACTTGCATGAGACTGACAAAGACAACAACAGTTGGAACAATAATTACAGACTGGTATGCAGCACCATACCTTATACAAAGTTAAAAGAAACCCCATAACATGCCAAGCAGGCATAGAAGGGAGGCAAAGGTATATTACGACCCATACTCAACCTCGGTGCTAGAAGGGGTGGGTAGTCATTGCCACACCCCTGGCCACTTTACCTCCCACAAAACAGACACTTTATATACAGTGTTAAAAAATCTGGGAAAATTAGAAACCTGACTATTTTTAAAAATATAGATTGGCTAAAATTATTGAGTAGTATGCCATCTGCCCTTCGTTGAAATGATGCATGTGTGCACACTTGTTTCTCTGTTATTACTATGGCTTATGTGTCACATTTATTTTTCTCCAAAGACGAGTCTACAGGCCAGTGGTAGGGCTGAGAGAAAGGTAGGCCTACTTATAAGCAATGATTAAGTGAAGAGTTTGACATAGATACATTTACTGCATACAAATCCCATTATGTAGGAATGTAAGGTGTGACCCATGACAGGTAATACTGTCCATAATGCATCACATCCATAAGTTCTTGATACCCATTGGCATTTTATTTCCATGTGGCATGTTGCAGAAAACTGAGAAATCTTATTTTCATTTGTCATTCACAGATAACAAACATGAAGGTTGCTGTGTGATATCAGTTAACTAGCTGTCACTTTCTTTATATTGATATATAGACAGGTATGTCAGTGACACATCACACAAAATAAAATGCCAACAGGATAAGTGCGGCATATAATCATTTACACAATATTATCACAAAGTAGTTTCCTCCACATCAATTCTATAAATACATGTAGCATTTATCACTAACCTTAATCCTGTATTTTGACTTATCAAGGTGTGATGTTTTCCAGTAATATTTTTAATAACCGTATCTTTTTGATGAATCTGAAAGTCCAGATCATCAATCTTATTACGCCAAATATTAATATCTTCTTCTAGTTCTTTGCTTGCAACATTAAAATAAATTTGATGGATTGTCTTCTCAGTGGTCATTTTTTGACATTGTGGACAGGACTTGGATCTAAATTGGGAAAAAATAATGAACTTGACATAAGAGACATTAAACCACGACTTCTGACATAAACATAAAAAGTCATGTTTGGTTAGGTTACAAACAAGTTGCAAAAACTCGAAGATCATTTATACCCACAAATCTTGAAAACATTTTTACTTAGTTTACCAAACTCTGATTCACCAACATGGATCAATATATAGAAAGACAGACACAATACACAGTTAGCTGCCTCCCAAAGATGCTAGAAATTAAAGCATAGGACAAGTCAGAGTATAATATAACTTGATCATAAAATACAGCAAATACAATTACTGAATATTTTCCATTAACAAATACAGTATATTGGATTAAATCATATACACAAATACATTATTAACAGTTGCTTAGGAATTTTACAAAAATGTGCACTGAGAGATAACTAGAGGTTATTACATTTGAAATACGTCTGTTACCAAGTCAGTCATCGGTATCCATGCATATGAATGTCATGCAATGTTACTCCATGTACAGGCATTCCCTCTTTATAGTGTGCTTCACTAAGCACTGTTTTGCTATAGCACTCTTGTGCCCCTCCCCACTTCTTTTAAGTTTTTGTACTTTCTGAAAAAATGATACTCTCTTGAACTTGTATCTGAGCACTTGCAACTGTATTTGTGCATAAACTCACACAGGCTGAGTGCAGGAAGTCAGCACTAGCAACTTGTGGCATTGAGTCGAGCAATTACCATGCCTCTGAAGGAGGAAGACATGAGAAATCAAAGGAGTGTGTAACCATAGTACACTTATGTTCTTTAAGTGGTGTGTTATAAATGATGTCTTGTCTTGTGTATGCTGGTGAATCAAAAGTATGAACACACATGTGAAAAAAAGTTTCTGTACAGATACATAAGAAGAGTGTGTCATTAGCAGCAAAGTTGAATGTCATTAGATGCATCGCACAAAAGTGTCAGATCAGTGTTTGCAAAGCATTAGACTTGACTTAAGGTGATCATCTGTACAAGTCGTTTTGGCGAACAACATTAATCAAAAAGACACCGTCTCAACAAACATGTATTTTTATTTATTTTGATAAGACAAAATGTTGTATATTATTTATAAAATGCGTGTCTTTACTCTGTACTTACTTTAGTTGTATTTCACTACTCTACTATACTGTACATTAGGAAATAATTATCACTGAATTGTAAGGTTAAAATATAAATTACTTCTACAAACATTAATTCTTATGTGCAAAGTTCCTTCACTTAGTGCTCTGTTTATCTGGCACCAATTAAGAGCATGCAGTCAGGGATGCCTGAACACACAATGTTCTGTGACAAGCAGGCCAAAAGTTTGCAGTGTGTTCTACAGCAATAAAATTTCCTATAACTGACAGGTTGATCTGATGCAGTTACTGGGTTAAGTGAACTGTAACCTACAGCAAGTGCAGTGTGTACAAGTTTTGAGATTCCTGTAGCGGTGTACCGGAGGGTTCTACTCTTCTGGGATATGGTGCTGCGTCAATGGACAGTCGGATACTGACATTTTGAGGCAAAGCAAAGTCCTCATCTTCAAGGTTCAAAATGTGTTCTTGGGCATATCAACCCTTGAAGATGAGGACACTATGTTGCCTTCACATGTTTGGATCCAGTTATCCACTGATGAAACATAATATCCCAGAGGAACAGAAAGTGAAGTTCACTTCTGCCTCATATTGTGTTCGCAGATGGAGCTCAGTTTACACATGATGGTATTAAAAACAAATTTAATTCTCTCATAGGTGCAGCAAAATCCACGTGCAGTAGTACAATATAGTTTTCAAGAGGTACTGGTACAGTATACAGGGACACTGCCTACATTGACCACATTCTATTGAGGGACACTTGGTTATTAAAAACATTTAAGAAAATAAACTACTGCCTTATTTAGAAAATGTGCCTCTTGAAACAGAAGCATGAATGTGGATACAACGTGACAGAGTCTCTCCACATTTAGGCAGAGTCCATGCAGCACTTCAACAAAAATAATCAAGGATGATAGACAGGCAGAAGTGAAATGGTGGCATGGCCAGCTTGGTTGCCTAATTTTAACCTATTAAATTTCTTTCTCTAGGGTAGAATGTAATGTGGGTACACCTGGCAGCCAAGAAACTGAATGAAACATACCCAGTGGGAATTAACAATGGCGTGAGGCTCGGCAGCCCACATGCAGTCACAGAAGGTGGTCAGTTTGAATAACTCATTTACTTGTAAATGTTCAGGTTAATTATGTGAATGAGGAACTGAAATTTAAGAGCACGTCTGTTCATTAGATTTTTCACGTTTCAAAATGATAGTGTCTTTACAGTGACAAAACATTTACATAAGTCACTGAAAATATTATCCCTTTGTGTAAATGCATAAATGAGCCCTGTAATACCAAAAATTCCTGGCAAAATGAAAAATTCCAGGTGTCTGTTCTATTGTTGTTGTAGCTACTACAGTCAAATGCTACTGCTCATCCTGCATGTTGTTGCTTTTTAAGTAAACTGGGCCCCCCCAATATGACTCCAGTCCTAAGTTGGCAGAAGTGTGTTCAGGCAATCATCAAGGCCAAAAAGTCAGTCCGTCATGTACTGTCCATCAATCTAGGTAGCTGGTGTCCAAAAACCACTTTACATTGTGGGTAACATAAGCAGAATCTCCACCATACATAAAGCACATACTACGCTGTTGTTAATCATATATTCTCCAGTAATAGTGGTACTCTGCTATTGCCAGACTGCTAACACAGTAATAATTTCTGTATTTACAAGAAAGTTTTGGGCTTGGGTTTACGAGCTGGGCACGATCTTTTCGCTAACTGCATGCAATTATGAAACGCTCTACATACAAAATTTACAGTCAGCTACATGATTACTATCAGTCAATAATTTCTTCCTAATACAAATTCAACAAGGAAGCAGAAGGTATGGGTCAAAAGGTATATTTTTCACTAACACTGCATATTGTACAATTTAATTTTTCACACAGGGTGATATGGGAGACTACGTGTCATAAATTTCAAAGTACAAACAAATGACCAAGTGTAGTTTCATAAAAATAAGTAATACCTCTTAATCCACTGAATCAAACAAGCATAGTGGAAAAGGTGACCACAGGCTGTTGCGAACACATCACTTGCAACAACGAACAGTTCACTACATATAGCACAACTGATCTGCATGACTGGCTGTAACAAACAGGTCAATGTAACAAAATAATTGTGAAATAATTTTCTTATATCGTTAACGAATAACTTCTCCTTCCCGCCGAGTCGACACATAAACAGGTTGTGCCAACCACACGAACAAAATGTGCGGGAGGTTAAAGTCTCGTACGATATGAAACTCTGTTGCCTAAGACCAGTTACCTATCAACGATGAGTCATATCCCACGAAACTTGAAACTTCCCCACACTCTTTAACGTATTTGGGTATACTCACAATTCATATATATGGTATTACTAGACGATGAGTGTGTTTGGGCTAGTTTCGTAGGAGGTGAAACGTTTAAATGCTGCGAAACTTCGTAATTACACCAATTCACCAAGTAGTAGGATCGAGTGCCGTATCGTAATTCCAAGATGTCGGCGAGCGAAAGTAATCCGCGACAGCTGTATTTCCGTGACGCGCGAGCAAAGGGTTTGGAGCAGAGTACGGTATGTGTACGGGTGGTTTGAATGCTGTGCCGGATCGGGGTGTGAGGGAAGTGGAAATGAATAAGACGGAAACGTGGAAGGTAGTAGTCAGCTGTAGGGATGTGCGTGTAATGGTAGTTGGTAGGCTGTTATAAAAAAAAAAACTCACTTAAACTCTAACCCACAGATCATATATATATATAGATCCGTAACTCACGTATATACGGTGGGCAACAAAGTTTGTACTGCCATCTATTTGTGATTACAGGTATTAAAGCAACGATGAGGCGACAATGCGGGCCCTGCGGCAAACATTTGTACTAACTCCCGCAACGAAAGCCGCGACAGATCGGTCGGTCACGCAGCGAACT
>Ga0123357_10012036_pt1 | contig 11136 bp, 6 predicted proteins | sample TergutEmb28metaG_FD_89873 | JGI IMG/M metagenome (GOLD analysis project Ga0123357, IMG submission 89873) | Embiratermes neotenicus P4 segment gut microbial communities from Petit-Saut dam, French Guiana - Emb289 P4 | ecosystem: Host-associated > Arthropoda: Insects > Digestive system > Gut ... | reverse complement strand
TGACCATGTACTTAGTTTTATCAGCATTTACTTCCAGTCCAATCTCCCTAGTAGCAGCTACTAAAGCTTCTGCATTTTCCTTTAGTGTATGTATGCTTCCTCCCAGTATATTAACATTATCGGTAATAATAATAATAAATAAATAAATTTTGTAATAAATACCTGTGAATTATAGATTATAAAAGTGTGCAAAAACGTGTTTAAAAAGTTAGGGTCCGGAGCAAAACATATATAGAAAGCACATTTGAGAAGGACATTCAAAAACTGGATCCGAGAAAAGCATATAAGTAGTTAGGCATAAAAGAGAGCCACGACGTAGAGCATAAGAATGAGAAAGAAAAGTTGAAGAATGAATACTTGGGGAGACTGAGATTAGATTTCAATACAGAATTAAGTACAAAGAATAAAATTCAAGCAACTGGATCATTGGCATTACCAGTGGAATGTGTAGACAGCAAGGAAGATCCACAAATACAGACTGTTAGAGCACGCCAACACAACATCAACTCAGCAGTGTTACAGACAGCTAGACGCCTCAAGAGATGAACAAGACAAGTAAATGACAGCATGACAGAGAAGACAGAAGAAAGATGGCGGGAGAAGAATATGCACGGACAATTCCCACGAAACTTAGACGAGAATCTAGTGGATAATGAGAAGTTACATCGGTGGCTAAAGTTTCGAGACACTAAGGGAGAAACAGAAAGTACAGTAGAGGTAACTCAAGACCAAGCAGTTAGTACAAAGTATTTAAAAATATAATTATGGAGGAAGAAATTGACAGTAAATGGCGGTTACGTAAACGACGTGAAGGAACTGTTGACCATCTAATCTAAGAATGCCACATTTTGACGAAGACTGAGTACTTACTGAGACAAGATAAAGTTTGTGCACATATGCATTACTCAGTATGCCAACCACTAGTTATCGAAACACAGACATATGCGCGCGCGCGCGCACGCACACAAACACGCACACACACAGATACCCAAACCAGTATGTGAACATGAAGGTGTTACAGAGTTATGGAATCTAGGGGTACATACTGACAGAAAAGTTACAGCAAATAGGCCGGATGTAATAATTAAAAACAAAAAAGAGAAAACATGCTTATGTTAGATGTAGTAAAACATGGGGACAGAAATGTCATGCAAAACGAAATAGAAAATAAAATACAAGGGTTTATGTATAGAGATACAACGAATTTGGCCAGAAAAACATTCAGTAGATTCACTACCAAAGACGGCTATACTAGGATCATCACACATGATACGGAAAGTATTGCAGTCTGAAATTTGAAGCCTGAGCGCTGAGGATCACTGTAGGTTCATGAAGAGAAGTACCATGTAGAAAAGGCCTGTGACGAGAGATAACATAATAATAATAATAATAATAATAATAATAATAATAACGGAACATCAAGGAACTACAGAAAGCAGCCATATTGGGCACCGCGCTTCGGAGAGTACTAATGTAAAAGTACAAAACATATAACGTGCGAAATAGCATTGCGTGTACCATCAATTGTAATTACAGAATAGCTGCAACACTATGGTTCAAGTATGTAATTGAAATACCCTGCATAAAGTGATAAATAATAACAATAACAATAATAATAATAATAATCCTTCAGTTGTCAGGCCGTGTGGTCTGTAACAGTTATGCGCCATCTGTTAACTGGTCTTCCTGAAATTTCTCTCCCCTCGGTTTGTTTTGGAATTCTGTTTTGTGTTCCGAATTTTATGTTCTTCCAAATTACTTCATTAATTTTGCATATATTTCGTGACAGTTTCAATTTATAATTCTTCTGAAACACCATTTCATATATTCTCGTGGATCAAGAATAAAAATTACATCGAACCCTTGCCCAGCGCCGAGGATGCGCGACACGAAAAAACGCGTTCGGTCAGTCCACGTCGTATGATATTAACTCACATACGGAACATGGCCGTGGTAAGTAAATGAAGGATAAAACAATAAATATACAACAGTAATATTTTTTTCATGGTTGCGCCGTGCATTGATATCAAATTCTTTATTTGTCCAACGAATGCACACAAATTATATTAAATAATTCTTAAAATATTTAGAATTATAAAAGTTGCTCCAACATGTTTCGGTTTACATAAACCATCATCAGGGAACTACAGCCTGTGCTTAGCTAAAATTACATTTCTGGTTCCAGTATACATGTCGTTAGATGTTTTCAGTGTCGTGGCCGCATATGCGCTTTTTGGTTAATATACCTATGTTTATGGTTCATTTATGGCTTCCTAGGGCCCATGTTGAGGCTCCTGTCTCTGGTTCTATAATTTTAGCTGGTGTTCTGTTGAAATTAGGGGGTTATGGTCTTCTTCGGCCATGACACTGAAAATATCTATAACGACATGTATACTGGAACCAGAAATGCAATTTTAGCTAAGCACAGGCTTAAGTTTATTACAAATAACATAGAAATTTCCGTCAACACAACTATAATTATGTAGGTTAAAATTACTACATGTTTCGACCCCTGGGGGTTATCTTCAGGTCGAGCTTAGGAACCTATTTTTACATCACTTTTTTTGCCATATTTTTCATTTGCATTAGTGATCCCCATGAAATGAAAAACAATATGGCAAAAAAAGTTATGTAAAAATAGGTTCCTAAGCTCGACCTGAAGATGACCCCCAGGGGTCGAAACATGTAGTAATTTTAACCTACATAAGTATAGTTGTGTTGACGGAAATTTCTATGTTATTTGTATTGAACTTAATGATTTTCACACAACGGGATGAATTCTATAAGCACAGGCTGTAGCTCTCTGATGGTGGTTTATGTAAACCGAAACATGTTGGAGCAACTTTTATAATTCTAATGTTTTGGTAATTATTAATATAATTTGTGTGCATTAGTTGGACAAATAAAAAATTTAGCAGTAATATTTATTTATGAACGTGAAGTTTGGTGAGATGAAGTGGGGCGATAAAGTTGGGAGACGAAAATCATGTGATGATAGCTGCGCCGAATATTTACAGTGTTACGTATCCTGAATGAAACCAACCAGGTTGGTTACACAAATATAAAAGTAAAAATGAAACCGTTATTACTTTTTGAAAACTATAGGCATTTTCGTATGTTACTACAACAAACGCCACACAATCGAAATTTTCTTTTTCCGAACGTAATAATTCGCATACATTTTCACGCGTCTTGTCGACTCCGTGTTCGAGGAGGGTTTACTGTACGTTAAACATAGTATGGCATAGAAAACTTGACAGATTACTGCCTTTGTCTTGCAAGTAAGATGTAGTTTTTACGTCTTCCGAAGACAAACGGAGGCCCATATAAAGTCATTATTCAATTCCCTGAAATTCATGGCTAGTGGCTTTCAACAAAAGCGCATACCCAGTCATTTGATGTCCAGAAGGGCTAAGATGGATGGACAGTATTAAAATTGATATTAATAAGTAGGATGTAACGGTGGCTGAGGCTGGGATTCGGGGACGAGTTTTTCACTGAAGCTCTGAGTTTCGTAAAGGAAGGAAACTTGTTGACCAGCTGAACGACTGTCACTTTGCTGCAACTAGGACTGTTAAGCAGTTAATCGAGCCTTTCGTATAGGCGTACTGTGGAAGTTTGCATCAGTAGCGTAATAGAGCTCGACTATAAGACATGCCAATGGGATCAGATATTAAATTTACATTGTTTTTTGGTTTCAGACAGCTTTTTGTTTAACGCATTGCTGTCTTTCTTTCTCTTTCTTTCTTTCTCTCTCTCTCTCTCTCTTAGTCCGACATCTTCCACCTACTCATTGCAGGTGTATAGGGTTATTGAGGACTAAAAAGCAACTAGATGCCACTTATTATTTTACTGTACTTTTTATAGGCTCAACATGTTTTGGGCATTACTATGCCCATCACCAGGAGCTCGTGACTGTGATGTTCATTACCACATTGGTCGTTTCGGTCTCTAAAGATGGAGGAGTTAGCGTTAATGTAAATTTATGGTTCTGAGTTGTGTATGTTCGGTGTGAAGTTCTTTGTTGCACTGGATTACACTCGATGACACACACACACACACACACTCTCTCTCTCTCTCTCGGTAGGACTCCTCTGCACGAGTAATGGGCCCGTCGCAGAGACCTGTACCTAACAACACACAACACTCACGAGAGACAGAAATCCATGCCCCGGATGGGATTCGAACACGCAATCCTAGCAAGCGAGCTTCCGCAGACCCATGCCTTACTTGTGGATAAATTATGTCGCACACTGTGATGTATATAATCATAGGGCCTATTTTGTTTTTATTCTCTGACGGTCGAATTTGTTTCCAGTTTTTAATTGGCATGTGCCTCGTCGGATAAATAACAAAAATTGGCCTACTGCACAGAAAGAATTACCGGAATCGATCTATTCAAGCAGACAGTTTATCCTTAGATGTTTGTATTCGTGTCGCTTTCTGCACCAGACATCTGTTTATTGGACGTTATTTTAATGTTGGTTTACACTGTACACTATGGGCCGTAGAAATGCTCCGAAATGGTCTTCTGCTTTGGGCAAATTTCACTTTCAAGGCACTTCTTTTAAAATGTGTTTAAAGGGGAGAGTGCGTAATAATGCTATTTGAAATAGCGCATCTGTCTGTAATGCAACTTTTGTGTGCCGTCCGAAGATGTAGATATTGCAAAACTGACATTGCGCTTTGCTTGTGTCGGAACTGCCCCATGCTGTCCGCACACATCCCCCTCTGTTCTGGGTAACGATCATAGCGTTGGTGATTCACGTAGGCGCTGCAACAAAACAGGGGGTGACGTCAGTTCGAATCCAAGTGTAGTTGAATGGCGGGCAATTTACAGTTAGTGATCCGGTCGGCTAAATCGGACCTGTAAATGAAATGCTGGATTTGCATGTTTGTTCTCTCCTTTTTTTGTCCTTCTGTCATTTCTGTGTTGCTGCCTTCCCCTTTCTTCCTTTCATTCTTTCATCCTTCGATCCTTTCATATTTTCATCTATCCAGTCTTGGTCTCCCTATTCATTCCTTTCTCGCTGCTTTACTTCCATTCTCTCATACTTGATTCCTTTTGTCCCTCTTTCTTCAGTCCGTTGTGTTGTCTTTACATCTTAGCTTTACCTGTCGAACGTCTCTTTTGTTTCTTTCATACATCACCGCATGCTGGCTTCCTTTCTGTTTATCTAGCTTCCTGTTTCATTCTTTCTAATTTACTTACTTTGTCATTTCATGTTTGATTCCGTTTCGGTCTGTTCCTCGCTTTCTTCATTTATTTTCTCATTGTTTCCTTCCTTCTCTTCCGATGAAAGGTGACAGTTATGGCTTTCAGCACATTGTCACGTATTACGTCATTTACTGAATTCCGAGTTTAGGAGACAAACCGATCAAGAATAACCATCCTTTTCAACGTCAAACAAAACCGCTATTTTCTTGCGAGTCGTGAAGTTGGAAGGGCTAAGATCAAGGGGATTCATTAGTTCGAAACGTCGGTCGCCATTTACTGAGCGACACGTCACAACCCAGAAGGCCAGAATTCTAGTATTATCTCCTGTATTGGAACTTTTATTATGCCCCTTTTGCTTCTGACGCAATGGCTTCGAGTTTTTAATATCATTTGGTTAATTTTGGAATAAGTCCCTGGAAGTGAAAGGTTTTTACTAGGAATGTTTGTGATGGAATCGAACTGGTGCTGCATGTGTGGTGTCGGATTGTATTGCCACATGAATTGCTGCGACCGAGGCTGCTTTTGACCAGGAGTTAAAATAGCATCGAAGTGGTTATATTGCGTACACAAATACATTAATTCAGATTAGTTTTAAGGGACCGATGCATTTACAGGGGTAGACGGGGTACGAGTGACGTAACATATGTGCGCGAGATGGATGCGCGATTTGCTAGTCCGAAAAGAAAACGACTCTGTTCTGTGCGCTGTATGCAGTCTGGGGTGTGCGTGCTAGGAACGAGGTGGCAGTTTAGTACGTTACGTGGCTGCCGCGAGCTGTCTACAATTCACGTGCTGGAGATATCGGAGTGTTATACAAACAGTGGTGAAAGAATTGGTTTGTTCTGCGCGCGCGTGTGTGTGGGGTGAAAACGGTTTTATTCGCAGGCGTGAGAATGGCACGCGTTTCAGTCAAGACGATTTTTGTTACGTCCTTGTTAGTGTGTCTGTTGGCTGCAAAAGGTAAGGTTACATTCAGCCGTTAAGTCTGTGGAGATACTGGTGCATGTAGCATTGTGGACGCTCCTAATATCAGTAGGGAAATGAAGCACGTTCCTGTTAGAGCCCACTGTGGTGATTGATGATGACACGGTTTGTTGACCGTTGAATGATTATGAAGTTTTTATTTGGTCGACAGTATAAACGGCCGTTGTTTTAGTTGTTTTGTTGTTTTCAGGAGAGAATGTTTGTTTCTGCTCGAGGTAGGGAGCAATTTATTTTGAGGTAGGGATCTCATTTATAAACATTATTTACGGAAGTTTATTTAGTATTGTGAGCGAATTTATAAATACAAGGTGGTTCAAATATGACCGGGACTGTTTTTGTATAAATCTGGCGACATCAGTCCCGGTCATATTTGAACCACCTTGTATTATGTAGGTGAGTTCTTCTTTGGACTGCGATACAGCTGCAATGGGAGCATTTTATTTCCGCCGTTAGGTGACCGTGGAGGAATGGCAGTTGTTGCACACAGACTACCCATAATCCATCGTTACAACTGCAGGTTGATGTAGCATACTTATTTTCGGGAGCTGCCAGGTTCGGATCTGAGCTAGGTTACCAGGTGTCAAGAGAGAGTTTTTCTTTTTTCCGTAATTATCCTCAGTTTGCAGGCGAATACTAGGGCAAGTTTGTGATAGACCACGACCGTCCGCTTCCCAGGTCTTACTGACTGCGTAGTATTACTTATTTTCGAACCCCTTTTCACCGGTGGAGATGATTTTAGCGTTGTAACATGATTAATCCAATCATGCAATCATTTATTTTTGGTCCGTCAGTGGTTAAATCGTGTGACGTTTTTCCGTACGCTGATTAGCTTCCATCCTGCAGTCTTGGTGACGGTGAAGGTGCTTTCACTGCCGGAATGTGTAGTGGACTTCGGAGAACGAAAATTAAGTAAACAAATGTTACTGTTTGCCGAACCAAATTTGGGGGAGGCGTTACGATCGCATCTAAACTTTCCCGACAATGTGGTTAGGGATTCGAACTCCCAGAATGAAAACACGACTCACTTCATCATACGTAAGAACGTTACAAATAAAAGTGGTAACAGCTGATATCGTCTGAATTCGTGCTACGCCTAGGAGAAGATAGCAAGATTTAATATAGCTTAAAGCTGCATGGCGAAGAGTAAGAGAATAATGGGACTCCTAGAAGAGGATTTTGAGGTCGGTGCAGTATCAAGTGGCTTCTCCTTAAAAAAAACATAGTTTGCCTTCCATTTTACATAAAATGCAGTGGCGTTGGCTGATAAGCTTAGGAATGTGCAGAAGACGCTGAAACTGCGAATGTCGCAAATAGGCTATCTTGCAAGTCGGCGTGGTATGCTTGGTGGGGTGAAAAGTGTGGCACCTAGAGCATGCCTGGCCAACACTGTGCGGCCTGCTGTGATGTCGGAAAGTATCAGGTTGTGTGGCCCGCACGTTGCAACACTTGGTGGACATGCAGACAGTTACAACGCCCTCCAGTGCTTCTGTCATCGTCAAACATTCGATTTGTAAAGCGGTTCTACGTGTCGCGGGGAGTGAACAGTGTTTGAATCTGGAGCTCTTTCTCATCTTTCCGCCTAGAGGAACCCTAGATTGATGGTAACATCTGAATTCGAATTGTATTTTTAATACTCATTATTATGCCTGAAATGTTGCAACAAACGTGTAACGAACCTAGAATTGTTAATTGCTGAACTCGAGGTTTGGAACATACAGCAATCGAAACATAAGAGGCATGCTGTGTTCAACAGACGCCGTACGTGAGGTGAACAGGGGTCAAAGCAGGTCGACCTGTAAAGACCATTCCTGCGAGCGAAACGCATAACTGGAATCTGAAAACTGTGCCGTATGAGCTTTTAACTGGGATTGAGCAGCACTTGCGTGTTAGTTGTATAATCTGTCTGCTGTTGGTCATATTTCGTCACGCTGAAAGTTGTGACTGACTGACTGACTGAGAGGACTGTTTATTAACGCAGTTTGAAGAAATGTCTGTCGCGTCGGGCTATGTACAATTAATGAAAACAGACCACAAATGTTTGGTTACGAGATTACTCTGAAAACCTGAAGGGAAGAGACCACTTTTATCGCGTCAGGCTATGTACAGTTAATGAAAACAGACCACAAATGTTTGGTTACGAAATTACTCTGAAAACCTGAAGGGAATAGACCACTTTGGAGTCCAAAAAGTACATCAGATGGTTATATTAAAAAGAGGTCTTAAGGAAATGGAGTGGGAGTATGTGGACTGGATTTGTGTGACTCAGGATCCGATGGAAGGCACATGTGAACTAGGTAATGAACGGCTGAGTTACCAAAACGGGGGAGGGAAACTTACCGACTAGCTGAGGAGCCGCTCAAGAAGGGCCATAGACGTGGGAAGGCCATTACAGGAAATGACGACGGTGAATGTGTTATAAGCTATTTAGTTACCTGCAGTTTAAGAGGGCTGCTTACCGCTAGAACCTGGCGTTTGTCGGCGCAGCACGCCGTGTTTCAGTATTATTATTATTATTATTATTATTATTATTATTACTGTTGTATTTTATTTGACCACCCTGTCAGAAATTTGAACTGTAAGGCGTCAAAACGTTGAATGATGAGAAGTGAACAGGAAAGGACGTGGCCGTAAGCCGTTGTGGTCCGGCTGGATGTAGACAGGCATTTGGTTAGAGGGACTGGAGGAAACCACGAAGTATGTCAGTCAGGATAGACGGTTCCCAGTCGAGATTCGAAGTGGGTACGTACTGAATATCATTCGGAAGCTGTACCTGGCTGAGTGAAATTAATGAAGCGGGAAGGAGGAAGAGAAGGAGAGAGAGAGGACTGTATAGATGATAAGTTTGTCGTTTAAGGATGGTAATTGGGATATGGGGAATGTAAAGAGGCCTTTCTTGGCAACCAAAACATGCCCTTCTCGAAAACAAGATTAACTGACATTAGTAAAGAACAGACAGGAATGCCTAAGGGACCTTTAAACATTCGGATGCTAAGATCAGAGGTGGCTGGTGCTCATGGAAAAATGTAACGTGGAATTGTTCATTGGTTTGTAGGCGGGTAGCCCCAGCCCAGGCTACCCCCTCCTTTTTAAAAAGTGCGTAACGATGCTATGAATTACTAAGATTACGTGGTGTCGGTCATAGGTGCACGAGTTGGCAGCATTAGTCGAATGATACTGGCAGGGAAAACCGAAGTAAACAGAGAAAAACCTGTCCAATTACCACGTTGTCCACCACAAATCCTACGTGGACTGGTCTGTAAATGAACCTTGGCCTCCGCGGAGAGAGGCCAGAGAGTAGTTATTCGTACTCGCGGCTCACTACGGGCTGGACTTTCCGGGGATCGAATCCCTTTGGGGGCAAGGCTTTCAGCACCCGTCCAGACCGGCCCTGGGCTTCACTTAACATTCTGTTCAATGGGCACCGGGTCTCGTCCTCGGAGATAAAGTGGGCGGGGCGTGGGATTGACCCCCCCCATCTAGCTTCCCCTTCTGGGCCTTCATGGGCTGTTCTAGGGAGAACTGTATCTCTTATGGTGGTCGCGAATTCTATAAACGGTCATGGAATTTTGTGCGGCCTTGTAACAGATTCCATCACTCTTGGTACCGCTAAATACCGTAGTGTCGTGACGTAACATATGTAAGGTGGATTCCATTAATTTTGGCACTGTTGACAGCTTACATTAACCTTACCGCTGTAAGGTGTCATCGTATTTGTGACGTAACATGATGGAGTTAATGTCTTTTGTATATAACCTGAACCGGTTTTCCTTGTGCTTCTTCCCTGTCAGCTGATCGGTATTGTGTCTGCAAAACCACATATAGTGGAATAACCGCGGCTAGCTGGAGTCTGTGACGGCCTTCTGAACAGCCAGCTTGCACTGGGATAAATTTTGAGGCCCCTTCGTCTTCAGATGAGCCCACATATTCACGAAAAATAGGCGTGGGTGAAGCTGGTTTTTAACTGAAGGCAGAACTCGGTTGTAGTGTTTAACTGTGCCCTCTGTCAGCATGTATCGTTAAAATAAACTATGTAACTGCAGTATACCAAAACGTGACATGAGGATCTGGCTTGATAAAGGGGGAAGTGTACCGAGTGTAGACATTAAAATAAACATCGTGCGAAGTAATATAAAAGAAATTCAAGCCTGTCTGTCAAAGAAGCTGGAGAGTGTAGAAATACATCTGCGAAAAAATAAATTACGCCATGGATAAAGAGGATTGATTGGCTTCGTCTGTGAACGCGTGCAAGAATTGAGCAGTATAACGTTCAGCACTCCTTGGTGCTGTTCGTGACGTGATTACAGATTGTGGATGAATAGGCAGTGCCGGCGATAAAGGTGGTGGTGAGGAGTTGGACGGTATGAGAACTACAGCGAAGTTACAGGAGAGCGTCAGGTACGTGTTGTGCGTTTGTAGTTCACGGTCTACACAGGTGGGTTGGGCCGGCGACTCGCTACGGGCAGGACGGTCTGGGGATCGAATCCCGGTGGGGGTGAGATTTTCTGCGCCCGTCCAGACCGGCCCTGGGGTCTACTTAGCATTCTATATAATGGGTACCCGGTCCTTCCCGGGGGTAAAGCGGCCAGGGCATGGCGTTGATCACACACCCGCATCTTGTGCCGAGGTTAAAGAAAGAGTAGAGATGTACCTCATCTCCCCCTTTGGGCCTTCGTGGCAGGTTGTAGGGTGAAATTTACCTTTACCTTTTATACACAGGTGGGTGGTGTATGTTTTTAGTTTACTATATGTGCAGGTGGGTGGTGCATGTTTTTTCTTTAAGGTATACGCAGGTGGGTGGTGTATGTTTTTAGTTTAGCGTATACACACATGTCACAGATGTCAGTCTCTCACCCCGTGACGTCACCCGCACCTCGGTGTCGAATGTACAAAAAGTTGTAAACAGACCTGCGTTTATTTATTTCCATTTGGGGTGG
>Ga0123357_10012034_pt1 | contig 11137 bp, 9 predicted proteins | sample TergutEmb28metaG_FD_89873 | JGI IMG/M metagenome (GOLD analysis project Ga0123357, IMG submission 89873) | Embiratermes neotenicus P4 segment gut microbial communities from Petit-Saut dam, French Guiana - Emb289 P4 | ecosystem: Host-associated > Arthropoda: Insects > Digestive system > Gut ... | reverse complement strand
GTGAGGCGTTGGGGGAAGTCTGGGGTTTTCAGCATTTGGATTTCGATGTCGATGTTCGCACCGCTGGTTTTGAGGTGCACGTCGAAGACGATTTGGCGGTGTGGCTCGGTGTCTAACCGCAGTGCGGGGTCCATCAGCGCGATGTCGGCGAGATCGTCGGCTGGCAGCTTGAGGGCGGCGGACAGGAAATGCCGGGCGGGCGCCAAGTCGGCTGGGTCTGCGAAGATGTCTTTGAAAACGAGGTCGTCGTGGGGTAGGAAGAATCGGTGTGCGGTGGCGTGTTGGTTGGCCGGGTTGTGGGGGTGGTTCATGGTGTTCCTTTTCTGTAGGGGTTTATAGTCACTATTGCGAGTTGGTGCCTGAAATCGGCAGAAATTTCCCGGTTGTGGATAACTTTCCGCGTTTTTACGGTCACCTGTGGAAAACGCCGTCGGTGCGACCGAGCAAACATCGCGCATCCATGCTGAAGCAAGCAGTGAACGAAGCTGCCAAGCATTGACCTGTCGGCGCCGCATAGACTTGACGTATGGCTGACCCTGCTGCCTACCGTCCTGTGCCCGGGACCATTCCTGTGGACCCTGGCGTCTACCGGTTCCTGGACGCGGCCGGGCAGGTCATTTATGTCGGCAAGGCGAAGAGCCTTCGGCAGCGGCTGAATTCCTATTTCGCCGACCCGGCGACGCTTCATCCGCGCACCCAGCGCATGGTTTTCAGCGCCGCGCGCGTCGAGTGGACGGTGGTTCAGAACGAGCTCGAATCGCTGCAGCTCGAATACACGTGGATCAAGAAATACGACCCGCGGTTCAACATCAAATACCGCGACGACAAGAGCTACCCCTGGCTGGCCATCACCAACGACGAGTTCCCGCGCGTCTTCGTCGGACGCGGCGCCAAACGCGTCGGCTGGCGGTATTTCGGGCCGTTCGGGCAGGCCTGGGCCATCCGCGACACCCTCGATCTGCTGCTGAACGTCTTCCCGATGCGCTCGTGCGGCAACGGCGTCTTCCAACGCGCCAAGGCGGCCCAGCGTCCATGCCTGCTCGGCTACATCGGCAAATGCTCCGCCCCTTGTGCCGGGCGCATTGACGCAGAATCGCACCGCGCGATCGTCGCCGACATGGCGAGCTTCCTGGCCGGGCATTCGGGCAATCTGGATGCCCGTCTGACGGCGCAGATGCGGGCCGCGTCCGCCGACGAAGACTTCGAGCGGGCGGCCATGCTGCGCGACTCTCTGGCGGCACTTCAACAAGCGTCCGAGCGCAACGCCATCGTCCTGGGTGACGGCGCCAACGCCGACGTCATCGCCCTGGCCGAGGAGCCTCTGGAAGTGGCCTTCCAGATTTTCCACGTCCGCGAAGGGCGCGTCGCGGGGGAGCGCGGCTGGGTAGCCGACAGGACGGACGACACCGATGCCGCCGGGCTGGTCGAGGACTTCCTGTTGCAGTTGTACGGCACCGACAAGGCCGTCCCCGACGAGGTGCTGGTGCAGACCGCCCCCGACGACGCCGAAACCCTGACGGACTGGCTGACGGATCTGCGGGGCGCCAAAGTCTCACTGCGGGTGCCCCAGCGCGGCGACAAACGCGTCCTTATGGACACCGTCGCCCGCAACGCCGCCCAGACGCTTGCGCAGCACAAGCTGAAACGCAGCACCGACCTGACGCGCCGCAACCAGGCGCTGGAGGAACTGCAAGAGGCACTCAACTTGCCAGAAGCGCCGCTGCGCATTGAGTGCTACGACATTTCGCACATCCAAGGCACGAACGTCGTCGGCTCGATGGTCGTCTTTGAGGACGGCCTGGCCCGCAAGTCGGAATACCGCCGATTCATCATCAAAACCGTCGAGGGCAGCGACGACGAAGCAGCCATGGATGAGGTGCTGACAAGGCGTTTCAAGCGTCTGCTCGATGATGAGGCGGCGCTGGCGTCATCCGACGACCCGACGGCGATGCTCGTCGATCCGGACACCGGTGTGGCCAGGCGGTTCGCCTACCGTCCGTCCCTCGTGGTCGTGGACGGGGGCCTGCCGCAGGTGAACGCCGCCCAGCACTGCTTCGACCGGCTGGGGCTGACGGGCGTCGCCCTGGCCGGCCTGGCCAAACGCCTGGAAGAGGTCTGGCTGCCCGGCGAGGCGTTCCCCGTCATCATGCCGCGAGCCAGCGAGGGCCTCTACCTGCTGCAGCGGCTGCGTGACGAGGCTCACCGCTTCGCCATCACTTTCCATCGCGAGCGGCGCGGTAAGGCGATGGTCGAATCCGTCCTGGACGCCGTCCCCGGCCTTGGCGAGGTGCGCCGCGCGACGGTGAGAAAAGCCTTCCCAAGCCTAAACAAACTGCGTGCGGCCAACGTGGACGAACTGGCCGCGCTGCCAGGCATCGGCCCGACGACGGCCGAGTCGATTGTCGCCGCTTTAGCCCAAGATGTCCCCGGAGTGACCACAAACATGGCGACCGGTGAGATTGTGGAATGATTTTCCCATGGCGTTGACGAGTCAGGTGAAGGCTGAGCTGGCGACGCTCACCGAGCTAAGGGTGAGCGCACGCAAAGCCGAGGCGGGAGCGATGCTGCGCTTCGCGGGCGGCATCCACATCGTCGCCGGACGCGTCGTCCTGGAAGCCGAGTTCGACACCGGCGTGACGGCCCGCCGTCTGCGCGCCACTATCACCGACGTCTACGGACTGGATTCCGAACTGCTTGTCATCAACGCGTCCGGCATTCACCGGGGCACCCGATATATGGTGCGCCTGGTGCGTGACGGCGAGATAATGGCCCGCCAATCAGGTCTGCTCGACCAACACGGACGCCCTGTGCGCGGCCTGCCGCCCGGCATCATCAGCGGCGCGATGGCTGATCAGGTGGCGGCCTGGCGTGGCGCTTTCCTGGCGCGCGGCTCCCTAACGGAACCGGGACGCTCAATGGCGCTCGAAGTCACCTGCCCGAGTTCCGAAGCGGCGCTGGCACTGGTCGGATCAGCCCGACGGATCGGCGTGCCCGCGAAGGCCCGCGAGGTTCGTGGCGTCGATCGTGTTGTCGTCCGCGAAGGCGAGGCGATCTCGGCGCTGCTGGCCAAGATGGGGGCCCACGAATCCGTCCTGGCCTGGGAGGAACGGCGTTTGCGCCGTGAGGTGTCAGGCACTGCTAACCGGCTGGCCAATTTTGACGACGCTAACCTGCGCCGTTCCGCTAGGGCCGCCGTGACGGCCAGCGCCCGTGTCCAGCGGGCCATGGAGATCCTCGGCCCGGAAGTGCCCGAGCATCTGCGCGTCGCCGGCGCCTTGCGCATGGAACACAAGCAGGCGTCTCTGGAGGAACTCGGCCAGATGCACAACCCGCCGCTGACGAAGGACGCTGTCGCCGGACGTATCCGCCGTCTGCTGGCGATGGCCGACAAGGTGGCCGCCGAGCAGGGCCTGCCAGACACGGCCGCGGGATTGGACCCCGTGCGCGCGGCATAAGGCGTCCTTCGATAGAGTTGAGCATATAAGAACTCGCAAAACGTCTTTGGAACACCAAAGATGATCCAACTCTGTTAGGAGAACTCAAATGACAGTGAAGATTGGTATCAACGGCTTCGGTCGCATCGGCCGCAATTTCTATCGCGCATTGCTTGAGCAGGGCGCCGACCTTGAGGTGGTGGCCGTCAACGACCTCACCGACAACGCCACCCTGGCCCACCTATTGAAGTACGACTCGGTGATGGGGCGTTTCCCCGGCACCGTCACCTCGGACGAGACTTCGATCACCGTCAATGGCCACAAGATCATCGTCTTCGAAGAGAAGGATCCGGCGAACCTGCCCTGGGGCAAGCTCGGCGTAGACATCGTGGTTGAGTCCACCGGCCACTTCAATGACGGCGAGAAGGCCAAGGTGCATATCGCCTCGGGTGCCAAGAAGGTCATCATGTCGGCTCCCGGCACCAATGTTGACGCGACATTCGTCATCGGTGTCAACGACCAGGACTACGACCCCGTCAAAGACAACATCATGAGCAACGCGTCGTGCACCACGAACTGCCTGGCCCCGCTGGCCAAGGTTCTGCAGGACACCATCGGCATCGAGCGCGGGCTCATGACCACCGTCCACGCTTACACGGGCGACCAAAACCTGGTTGACGGCCCCCACAAGGACTTGCGCCGCGCCCGCTCGGCCGCCCTGTCGATCATCCCGACGAAGACGGGTGCCGCCCAGGCCGTGGCCCTGGTCATCCCCGAGCTCAAAGGCAAGTTTGACGGCTTCGCGTTGCGCGTCCCGGTACCGACGGGTTCGGTCACCGACCTGACATTCGAGGCCAGCCGCGACACCACCGTCGCCGAGATCAACGCCGCCGTCAAGGCCGCCGCTGCGGGCCCGCTCAAGGGCATCCTTGAGTACACCGAAGACCCGATCGTCTCGGCCGACATCGTCGGCAACCCGGCGTCGTCCATCTTTGACGCCTTGTCGACGAAGGTCATCGGCCGGTTGGTCAAGGTGTTGTCTTGGTACGACAACGAGTGGGGCTACAGCAACCGCCTCGTCCAGTTGACATCCCTGGTCGCCTCTAAGCTGTGAGGCAGGCCAATCATGAAGTCAATTGATGAGATCGGCGATCTCACGGGCAAGCGCGTCGTCATCCGGTGCGATTTCAACGTGCCGCTGGCAGGCGACGTCATCACCGATGACGGACGCATCCGCGCTGCCCTGCCGACGCTGAACAAGCTGTTGACCGGTGGCGCGCGCGTCACTGTGCTGGCCCACCTCGGGCGCCCGAAGGGCGAGGTCAACCCCAAGTATTCGCTGGCGCCGGTGGCCAAGCGGCTGGGCGAACTGCTCGGACAGCCGGTCGCGCTGGCCGGCGACGTCGTCGGGCCGTCCGCCCAGGCGACTTCTGCCGGCCTGACGGACGGGCAGATCGCGCTGTGCGAGAACGTCCGCTACGAGCCGGACGAGGAATCCAAGGACGACGCGGCCCGTGCCGCTCTGGCCGCCAAGTATGCCCAGTTCGGCGACGTGTTCGTGACGGACGGCTTCGGTGTCGTCCACCGCAAGCAGGCGTCCGTCTACGACATCGCCAAGCTGCTGCCCAGCTACGCCGGCTACCTGGTGCAGAAGGAAGTCGACGTGCTGCAAGCGCTCACCGTCGATCCGAAGCGCCCGTTCGTCGTCGTCCTCGGCGGCGCGAAGGTGGCCGACAAGCTGGCCGTCATCGACAACCTGCTGAAGCTCGCCGACACGCTGGTCGTCGGCGGCGGCATGGCTTACACGTTCCTGAAGGCGCAGGGCATCGAGGTGGGCAAGTCCATCCTTGACGCCGACAACATCGACACCTGCAAGGGCTACCTGGAACAGGCCAAGGCGGCGGGCAAGACGATCTTGCTGCCGGTGGACGTTCGCGTCGCCCCGGGCATGGATTTCGACGCCCGCAAGGTGATCGGCGACGTCTCCGTCGTCGCGGCTGACGCTATCCCGGTCGATCAGGAAGGCATGGACATCGGCCCGGTCACCGAGAAGCTGTTCGCAGGCGCCATCGAGGCGGCCGCGACGGTGTTCTGGAACGGCCCGATGGGCGTCTTCGAGATACCGGAGTTCACGTCCGGCACCAAGGCCGTCGCGCAGGCGTTGACGCAAGTCAAGGGCCTGTCGGTGGTTGGCGGCGGCGATTCTGCCGCGGCCTGCCGTCAGCTCGGTTTCAGTGACGATCAGTTTGGCCATATCTCGACCGGCGGTGGTGCGTCGCTGGAGTTCCTTGAAGGCAAGGAACTGCCCGGTATCGCAGTATTGGACGGCAACTGATGGCCCGCCTGCCGCTGATCGCGGGCAACTGGAAGATGAATCTGAACCACGTCGACGCCGTCGGCATGGTTCAGAAGCTCGCCTGGGCGCTGGCCGACCACCGTTACGACCCGAAGCGATCGGAGTGCGTCGTCATACCGCCGTTCACCGATCTGCGCACGGTGCAGATACTCATCGACGGCGACAATATGCCTATCACACTGGGCGCCCAGGACGTCAGCGAGCACGACGAGGGCGCCTACACGGGCGATATCGCCGCGTCAATGCTGGCCAAGCTGACGTGCAAATACGTCATCGTCGGGCATTCCGAACGCCGCCAGTACCACAATGAGACGGATGAACAGGTGAATGCCAAGGTGCAGCAATGCCTGGCAAACAACCTGTCGCCGATCATCTGCGTTGGCGAGGGTTTGGACGTCCGCCAGGCCGGCGGCCACGTCGAGCACACCATCGGTCAGTTGAAAGCGGCGCTTGCCGGCGTCAAGGCGGCTTCGGCTGCGTCACTCGTCATCGCCTACGAGCCGGTTTGGGCCATCGGCACCGGCCAGGTGGCCACCCCGGACGACGCGCAGGAGGTCTGCGCCGCCATCCGCGCGTGCCTTGTCGAACTGTACGGGCAGGACGCCGCCGATCAGGTGCGCGTCCTCTACGGCGGCTCCGTCAAGGCGGGGACGATCGCGGGCATCATCAAGCAGGACGACGTCGACGGCGCCCTGGTGGGCGGCGCCAGCCTCGACCCGGATGAGTTCAGCCTGATCACCCGGTTCTACGATTTGCCGTTCTGACGATATTTGAGCAAGCAAAACGGGCGGCCCCTTTCGGAGTCGCCCGTTTCGTTTGGCGTTTACTGGCCGTAAGGCGTCACCGGCGGTGCCGGCGGGGGAGCCATCGGTGGAGCTGGCGGCTGGCCGTACGGATCAGGCTGGCCGTGCTGGGCTGGCGGCTGATACGGGTCAACCGGTGGCTGATACGGCGCGGCTGCCGGTTGCGACAGGTCGACTGGCGGCTGGGTCAGGTCTACTGGCGGTTGGGTCAGATCAACCAGCGGCTGGGCCGGCGCGGCTGGCGGCTGGGTCAGGTCCACCGGCGCTTGATATGGGTCAACCTGCGGGGCCGCGGGCGGTGCTATCGGCGGAACGACCGGCTGCGGGGCCGGTGCCGGCTGGGCGTACTGCGCCGGGTCATATTGTTGCGGTTGTACCGGTGTCGGCTGGGGCACAACGGGTTGCGCTGGGTAAGGCATCGCCATGGGTTGCGCCTGAGGCATGGCCTGCGGCACAACGGGCTGCGGCACAACGGGCTGCGGGGCGGCAGGTTGTGGGGCGGCAGGTTGTGGCGCGTACTGTGGCATGGCCGGGTACTGGTCGCCGGGGAATGGTTGTGCGGGCTGTCCGTACGAGGCCTGCGCGTATTGTGCCTGCAAAGCGGCGTCTGCTTGCGCCTTCTTGCGCTTGCCGCTCATGACGACGGCGATGATGATAACGGCGATGATGATAACGGCTGCTGCTATACCGCCGATCAGAAGCCACGACATACCGCCTATGCCACTGGAGCTAACGCCGCCGCTACCGGTGCTGCCACCGCCACCGCCATTGGCAGTGGTGGCCGGGGTGTCTTTGCCGACGGCAGTCAGCGGTGTGCTGCTCAGCAAGAGGGTGGGATCGCTCCACGTCACCGTGTTGCCACTTATCGTGCCTTGAGGGCTGCTCGACACCACCGGGCCGGGGAACGTCACCGAAATCCCGAACGGGCTGATCATTGCGGCGATGTCGCTGGACGAGACGCCGTAGCCAGACAAGTCCGAGCTATCCCCGCCCATCGACATGGTGAAGGTGTATTCACCGTTGGCGTGTGTCAGCGCGTCCCCGGACGTGTTGAATCCGCTCGAATTGAAGTCGCTGAGCGTCAATCCGCTGGCGGTCATCTGGCAAGTGCTTTGGTTATTCGACGAACCAGGCGTCATGCTCACGTTGCCAGGCAAGCCCAAGCTGCTGGTGCCGCCGTTCTCAGTGATGTAGGAGCAGAGGTCGCCAACACCGAGATCCGACATGTATGTATTATCGATGCCCATCGTCATACTGAACGTGATGTCGTTGTCATTGTTGATTGTCGTGTCTAGGCTCATGCTCATGCAACCCGAAAGAAGCAGGACGAGCGGTGCAAGCGCAGTAGCGCGCAACTTGTGCATGTTCATAGGAACACTCTAGACCCAAACTGTCGCCGGTGTGGCACAACGGTGATAGGGTAGCCGCGGAGGTGAGGGCTATGCAGACAGTCTATTTTTCGGATACCGAGGGTGGTTTCCATAAGGTCGATGATTTAACGGACGGAGCTTGGGTCAATCTGATCGATCCGTCAATGGCTGAGATCACAGCATTGTCAGAGCATTTCAATATAGACCCTGACGACCTCCGCAGCGCTTTGGACCCCGAGGAACGGTCCCGCATCACTGCCGAAGACGGCTACGTCCTCGTCCTGGTCGACGTGCCGACGACCGAGTTGCGGTCGGGCCGCAAATGGTATGTGACGATCCCTTTGGGCATCATACTCACAAAGACTGCCATCATTACCGTCTGCTCGGAGCGGGTTTCCGTCATCGCCGAGTTTGAGAAGGGACGAGTCCGCGACTTCCGAACCTTCATGAAGACCCGGTTCACCCTGCAACTGCTGATGCACAACGCCGGCGCCTACCTGTCGGCCCTGCGCGTCATCGACAAGATGATCGACCGTCAGGAAGCTAACCTGCGTCGGGCCACCCGTAACGAAGAACTCATCGAGATGCTGGAACTCGAGAAGTCGCTGGTGTACATCAACACGTCACTGGTGTCGAATCAGCGAGTGCTGAACCGGCTGGTACGCGTCCCGGAGGTCAAGAAATACCCGGAGGATGACGACCTACTTGAAGACACGATCATCGAGAACGAACAGGCGTTGGAAATGTCAGGCATCTACTCGGGCATTCTGTCGGGAATGATGGACGCCTACGCCTCGGTAATCTCGAACAACCAGAACGTCATCATGAAGACGTTGGCAGTCGTCACCATCGTGTTGTCGATCCCGACGATGATCTTCTCCGCGTTCGGCATGAACCTGAACCTCGACGGCTACCCCTGGCACACCCCGATCTGGGGGTTTTACGGCATCATCGGCGTCTCCTTCGTCCTTGCTGGCATCGCCATTGTGTTCATGGCCCGCAAGAAGTGGTTCTAGCGGCCAGCCTTCGCTATACTTGAGCGGTGATTCCAATGGCATCAGTTATGACCACGCCCATCATCGTGTTGTCGTGCGTGCTCATTCTGCTCAGCTTGCTGCTCACAGCGTCAATCCTCTTGCACAAGGCCAAAGGCGGCGGCATGTCGGACTTGTTCGGTGGTGGCATGTCGACAGCCATGGGCGGCATTTCGATGGCAGAACGCAACCTCGACCGCATCACACTGATCGTCGGCGGGTTGTGGGTCGCCTGCGTTATCGTGCTGTTGGTGCTGTACCGGTTCTTCCCGCCTGTTGTGGCGTCGTAAAGTAAAGCTGTGACGTCCTAAAGCTCACAAATGTACCGCGGCAACTGTGCGGCGGCCGACTGATCAACGAACAACTGCGTGTTTCGGCGTCCCCGAAGGGCACCGGCCGGTAGCGACTGGTCACCATCCAAGACTCTTGGCAGCACCGAAGCGACTGCTTCCCCGGTGGCGACCAGCCAGATGTCGGTGCTGCGGGCCAAAGTCTCCAAGCTGAGCGTCAAGCATTCACCGTGGGCGTCCCTCACGCCGATAACGGTGTGCGGCGTCGGTTCAAGGAAGGTCGGCGACCCGGGTTCCAGGCCGGCGACTCGGCCGTCGTCGCCGACTACCAAGATCGTCAGGTCGAAAGCAGTCTCGCCAAGTTCGGCGGCATAGCCGATAGCCGCTGCGTCCACGTCAGGGTTGCCGGACGGGGTTGGCATCGGGTGAATGTGACCAGCGGCTAGGCGTAAAGTGCCGAAGGCCGCCAAAGTTCTGGTCGACACCCTGGCCGGGTCGGTCACGTCGACGAAACAGTCGTTGCTCCACCACAGATCCAAGTGCCGCATCTTGGTGTTCGCGGCGGATGTGGCGCTGATCGCTGCACAAACATCGCCGAGGCCGTCGGATAGGCACAGTCGAAGGGCGCGTTGATGACCCGTTGCAAAGGCCATCAGGGCGTCAGCGACCCCTTGGTCGAGCGCCTCGGCGTGGCGGTAGCTGTGAACGCGCATTTTCGCCTCAGTGCAAGGCGCCTTCGACGGCCGCCACCAGATCATCCCACGACGCGACGAACTTGGCCACGCCATCGGTCTCAAGAAAGTCGGTGACGTCGCTATAGTCGACGCCGACAGTGCCGAGCTCGCCGAGGATGGCGCGGGCGCTCATGATGTCGGGTGTGATGGTGTCACCCGTCACCTCGCCGTGATCGGCGAAGGCCTGCAGCGTGGCTTCGGGCATCGTGTTGACGCAGGAGGCGGCCACCAGGTCGGCGACGTAGAGGGTGTCGGGGTAGGCGGGGTTCTTGGTGCCGGTGGACGCCCAAAGCGGACGCTGCTCGTTGGCACCCTTGGCTTGCAGCGCCTTGAACCGGTCGGACTGGAACACCGACAGGTATTCGCCGTAGGCGGCGCGGGCGTTGGCGACGGCCGTCTTGCCCGTCAGCTTCAGCGCGTCGGGCGTGCCGATGGCCGCCAGCCGCTTGTCGATTTCGGTGTCGACGCGCGAGACGAAGAATGACGCGACGGAATGGATGCTTGAGATGTCACGACCGGCGGCCATCGCGTCCTCAAGCCCGCTCAAGTAGGCGTCCATGACGCCGCGGTAACGTTCCAGCGAGAAGATGAGGGTGACGTTGACGCTGATGCCCGCAGCGATGGTGGCGCGGACGGCAGCGAGGCCTTCCACGGTGGCCGGAATCTTGATCAACACATTGGGTTCACCGACCTGCTTCGCCAACACAGCCGCCTGGGCGATCGTGGCGTCGGTCTCGTGGGCCAGGCCCGGTTCGACCTCGATGGAGACCCGCCCGTCATAGCCCTTCGTCGCCTCGAAGACCGGTGCGAAGACTTTGCATGCGTCCTTCACGTCGGCGCACATCAGCGCGCGGATGACGTCAGCCGTCGGCTGTCCCTTGACGCCGGCCAGTAGTTCGCCGTAGGCGCTCATGTCCTTGAATGCGCCGGCGAAGATCGTCGGGTTCGTCGTCACACCGCTGACTCCGTCGTCGATCAGTTGGGGCAGTTGCGCGATTCGCGGCCTTGACAGGTCGTCCAACCAGATCGAGACACCCGCGTCTTGAAGTTCCTTCAACCTTGACTTGCTCATCTCATGCCTTTCTACCCCGGTCGTGCCTCGATCATACCCCTGGC
>Ga0123357_10012033_pt1 | contig 11138 bp, 9 predicted proteins | sample TergutEmb28metaG_FD_89873 | JGI IMG/M metagenome (GOLD analysis project Ga0123357, IMG submission 89873) | Embiratermes neotenicus P4 segment gut microbial communities from Petit-Saut dam, French Guiana - Emb289 P4 | ecosystem: Host-associated > Arthropoda: Insects > Digestive system > Gut ... | reverse complement strand
GTATTACTCATATCTGCTGGTGCAACTGAAGGACATTTTGAAGGAAAAACGCCGGCCGCGGGAAGGTCACCAGCGGGGTCTTGTTCTTGCACGACAATGCCCCGGCTCACCGGGTACTTGCAACCCACAAGAAACTGGCCTACCTGGGCTTCCAATGTCTGGATCACCCACCCTATTCTCCGGATCTGACTCCGTCGGACTACCACCTGTTCCCTGGACTGAAAAAAACAAAAGGTCGCCATTTTTCATCCGACGCGGAGATCATTGCTGCCGCGGAGACCTGGTTGGACGGACAACCTTCTGAATTTTTTTTAGTGGCTGGAAAAATTTAGAGCAACGGGCTAAGAAGTGTGTTGTGTTTCGTGGGGAGTATGTTGAACAAATCCCGAGTTTGGTCGCTGTAGCTTGTGTCCTTCCTGGTCGGGCTAAGGACTTATCAGCACCCCCTCGTATGTATCTTATAGTGCGCAACCAGTGTAGGCAGGAGCGCGGCAGCGAGGTGCAAGGTTTCATACTTGCACCACCTTGGAATTTTGAAATGATTTACATTTTTTATGTTTAATATTTTATCAAATCAAACAATAAAAATTATACCGACACAAAACTAGAGTATTTACTGTTCCAACTATTGTAGTCTGAGGATGACTTATGTCGTTGCAGTCTTTATATAAAATTCCTGTCTTCTCGACGTCTGTGCAGTCGATCATTAAAAAAAGGTCACTTCATGTAGTTGATGGGCACCACCTTGCGAAAATTCCTGCCAGCGCTGGTAAATGTAGGCGTTTTTTTTTTTAAAGATGGGTTCGTTCGATTGTCATTTGGCCTTGGCTGGCGGTTCGTCTTCTTGGTTCGTATACATGCATATCGCGTTCATCTTCCGCCTGTCCGTATGCGGACAGCATGCCAGTGTCGTATTGTGTGGTGGTGAATACTCCGGTCACGTTTTTCTCCTAAGTCATGGTAATTAAGAAAACAACACGCGGCGTCGTGGAGCGTGAACGTTCGGGAAAGAGAGACTGGGTAGCGGAAATGAAGGGGTGTTCCAAGAAACTAGGAACTGTTGGACCTTTCTCTTTGCCATGGGCTCCGTTTCGGCCCTATATTCGCGTCATTTCCCGTCTTCTGTATACTTCACTTATCCTTGCGTCTCCCACGTCTCATTTCCCTCCTTGGGTCTCTTTTTTTTCCTCTCTCTCTCTTTTGCTCACGCATTCTTGATGGTTATTGATGACTGCAATTTCGTTGTGCGCTTTCTCAGTCACATGTTTCAGTTGTAAAAAAGACGCGTTTTGGCCTGTGGAACGGATCATCACTGAGGATGTTAACATTTATTTAGATGTAGTCACACCGAAGGCCACCAAATATCGCGGTATAGTTACTGGTGCTAATGTTTCGCATTTGGGGGATCCTGGTTGCGAATCTAGGTTCGGAGATATCTCTTTTGTTTTTTCTCAGTTCCCCGCGGAAAATTCTTTAATATACACAGTACCGTGCTTGAGACACTGATAGTCACCGAGCTGTTCAGTAAGTTCCTTCCCATGCAGCCCAGGGGCCGTTGCCTTGTTCACAGGTAGTTCCAACTGGATCCTAACCTGAAAAACTGTTTCCCTATATAGGCCTGGACAGGCCCTGAGGGTTTTAGGAGGTTGACGCTCCCAGAATTTCCAGTCACTCGCACTTGAATGTGGTACGGTTGTCAGCCCTACGCACCGGCCGCCATTACTCCCCAACAAACATTCCCGGTACTTATTTCTATTAGAGTCTTTGTCGATCCCATTGCCATAGTGCGGCGGGAAAGATTAAGTGAATTAAAAATTTAAGCGACCCTATCGGGAATCGAACCCGCGACCTTCCGCTTTGTAGCGCAGTGCCTCAACCATTGCGTACCTCGGATTGTAACCTGAAGCAGACTAATTCCACATCGTCACGCTCTGTTCATAAACTGTTTTAATATCATTCTCCCTCTGTCCTTAGGTCTTCGAAGTAGTCACTTTCCTGCAGTTGTTCCAACGACTTGCATGTTTCTCTCTAGTCTGTCTTCGTTTTACTTATCTTGTGGTATTTGAACAGTATAAATTATGAAACTTCTCATGCAGTCTACTTCGCTATCCTGTCACTTCTTCCCTTTAGACGCATAGTCTACTCGGCACATTGATAGCGCTTTGAAATTGGCCATGGCTGATTTCAGTTTATCATTTACCTGTGTAGTGCTTATCAGTCACGAGGTCCCGTGTTATGTGGAACCCGAATATCCGTCACAGGGTCTACAGAATCCACCATGTGTTTTTGTCCAGAAGTATTTTACGTGCTGCAGAATTCAAGTCCATGAACTTTTAGTGACAGTCCGTGAAGTTTTTTTCATTAGAGAATTGCTAGCACCAAAGTGGTGGATCAGCACTTGTCGTTGTAAACGGCTCTATCTGTGGTATATATAGTTACTTGTGTGCCTTATTTCACGATGCTATCGATATCGAGGACCACGAGTATATAGCATTCAATATTTAAGGTAATTGATGAATTTGAAAGGTTTACGAATTTAGGAATAACCACGAGAAGGCTGGGTTAGGATAGCTGGTATCCCGGCTGAGAGTTGAACCCGGCACCTCCGCATACAAGTCTATTCTGCCAACAGTGTATTCACAGAGATCCTCCATATTTGAAAGTCGTTTCGTCCAGCCGTAGTTTTGAGGACGTGCCACACCAAGGTGATGGAGGGCCCTACTTAAAAATCTGCTGTGAACAATCCGTCACTGTACGTAGCACTGAGTTTCATAAGCCCGTGCTGTGTTGGAGGTGGACGGTAGGAAGCTGTTCGGAGTTTTCGATGGTGCACCCTTAGGTATAGTGCAGTACGTTGTTTGTAGCCGGTGGATGAGTTAGTGGAGCTGGCGGACGGGCCTACTGGGTGTGGTGAAGTGATAAGGGGTGGGTGTTGATGAGCTTGGAACTTCAGTATGACAAGATCAACTGCACTTACGGGGGTGGAGAGAAGGACTAGACCGAACATGACGCTGTCGCTGCCTTAGTGATTCACGCTTGCTGCTACTCGTAACAACACAGAAGACCTGAATCCTCTCTTCTGAACTGATTTTAAATTTAATCGGCCTGAAGGCCAATGCGGCCAAGTGACGCTCGTTTACCGTATTTTTAAATCTTGTTTTATAGAGGTTGGATGGGATTGCATGAAGAGGATCAGCCTATCGCGAACCCTCTACCTACACAGGACAGCCTTCTGTTCGGAATTTTATGTTCGTGTGACCGTGCATCCTTAATATGAAATGATTTGTGAGACTAACTTGATGCAAAAATTATGATTTATTGATAAACCATTAGCTCAACATGTTTCGGACACCATTATGCCCATCCTGAGGAACGCAAGGCCGTATATAACTGCATATGGTTTTCAGCACGTAAAGTGCTGGCTGGAGTCTTGGGAAGCCGGGAGGCAGGTCGTGGGCCCAGTCTAGAGGCTGTTATTCGACATGTTGAGCTAATGTTTGATTACTAAATCATAATTGTTGCTTCAAGTTGGTCTCACAAATCATTTCTTCTGTTTGGAAATTTCACCGGCCAAAAACCACGCACTAGAATAGAGTGCAGATATTGTAAGCTGTAACACATAACGATGTGTGTTGCATGGACAGCTGTCAGGTTTATTCAGGACGTCTTTCTGTAAGGAAATCTGCAGCGATATACCTCCAGAGAATGTATTTCGGCCCTTCATTGATATAGCCATTGGAACAAATTAAAGCGATTCGGATTTAGTTCTACACACGGTAGTCACTGGTACAAGAGGAACCACGTTTATCTGTCATACCTCATAAGGTAGACACCGACTGTCGTGGTGGGATACGTAGCATTCTTTTTTGTATTTAGGAGGTCCCTGGTTCAAATCCCGGTCCGCAAAATGAATTTCCTGACAGGATTTTCGTGGTTTTCCTTAGTCCGTCTTGGCGGATGCTGGAACTCTACATCACTTCCGCTCACTTCCTTCTACTTCTTGACTCACTAATCGTACTGTAATATGAGAGAATGAAGGAAGAATTAGATAAGTAAATAATTAAAGTGAAAGTTGCGCTCAAAATTTTGTTGAAGGCTGTAAGTGAAGTGACCATCGATTCAGACTTTACTGTAAGAAATTTCTTCTTGGTATTCCAACTAAATGCACGTAATATGTTAAATACATATATTTATCGCCTATTACCTCCTACATGTTTCGGTTTTTATTACACCATCTGCAGGGAGACGATTGCGTTATTTGCTCAAAAACTATGTGCTTTTTTGAAATGTTGTTACATAGGTTGTGCTACAGAATATAAGGTATACAAAGATTTTTAAAACTAACAGTACTTGTTACAGTGTTTGAAATAATTTGTAGTTCGTTCTTCTGTATCTTAAGAATCTAAAATGTTGGTTAAAGTCCTTATTTTAGCACGTTAATACCTGTTGGTTCCTGCTATTTATTTTGCATGTTGGCAATATATAATAAGGATTTTAACTAACGTTTTAGATTCTGAAGACCAACTTGCCTAATAAAGTGCAGGAACCGACAGATATTAACGTGCAGCAATAAGGATTTTAACTAACATTTTAGATTCTTAAGACACAGAAGAACGAACACTTTAAACACTGTAACAAGCATTGTCAATTAAAAAAAACAGTGTATTCTTTATATTCTGTAACACAACCAATGTAACAACATTGCAAAAGGCATACAGTTTTTGAGCAAATAACGCAATTACCTCTCTGAAGATGGTGTAACAAAAAACGAAACATGTAGGAGGTAATAGGTGATAAATATCTGTATTTAACGTATTATGTGCATTTAGTTGGAATAAAGAGAAGAAATTGACTGCAAGAATGCACGGAGTTGCAAGCTTCAAAATTTACTGTAAGAAGTTTGATCGAAGTCGGTTGGGTAGTTCGGGCACTATTTTTAACAGACAGATACAACGAATTTTAAATGACAGTCGTTGGGTATTACATCATGTGGTTTTGCAGGTTGATACCAAAGTTTTGAAGGAACGTGGCGTTTCCGAAATGTCGGGGTTAACTTACGAAATTGCAAGGTGTCAAAACCCTGGAACTTCGAGACTGAGCAGTGCCTGCGTTGAAAATATCAGACTTTTAGAAGTAAAATGTTCGAAATGTTTTGCGGTTTGCATCTGAGAGTTAACAAGTAGACCTGTTGAGACAGTTTCTCGTATAAAATGCTGAACATGTTCTTTGCGTTAGATAGCCCGCGTGGAGGAAACACAGTAGACGGTGCATCTAACAGCTGTGGCCAAATGTGCTGGAACATCTGCAAGTAATGACAAGACAAGCAATGTAAGCATAAACGTAACTAGAGGCGCTTTCGTGTAACCGTTGTTCCCGTGGAAAAGCGCTAAGTATTACATGTTCTGAGTGTGTTTGTAGCCTTAGGTTCCCAGCGTGAAATGCGCATGCGCCGTATTGTCATCTGTGTCCTATCTAGCTCTGCCATATTTTTCCGCATTATCTCGTAAACGGCACGATTTTCGGAAAAGTTATTAAACGTGGAGTGTGTGTTTTGATTTTCTGTAGAACTTTTGTGTGAAACGTATCTCATTATAAAAAGAATTTAGCGAGATGCTATCATAAATGTACATAGGTAGGTCTTCATGTAAAATACAGTGGAATTCCACTTATCCGGACGCTGGTTACCCGGATCGGCTTGTCCCTTCGGGTAAATATGTAGAGAATTCTACAAAACTAACTCAACTTGAAATTACCTGTGATCGAATGAAGTACAGTACAGTGTTATGGCTTCTAGAACTTCATAGCAGGCACGGTCGAAAGGTTTAGACGCAAGTACATTCTGTAGATAGTAACAGCCAAACTTCAAAACTGTCAGTGTAGCCTGTTGTCATAGAAAAATCCAATTATCCGGATTTTCTGCATATTTGAATGGCTCGCCGCCCCAATTGATCCGGATAAGTGGAGTTCTGCTGTACCAATTATTCTTGTCAGATTGTAATGAAGGTTGAATTTCCTGTACCGATTTTCGAAAAATCCGCAAATATTAAATTTCATGAAAATCCGTCCAGTGGGAGCCGAGTTGTTCCTTGCGGACGGACGGACAGACACACAGACGGACGGATAGACAGATAGACGGACGTGAAGAAGCTAATATTCTTTTCGCATTTTATATACATGGGTCCATGCATCGTGAATCGAATTTAACAATTTTCCAACTAGATGCTACTTATTCAGTTTATTACATTACTGTAGGCAGTTCTACATGTTTCGGGCGTTGACACCCATCATCAGGAGCTCGTACAACTGTAAATACAGTTTCTGATATTTATTAATTTTCGCAATTCTTCGAGCTTGCTTGAAAGTTGTTACCTATGCTTGTACAGAACGGTGCACCAGTTTTAACGTCACGGAAGCTGACACGGAAAGTGAAATACGAACACTCGATGTTTAATTAGCAGAGTTGTCTAGTTCAGCGTTAAGAATTTAATTATTTTCTTGTAGTTTGTTGTTGGCGTTTTGTGTAGAATCAAGCAAGGAGACGGGACAATTGTCAGGAGCAGTTGATAGAAACTTGCGTACGAGGCTAAAGTTGGACAAACCTTGAACTGGTAATTGTACATTATAAACCAACAAAATGCACCTTTTCTAAATTAATGATTTAATTTTTAATTATGTATTATATAATTGTATGTTTAATTATATCACAATGCACTGTGCAAAAAAAAAATCCATGAACTGTTGTTACCTTACGGGTCTTCTAGTTTCATCCAGCAGCTTCGTTCTGTCTGTGGGTAAAAATTAAATTTATGTATTTCAGTTCTGAAATTTCCGAACTGGGTCATTCTACGGATTGCGTCCTTTAATATATCAAAATATGCCCGTCTTCTCTGTTTTGTTTTCTACATTCCGTGTTTTTTTTTTTTTTTTTTTCGTTTTTTTTTTTTCCTTTTTTTTTTTTTTTTTTTTTTTATTTTCGTTTTTTTTTTTTTTTTTTTTCCGTTTTTAATTTTGCCTTCTATCATTGTTTCTTTTCCACTCTCTGTATTTCAGGTCTTCCATTCTCTGTTTGTGTCACCCTTTTTCTGCTTTTTGTATTATTTTCTTTCTCTCGCCTTTGTCTTTTCTATGTACCCATTTCTTCATTTAAAAAGACACTTTTCACTGAGAATATCCCAGTATAATGCCCATTTTGTCCTGAACATGCACTTCACATGTCATTACTCCCCAAAATCATCAGACGGCGTTTTACACTTTAATTACTTCCTTCTGAAAGGACAGGAAAGACGCGATGCACATGCACATTATAATACACCCATGCATATCCCTGTGGTTAATTGAGTACCAAATCATGAAGACTTTTGGGGGAGTGGAGGATTACTCCACGCATTCTTAACGTTGACACTGTCAGTTTTACCTCCGAACGCTCGATACCCGCCGTCTGCGTCGGTGAGTGCGTCTTTCATCCCATGTTTTCCAGCGTATGCTTTGTAATGATCCGGTTTTGTTGCCTGACTTTAAGTCGGTTGACGTAAGCTGTACGAGAGTTTGCAGTGGATTCAGGCTATTTGGGAATACATTTTCGGGTTCCATATAAGGCAGGACTTTTATGTTTCATTAGTTGTAATGGATTTTGCCAAGGGTTGGGTTTCGGGTTCAGTGAAATGCAGGGAAATGCTTGACCAGCTGATGACCTATGATTGGCTTTTTAACAATTGGTTGGCTGGTGACTGGTTTCGCTATGTTATGTTTGCAGATAGAGTGCAACGGTGCAAACTCATTCACTTGGTTTAGTGTAAGGTCCAGTGGCAGGCTGTTATAAACACACGAATAAACCTTTGGGTTCCATACAAGGCAGGAAATGTCTTTAAAGGCTTAGGATATTAAACTTCTCAAGAGAAACCCAGCGCCATCCAGTTTGTTTGAATTCCAAAATCACTCTGAACTTGAGGGCTGATATTTATTAATTGTCTGAGCCTGAAGAAGAAGAAGAAGGAGGAGGAGGAGGAGGAGGAAGAGGAGGTTGTATAGTGAATACACTATATTTTTTGCAGCAACGGTAGAAAATTTACGGCTGTGGTTTCCAGGTAGTGTCCTGTTGTCCTTCTGGTGAAGGTGGTTGAAACGCAAGGTCGGATGTTGGGCAATGAAGACGGTAAAGGGATGGGGAGTGGGCTGTTTGAGTATGCAGAAGAATAGAGTGGGCTGTTTGAGTATGCAGAAGAACAGAGTGGGGTGTTTGAGTATGCAGAAGAGCAAAGTGGGCTGTTTGAGTATGAAGAAGAACAGAGTGGGCTGTTTGAGTATGCAGAAGAACAGAGTGGGCTGTTTGAGTATGCAGAAGAGCAAAATGGGCTGTTTGAGTATGCAGCAGAACAGAGTGGGCCGTTTGAGTATGCAGAAGAGCAAAGTGGGCTGTTTGAGTATGCAGAAGAGCAAAGAAACTGAACATTTGGATTATATTTTGAACTACTGAATTTTGTAATTATCGCCAAATTTTTATAACGTTGGAGGACTGCATTTCGGGCGGAAAAGTGTGAAGTTAATTTTGAAAGTGCTGCGTGCGAAGTGTGCGGTGCAACACACATGGATTTCGGTTACCTGCTCAGTATTTGCTCTAAGTACCGAGGATAACGCTGGAAAACCTTTTTCGCTCAAGACTTGGCCTTTGTCTAAATTATACTTTTTAAAGCCTACTGGTTACGTGATGCACCATCAGGTTTAACATTCAACAACTGTGCGCTCTGCCCACACATTTTTTATGTGTTTTGTATTTATCTGTGAAAAAGCAGCGACTTGTCCCACTTACAATATAAACTGATTGGTTTTTGTAACCGAGATGAAAAATGTTTACTGTGCCGTACGAACTGGGTCCTTAACTCAGGCAGTCTGCTCTTCGTCTTTAAAAGGTTAAACTTCGCTGTTAATAACTTCTACCGTTAGGAGTCCACACTATAAAGAGCCAACAGTTAATTCTGTATACGGTTATAAACATTGTCCATATTGACATTAATATGAAACACATGGAAAAGATATGTGAGCGGAATGCAGAACCGTTACATCAGGTGGTACCGTACATGTAGTTAATACGGGCTTTACACGAATTGTGGAGAATTGTTGTATTTTACGGTCTGTTTTGTTTTGACTGTCATTTGCCTCTCTGCTGTTGTGTTTCAGTTATTCGATTCGGCGAGGAAAGTAAAATGTCGACAGTTGCTTCAACTCAATTCCAACTTTGGATTACCTTCCCCACAGCAAAACCTCATTCATAGCTTCTCTGCGATAACAATACTTGGCTTGGCACTACAAATGACGGGGTTGCCTACTTCTGCTCGAAACTACAGGTGTTTATTGTTTTACGCGTAGCAGGGTGGGCCGGAATAGCTTAGTCTGTATAGCGACTTGCTTCTGGCTGGCTGGACGGTCTTGGGATCGAAACCCGGTGGGAGCGAAATTTTCCGAACCCGGTGAGATCGGCCCTGGGGTCCACCCAGCCTCCTATACAGTGGGTACGGGTCCATTTCCGGGCTTAAAGCTGCCGGGTTGGTGGCGTTGACCACTCACCCTTATCTAACGCCGGGGTTAAAGAAAGAGTAGAGCTACTCCTCTGCCCCCCCCCCACTGGGTCTTCGTGATCTGTTCCAAGATGAGCTTTTTAGGCGGAACAGGGTTCTTGGGATCCCTCGAAGAGGGACATCTTAACTGACCTGCAGTAACTGGGCTTGCGAGATGTATGTGAACTCCTTTCAGCTGTTGAACGATTTGGCAGAGTTTAATGACATTTGGTACGAACGTTATGACATTGGGGGTTAGCCAATTCTCGTACTTTTCAATTGTCTGCTGTCAGCCATAGCAACCTGGTGGTCACAGAGACTTATTGTGGAATCTTCGACAATTATGCAGCTTTGATAAAGCATAAACACATATTTTTGATGAATACTAACCACCACAAACACACCTTTCAGTTTGATGCTAGTGACTGGCGAACCACTGGGGCTAGGCATGTGACATTTGATACAAATTTTGTGTGATGTAGACCTGTTGATGATGAGTATATTATTGTAATGATGGGGACGGCGCGATACTGTGAGATTTTACATGGCAGGTTTAACGTAGATAAAATCTGCACGGCGGCGGTGGAGGCGGCGGCGGAGGCGGCGGCGATGGTGGTGGTGGTGATCTATAACATTCGAGATTTGAGTTTCTGACACTTTTGACTGTGAAGATTACCGTCTTCTGGAATGTGACACCAGGTAGACTTGTATAAATTTACCGACGTTTCGGAGAAACATGGTCTCACCTCCTGAAGATGGAAGCAGTTTTTTCCCCCGAACTTGCTTTAAATTTCTGCTAGACTGAACGTCGTCGTGTCCCAGAAGGTGGCAATCTTCAGCATATAACATATTTAGAATTGCAAGGGTTAACTAAAGTAGAATTCAGTCTTACATTCACTGTGCCAGTCCAGTTTGCTAACACAGCAGGCTGTCTCTTTTGAGTTATAAATGACACAGATTTGTTTTAAATTCTATCATTTTCATTATGTTGTATAATTTAGTGTCCTTCGAATTTGTTCACACATGAGCACACATTACTTCTTTCTGAAATCTGTGATTTGTAATTTGTTAAATCAAACAATAACAAATCAACAAAAACAAAAGTAAATTTCATCCATTTCCTATAGTTGTAGTTAAGGATTTTAATTAAATGACAGTTATGTTAGTGTCATGCCCAGCATTGATCATTACAAGTTGTGGCCACTTTACATGTATGTAATGTACACCACCTTGGAAAAATGCTGCCAGCACTTTTTGTAAGGACTGTACTTACTGGAGGCAGATATAATTGTTGTACACATGACATGCTCCTAGCCTTCTGCTTTAAAATTTCACTGGACAAAAATTTTGCTCAATCTAGACATTGTCCTAAAAGAGTAATTTTCATAATTAATATTTTTAACAACCAACTCATATTAGTAGAAACAAGAATGGTCAAAGTAATACACGCCTGGAAACCAATTTCAAAGATATGCTGGGAGGATGATGTTAAAAAAGATATACAGAGGTTAAAAGTGCCAAACTGGAAGACTCTTGTCCAGGATAGAAGAAGATGGAAGGAAGTGGTTGGGAAGGCCAAAACTCTGC
>Ga0123357_10012031_pt1 | contig 11138 bp, 7 predicted proteins | sample TergutEmb28metaG_FD_89873 | JGI IMG/M metagenome (GOLD analysis project Ga0123357, IMG submission 89873) | Embiratermes neotenicus P4 segment gut microbial communities from Petit-Saut dam, French Guiana - Emb289 P4 | ecosystem: Host-associated > Arthropoda: Insects > Digestive system > Gut ... | reverse complement strand
CCTGCTTTAATCAGTTCTGCCGGTATTTGATCAATACCTGGCGATTTGTGACTTTTTAGCTTATCGATAGCCAGCTCAACCTCAGCGGCACTTGGCTCAGGTACTAGTGGTTCTGCTGTGTGTGATATTAATATTACACCTTAGTTAAATAATTAATACAAAACGAAAAGAGACTACTATATGAATATTGAAAAACAGCTGGGTGCTTAAAGTGCAAGAACTGAACTCGACAAAAACTAACTACCCAGTACTTAAAACACATACATTGTAAGTTGCACAAACAACTTGTGTGGTCCCTCATGCCATTCGATTTTCTGAAAAAGTATGGAGCTAAGTGGATGGAGTAGAGCCAGCTGACAATTCGTCTTCATCAAACTGTGACGTCATTCAACTTGTCCACACATCCATGCAGAACAGACAGTACATGCAAGTAGACACAAAGGCAGACGAACGAGGCAGCAGTCAGACTTAATTAATGAGAGACCAGCCACTTCAGGCGGACGGAAAACCGGCCATTCCGGACGAAAAGTCGTACAACCAGACAGCCACTCACGCCTTAGAGGCTAATTTGCAACCGAACATCAACACCAGCGATCTACCAACCGCACGCTAAAGCCGTACAAACACATGTACTGTACAACCTGCCCACTCCAGACGGACACTCAGGTAGTTTTTACAACCAACCACTCCAGTGTCGTCTAAGCAGTCATTCAAGCATCACACAGGTGTACAACTGGACACTACAGAAGGACAGACGCAATCCACTCAAGACTTTACAAACTGGGCACTTAATACGGATAGTTTAATACTCAGCCACAAGCCTTAGTGTAGACCGTTCAACAACGGCCAGTCTGACAACCAACCAGTCAAAGCTGAGGCGAATCAGCCCGGGCAGTCTTATTATATACAGGCACTCGAACATCTGACGAACACGAAGCCACTCAACACGGACAGTCGTACAAACAGCCACTCAGCGCTCGGCGACATCTGCGAACGGATCACTTCATACGGACACACAACTGGCAAATCAGACATAACATAGGCTACACACAACACGCCACGGACAGACAAGTCAAGACACCTACTATCGTTTCCACATCCATACACATACAACTGCTCGCTCAAGTACAAGAAGCGAAGAGCTGGCCATTCAAAACGTGCGGAAAAGCTAATCACAGTGGACGGACAATATGCTACTCAAGATGAACAAAGAAATATAAAAATAATTTATGAAATTTAGGCATAGCGTAAAAATTTCGGCGCGTATGTTCACTTTTCTTTCATTATTTCAAAAGCCGGAACACAGAAGAAATTTCACGAAAATCCGTTCAGTGTTTATCGAGTTATTACATGCGCGCGGGCGAGGCACACAAACACGCTGAATCAAGACGGACGGACAACCAGCTACTCAACACGGAAAGATGCAAAGCAGGCTGTCTTACCAAACTCACAGGCTACGTAAAAAGCCTGACTTTCAAAATTTCCCCTTCATGAAATACGAAAAGTCTGAAGGTTAAGCTGCTTGATACAATCATCAGCACATAGACCTACGACTAGAAATGACCAACTCAAAAAGAAAGCGAAGGAGAACAATCAGTTGACCAAGAACGAAAGGTGAGAAACAAACAAAATTTAAGCTTAGTGTGAAGTTGGGGATAATAGGGTAGCAAGCGACACTTTTTGTTTCAAAATAGAACTGGGCGACTAAGTGCGCCCTGAGGATGAAGGGCTTGATAGGACTGCTTTAATTCTTTATTTGCCAAACAGCGTATACGACAAAACAAAGGCAACAGCAAAACAAGTGAAACTGTATTAGTGAGATGTACAAAGCGCATTAACGACCGACAAAAGGGCTTTAGTTTTACTGGTGTACTTTCACTGTAATATCTTCATCCACATGTTTCGGCCAGTAATCCGGCAATTTTCAGGGTGATATCTTGGTACGTAAGAACTGTAAAAAGGTAAAGCAATCCCATTGCAGGCCTGGACAGGTCCTGAGGGTTCCAGAAGATTGAGGCTCACATATTTCGAGAAAATCGGCACATGGAGGTGGTAAGGTTGTCAGCCCTACGCACAGGCCGTCTTTACCCCAAGGAAATAATCTGGGTACTCATTTCTGTTAGAGGGTGAGTCAATCCCAGGGACACAGTGCGGCCGGAAGGATTATGACACCATCAGGAATCGAACCCGCGAATTTCCAGCTTGTAGCGCAGTGCCTCAACCAACTTCGCCACCGCGTGCTAAGAACAACTGTGACATGTTACAACTATATTCTCGTATATCACCCTGAAGATGGCCGGATTACTGGCCGAAATATGTGGGTGAAGATATTACAATAAAAGTACACCAATACAATTAGAGTGCATTTGTTGGTCGTTAATGCGCTTTGTACAGGTGAAACTGCAGTTTTAGTGTCAGTTATGCCAGTTTGCTGAGCCTAGTTTTTGTCACATCTTTACCAGCACGAAATAATAAAATACGTCAGGATTACGTGACATATTTATCCAAATTATGTACGGATCATTTCTCTGTGTACTTAAGAAATGTGTATTTAACTAGCGTTGTATCAACTGGAGCGGCGTGCGGCCGCTATCGAGTCTCATCGATACGAAGAGCACACAACTTGATTTTGATGCAAATGTTCATCGAATGTTCAGGAAATAAGCTTAATGAGACTTCAGAGAGTTCACTTAATTTTCTATAATTAGACATTAGACAGAGCCGGGTCCCGTGACTGAGAGTAGCTATATTTAATGAGTCCAACATATTATTTTTAGGCATGAGGATGGCAGCAGAGCCGGCTTCCGAATCGTAATGTGTTTGTCTACCAGACGACGAACTAAGACCAAAGAGAGAATTCAGTCTGTACTTTGCGCAGCGCGAATAAAAACAACAAGAAGAATGTGTGTTAATTGGCGTGAGGCACAGAATGTATATATGTACAGTCAACCCCGACTTATGTCTTATCGACTTACGTTGCTTCGCACTTACGTAGTTTGCCTCCAGGCCCAATATATTAAGCCAAAATCACAAATTCGTATGTACGATGCTGAAGAATTCTTCGATTTGCATAAATATTAAATTACCCGACAAACCTGACTTCCAAATATCATCGAAATTCCATAGCAGTTCCGGCGATGAAACGTTCGTATGGACGTGACTTCCTCTACAAGCGTTTGTTTCTTGTTCACCCCGCCAAGAACGCTGTGGCTACACGCACAAGTGCGAACGTTTTAACTTCTATCGCTTCAATTACTAGTATACATGCACTGGCATCGCGCCACAACCCACAGGCCGCAGCCCACTTACCCTGGGTCAGACGAGTATACGCTGTGTACCGCCCGGTCTTCACGTTCATTCATAAGAAACAGCACGCGCTGGAAGAACACAAACACGGGCGGTTCTACAAAATTGGTTCAACGACAAACAAATACGTCCACTCCCTCCATTAAACCATTTGTCTGAAATGAGTCAAAAAAGATTAAAGTTCTGGGTGCAATCATGCAGATGTTTCCCACAATCATAAATATCACAGTCGAATGTCCCTAGCAACATAAAGTTCAATCTGTCAATGTTAACGATTTATCCCCTTCACACACATTACCCTCTCGTCATGAACGTAACCTATTTATTATTTAGCGTAATACGTGAAAAGAAACATATATAGTCAGCTTTATAAATTATAAGCAAATTATTTACAAATTGTAGGCAAAGATAACATTAGACAGACGGGGCACATAGTACGTATGGGGGAAGGAGAATTGCGTACAGGGTTTTGGTAGTGAAACCCGAGAGAAAAAAAAACCACTTGGAAGACCCAGGCGTAGATGGGAGTGTAATATTACAATTGATCTTCAGGTAGTGGGATGGTGGGCATGTACTGGATTGGTCTGGCACCGAATAGGGACATGTGGCGGTCTGTTGTGAACGCGGTTCCATAAAACGCGGGGACTTCCTTGACTAGCTGAGAACCCGTTAGCTTCTCAAAAAGGACTCTGCTCCATGGAGTTAGTTTTAGGCAAAGACAACTTAAAATGGTCACACACACACACACACAAATATATATATATATATATATATATATTCATGCATATGAGAGCACTTATCTCCCATAAAAAATCTTAAGAAGGAAATGAATGACTATATTTTAGCGTAAGAATTTCGCAGGCAACTATCAACTTCAGAACGGCAGTTAAATATCAAGCTGATACAGTTTCTAAATAATTGTGATCAACTCCAGATACAAGGTTATTCATAAGTTCCCTGAAACATTTCACAAAATTTGTACACTTGAATGGCGGAAAGGACTTCAGCATGCGACCTACATATAGAAAGAGAAATTCTCCAACTTTACTTGTACTGTACGTGCCGCGGGTGCTTAGTTTCGTCAGTGGCCGCAGCTACCGCAATCAGCATTTGGCCCAGCGCTGGATCAGACACACGACTGCTGAAGACCAAGCGCTGCTTCGCTGGCCACCAAGATCACCTGACCTAACGACATGCTATTTTTTTCTTATGCGGATACGTCACGGACTCTTTCTACGGTCTCTACCGCAGGATCTGCCTCAGGTGCGAAAAAGAATCATGGCTGTCATCTCAGAAATCGATGACGACATGCTGCAGCGAGTGTTTTGGAAATGGATTATCGTCTTGATGTCTGCCATGCCAAAAGACGAAAACAGAGAGCAATTATGAGGTATGCAGAAAGAACCTTGCAGAGTTGCGCTTCCGTCTGTAGGTCGCGTGTTACAATCATTACTGTCATGCGAGGGTACCGATTTTATGAAATGTGTCGGAGAACTGTGAATAATCCTGGTCAGTTGCGCACGGAAAATCCCGTTAAGTCCCTACCTAATGAAGGAAGTACGAACCTTGCAAGGGCCCATGGAGGTGTCCTATTTTGGTCTTTCCTTATTACACTGATAGTGTTGGTGCGATTTTAAATGTACAGCACACGTGAAAAATGAATTGTTTATGGTCTAAGGTTGTCCATGAGAGACAGGTACGTGACAATATGAAACCATTGATTTAAAAATCCCTCTATCCCGCAAACAAAATTAGCTGTAACAGCACCCCCGTATCATACCAGAACATTGCTACGAGCCAGAAGGGCTTACGTTGAATATTTACTGTTTGGCGTTGCCTTTTCTTAAAATGTCTATATTAAATAAATGTTGCTACCCCCTACATTGCTTTTGTCAATCCGGACATAATAAACTGCTGACTGCTGCAATTATAATATACAATTAAGTACTATAAAATGTTCTCGAGAGTTGTACTCAGTTATTCAATAATTTTGGCTTGTTGTTGTTATCATGGCTTATGTGATGAAATGACGTCAATTAAAACGGCGACGACTAATCGCAACAGACGAGATTATGAAAAGATACTGAAGGATTATGAATGAAGAGTTTTAAAGTCTTGCATCTAAAAGCAATGTTTCAGAATATCTCTAAAAGTTGTGTGTCATCCTTTCTCTCTACACCTTCTTTGTCGACGTTCGTTCGCGAATGTTTTATGGTACATTCAGTAAATGTATGAAAGTCACTATTTATCCGAAATGAAGAACATAAAGTTGAATGAACTTTGCTTCTTGCTATTGGAGCTGCCATTACAGAAGTGTGTATCAGCTGAAACGCTCAATGAATGGCAGATTAGATAAAGACACGCAAGCCGCAATTTTTTTTATCTCCACCTCACATCATTTGTCGCTACAGGTCAAAGGGGACTATTACATACGGCGAAAAAAGACATGCAAAATTTAACTAGAAAAATTCTACTGATTTTAATAATTTCCATTATAAGAAACAGCATAATAACATACATAATAAACATAAGTGAATTAAGTAAGTAAAAAGTGCGAACTGAAAACACGACACCGGTTAATTCAACACTGAAACGTTTATAGCCAGTAATGTAACTTCAGTCGACTGGCGTCATGCTTCACACAGAACCAGCCTCTCGGGATGTGTGTTAGGAACTGAAAAGTACGCCATCTGCTTGTTCTGAAGCTGATGATGAAAACAAACTGCCACGATATGAAGGAGTAATAATTGTATTTAGGTCACGACGGGACAATTAACCCAAACAAGTGTCTACGTTTCCAACTCGAATTTATGAAAGGGAATGCTGCAGTGTACGTCGTATGACGTAGTATCGTTAAGAATGGTACTTGTGTAACCAAATGAAAGAAAAATCTAATTACATACGGCACACCTGTCTCGGTAACATGACTGTCTGAAGTTAAAAATATGTAGGCACTGAACACCTAGATCTGAGCGGCAAGCCGATATGTGATAGGTTGTATATAGTTATAGGCAACATCACACCACACTGCGACGTGAAATCTGCAGAGGAATCAGACATAAAAACATTCGCTTCCTTTTCGCTCTGCGTGTTCTAAAGTAACAAAAATCAAGCTTTGGCTTTAAATTAAATTTAAGAACATGAAATGTATTTCATAATATTCTAGACCAATCTAAAAACCTAACACATTAAGTGAACAGTAAGCCAAGTGGTAATAATGAAAGGCAAATTATTTTAACAACTCACACTGGGTCACTAAGCGGCAAGGATTACAAGTGTCAATACAATGATAAGGGTAAAGTTCACACTAGAACATACCATGAAGGCCCAAACGGGGAGAAGAGGTATAGTACTACTCCTTCTTTAACCTTGGCGCCACGTGGGAGTGGCTGGTTAAAGCCACCCCCGGGAGCAATACCCCCCCCCCCTCCCCCAAGAAAACAGACCCGATACCCATCGTAGGGGAGTCTGGGTGGGCCCCAGGGTCGGTCTGGACGGGTGCGGAATATTATTTCGGCCCCAACGGTATTCGATTCCTGGACAGTCCAGCCCGTAACGAGTCCCTATACCAACTGCGTTATCCCGTCCCACGTTGATATAATGACAAATGTTAATATCTGTAGAACAGAGAGTTTAATTATGACGGATGGAAGGGTATCCGTGACAAGCTTGCCAACGACTTTTCTGGCACCAGTTCTCAACATCTGGACAATCGCATGTGTGAAGAAGCAACTCGGTGACAGCATTCCAGTCTTTCAAAGTCGAGTCCACTTCTTGACTTACTTTTGCAAACTTTCATTTTGGAAAAATAATCCACAAGCACTTCGTGCTTCTGAGAATGATGAGTCAGTCACCGTGAGCGGGCACTGGAAACTGGGCACTGGAAACTTATCAGCACGTAATCAGAACAAAATGTCAAGAGCCGAACAGAGTCCGCATCACATCGCAAATCTACCTTCTCCATTCACCACACTGATAAGGTGATTCTTTCCTTGTCAGGTTGATGATCAGTTGATTCACGTGTTCAGTGATTAGGTCCGCGCAAAACACAATGATCAATGTGTGTACTGCACAGTCTAGAGAGTGCCTCTCCAGACTGCAGTACACACACGCACCACGGGCAAATATGCTGCCGTAACACCGACTACATCCATGTCAATGGACACGACAGAACCATTACTGTAATTTTTTCCTAGCACTGTATAAAGCTCCCTGATGATGGATCCCTTGTGATCCGAAACATGTTGGACCAATTTTAAATATTTTTAAATATTTTATAATAGTCTAATTGTATCTGCGAATTATATATTTGTGCATCTGTTGGATGATAAAGTGTTTTAAACATCTCCCTTATTTCACATTTGAAGTGGGGGTCCAAATGGTATTAGTAACTGAACTCCACAAAGCGTACTGTTGGTTCAGAAACTAACAGGTTCTGAGTTGGTCAAGGAACTGTCCGCATTTTACGGAAGCCGAAGGTTGGCGACGCTGCTCGTCAGGGCCATATCCTGAGCCAGATGAATCACTTCACAGTCTCATTCTACTTTATCATCCATTTAATATAATCCCGTCAAGGCCTAAATCTTACTAGTGCCTCAGTTTTTATTACCAAAATCACGACTGCATTTCTCTTTTCTCCTATGCGTACCACGAGTCCTGCACATCGTAACTCATATGGTTGTTTCTCGCACTGAGAGTAGTGAAACGGTACATGGCAATAAACCGAAGACCTATAGATAATAAGCATATAAAATCGAACAGCGACAGCACATGGAACAAGTGACAATACCAGCAGTGCTTTTGGCAAGTGGCGTGATAAGGATAACCATGTAAATGACTTCAAATGACTAAAGCTGAAGAAAGCTTCACCACTGAAAACCAAAGGGCAGCTAGTCCTTGAAACATTCCACACCGTCCGCAAATGTCTCCGTCTTCAAAAATAATTGTTGACGAAATGTGTAATTACAGTGGTAAAACATATAACACCCGAGGGAAAACATAATTATAACAACTCGTGTGAGAAGTGGACATTTATTTCTCTGCCAGATGATACAGAAGGACACACGAACATGTAATCCGTATGCAATGAGCACATATCTTGCCAGATGTGTACGCCGACCCACAAACCAGATCTCTTCCCCATCGGACCTCCTCACCTTCCACAATAAAAGATTTCCTCATGTCAATGCGACAATCGCAAACGCAGCGAATTACAATGAGATCTAACACGTTCACATAATTTATCACCACCAGGATGCCCCATGTAGGAACTCTTTCTTTGCAACCGAAGAAAGAATGCGTTTCACTAAGCACAATGTATCGTTATATGTGGCGTCCTCCAGCGGTGTTGCAAAACCGCACAGAACAATATGTGGACTTTGTCACTTGTTGCGCCAAAAGGGTACAGAATTCTAAACTTGGAGACGGGGAACATAGGAGTATTTTTGGCGGAGATGTAAAGGGCTGGCTGGCGGTCACTTAGACCGTAGCACCACGTAATCACTGGCCAAGTGTCGCGAACAATAGACACACAACTCTGCGCGCCGCCGACATGCAGGGCAGACACTTAGCAACGCTTCTGACGAATCTGCTGCCTCCATCTTCATGACACAAGATTGAAGAGGGTTCTTCTACCCTAAAAACTGAGCACCAGGTTCCTACAAATGTCCGTGAATCTCCCAACTAGACGGCGTCACATACCAAAAGACAGTATTCTTCCCATTCACCGCCCTGAGAAACTCGGATCTAAAAAAGAGATGCATCAAGCAGAAGTGTTTCTCATTCACAGATCGCCAGTGCTGAAGAGGCAAAATAAACGAGTAATTGCGTTAAGATTCTGCTAACATGTCTGTTGCGTTCCGCCCAAAAACCCTCAACCCACTGTTCCTGTATCGGCCTAACACAGGCCTGATCAACCTTTCAAGTCATGCGAGCAAAATCGGAAAAATTCGATCTGCATGCGAGCAACTTGAAATTCAATACAAAAAATTACGAATGAATACGTACACATATAATTACATATATAATTCTACACTTATACTTTACTATACATCACATGCAGTAAAAATATACTGACAATAATACGAAAAATTTATAAAAATTCACTTTTCACCAAATTAATTAGTACTGTAATGCATGGATCCATAAACAAACAGCACAAAAGTTTCCAAAACTGTTTCGGCGTATTACCTGGGCGTTGGCGGGTAAAAGGTTAGAAGTTTTCTCATTTCAAATGTCCCAGCACCCAACATGTCCGCGAGCTACCGGCTAAGCGGGCAAGGGTCAGGTGACTGGTTCTCCCGGTGGCCGAGTCGTTTCTGGCGTAGGTCTGCGGCCGCTCGCTTACTGGGATTGCGGGTTCGAATCCCGCGGGGGCATGGATGTCCGTCTCTTGTGAGTGTTGTGTGTTGTCAGGTAGAAGTCACTGCGACGGGCCGACCACTCTTCGAGAGGAGTCCTACCGAGTGTTTGTGTGTGTGTGTGTGTGTGTGTGTGTGTGTGTCAGAGTGTGATCAGGTGCAATAATTATCCTCTACACCTACGAGTTGGTAAAAACAGGTCAGGCTATGAAAGAAACAAAGTAATTTACATAGCTGAAAGCACGAAAAATGTAGGTTCCATTACGATGCCTATATTATCACATTATTTTACAAGGATAGACCCAACAACTCGGAATATATTAAATTATGGCATACATGCTAACCACCTGGCTAAGGTTTTCACCTTCGGCTAGTCCTCTGTGTGCGTTTAGAGTATCTGAGGTGGATAATGTCCGTTAATGTTTGTTGTAACTGAATTTCCTTGTATAACGCATATTTGACAGTGGAGTCCAACTGACTGTTTTCGTATAGGTTTCCATTAACCACATTAGAATATGAGTCATATCCGACCACTAACACACTTCCAAAAAACAAACAAACTGTTTGTCAACCATAAACTACCTTTCAGATTCTCGCCAGAACAATTCACTGTGACATTCACACGAATCTAACGAAATCTGATTGTTTCCTTCGTACTGCAAAAGCATCCACTTCGATGACAGCATCCAACGTTCACTGGTCCGTACAAGAAACTTTGTGGCGCCTTGATTTCGAGGTTTAGTGGACCTTACACTCTTTGGTCAATTATGGGTACTTCAGCTTGTCACCAACAATTTTAGGAATTAGCCAAGCTTGACTATTGGTTGCTTTGGCAACTGCTCGCAGCTGGGATTCGAACTTCAAAGTTTTCTGGAGCGCTGAACTTACGTCCTGCTGTGACAGTGTAATTTTTATGACAGTACAGACGCGAAGAACATGTGTACTGCACTTGACTTTTGTTATGTTCTCTACAGATGGCTTCGAACCGCGTGTAACTGAGGTCTAGCAATCTCGCTGTCTCTCTACATCCGTCGCAAATAATACAAACACCACATAATGTGTATAGGTATAATTACGACGGGATGGGTTTCAATGTCAATAACAGTATGTGGCTGGCGAGGGAGTGAGAAAGTTGAGTAAATTTTAGAATCATGCAGATGAACTAATAAATAAACTGGACGAAAATGAAGTTTTATTGAGGGGATTAGAAGAACGGATACAATGTAATAAAGAAAATAGCTGGATGTTATGTAGACGAGGACGTATGTGATTACGTTATACAGTTTGAAATTATATTTGGTTTGTATGACCCGGTGGGATGTTTTCAATATTGGTACAAATGGGTGGTAGATTGAGGAAATGGGTGGCAAAAATACTGTTTGTAGAACTCTGCATAAATGGTGAGTACTGGGGGGGGGGGGGGGGGAAAAAAAAAAAAAAAAAAAAAAAAAAAAAAAAAAAAAGGGAGGGGGG
>Ga0123357_10012030_pt1 | contig 11138 bp, 5 predicted proteins | sample TergutEmb28metaG_FD_89873 | JGI IMG/M metagenome (GOLD analysis project Ga0123357, IMG submission 89873) | Embiratermes neotenicus P4 segment gut microbial communities from Petit-Saut dam, French Guiana - Emb289 P4 | ecosystem: Host-associated > Arthropoda: Insects > Digestive system > Gut ... | reverse complement strand
ATTAGGCAAAAAACGGGAGCACAGAACATAGTAAAGGAAATAAAACAGTACCAGAAAAAGTGGCTACAACATGTACAGAGGATGGACACAAACAGACTACCAAAACAAGCACTACAATATAAAACAAAAGGACAAAAGAACATTGGACGACCGAGGAAGAGATGGAGGGACCAACTTCATCTTGAGGATCAAGGAACAGGAAACATGCCTAACCCTTCAGGAACATGATGATGATGATGATAAAGAAATATATATTTTCAAGTATGATGCATACTCATCAGGAGCATGTGACACTATTACTTGTTTATGTTAATGATTTTGAGAATATTAAACACGTTCTTAGTATTCTATATTTTCTGTGCATATACAGTATATGTGGAGGCCAAGGCCCACCCAGGACTGCAGAGCTGATGATCCTGGTAATGTTGTATTTGTATATATGAATCCAAAAAAATTCACTTCAAGTCAATTTGTGTATTTTATTATTACATATTATTACTTCCAACATTTTTCAGCTCATCTGACCCACCATCAGGCAGAACCCAATACAAGGAAAACATAAGAAAATACTAGTGTATGTCCTCACTAGAATGTGTAGCTAATGCATGTTGAAGACATAGCAGTGAGTTTCAAGTATACAGTATGGATGTTGAACAAAACTTGAAGGATTAAAATACTGACAAGGGTGTGTTCAATATCATAAAGACATAGTGCAATATATGTATATGTATATTGTTTGCATATGGGTGTGTGTCTGTGTGTGTGTGTGTGTGTGTGCACACACACATATATATACATCCAAACATCTATCATATTCCTTGAATTGTTATGTATGAATCCAGTCCTGTTAAGTTAGAATTGCGATGTGTATCATTTAATGAACACAATGTAGAGTTTTCAGTTCACACATTCTTCTTTTGAAGTTGCTTGCATATATTTATATTAATATTCAAATATTTCACAAACATCTGTTGTGTGTTGAAATTAAATGTGTGTGTAACTGTCCTGAAGTTACATAATTTAGACTTGGGGTCCTTGTATTTTTTCCAGTATAGAGAATATTTTTGAATGCTGGCTGATAAGCTGAATGTTTTTCAAAGCTTGTCTTTTTTTTAATACTGCCTTATGGAAATTTCAGTTACACCCAAGGGGTTCCCTTGATTGTACCTACACTGGAGTTTGCTTATGGTGGAACTTCCGCACTGCAAAAGCACTGAGTGTAATATGTAGTCTAATGTGTAGGAGTACCACTACTGACATGGCAGTGCTTACTGCCTTTGACACAGATGTACGAACAGCACTGCCAATAACGTAATGTAATGGTCAAGAGTAACTATCTATAATGTTTCTTCAATCTAATGTTACATTATGAAAACTTTGATAATAAAATATGAACTATTAATATGCTTGTTTTCAAAAAATAAATATTTAAATATCTGATATATTTAGAAACTGGTGTAAGAGTACTTTATGAAACTGCAATTGAGAGGGGCTGTGTGTTGGCATTACTTTGTGTAGCTCAGGGAATTGGGCAAAAGTTAAGCATGTCTAATTTTGAATGCTGAATGTGTGCTCTATTTACTGGTCATCCTGAGTAACCTGTATTATTTTAATCACATCTGCATAAATATGATCATCACATTTGCAAAAATTATGTTCATAAATGTGCTGACTTGCTGTATTTATGGTAGTTTCAATTGCTGTTTCGTGTATTTTTTTATGCATTGTGCTACAGTGGTACGTGTATCTGATTGCAATGTTCTAGGGGGTGCCCAACCTAGCTAACTTATTCCTCATGCTCATTTACAGGGCAACCGCTGGCTCATCACAATTCGTACACATCACGGCCGTTTGGACGGCTAGTACTGGGCCGACAGGGACCTGCAGAACGCTTGGGTGTAGCTGTTTTGCATACCTCTCGTGCACGCTGGGGACTTGTATAAGAGTACATGTTATAACCTGGGATGATGTGCACACGCACGTCTCCTGTCGGCCTTGTGGTTGCTGACAGTCCTTCTGAAGCTCCTCGGGGTCGCCTTGAAAAGGACACTGTTGTTTTGCAGCAACAATAGTGGAATAAATTAACATAAGCATTTCGGAAGTGACGGTTGGTTAGGCAGTACAGAAAATTGTTGATACAAGACTTACTGAGTGCAAACCATGCCAAATTGTAAAACAGTCTACTTGAAATTGTACGCACAGATCCCACACCTAAGGTAATGCCAAATGGTAGCCAAAACACTACAAACAACACAAAGCTGTAGAGGTTTGTCTTCATAAGAGAGTAGTCCCAACTAAATGACATGGGTGGTTTGAAGCTGGGCCTTGATTTGGCCACTCGAATACGGAGGGTAATGTGGAGGTAGCAAGCAAAAGTAAGGGAAGCAGGCAGTAATACAAAGAAGGCACCCACAATGACATAATATGGCAGAACATCTCCTGTCAAGCGACGTGGGGTGCAGTATCCAGGCCCCACATTGTACACAAATTGTAACGTGACAGTTAACCCACTGAGCAGCCAGATTGTGAGAACGGCTACTGTAATTCTTGTGGACGTGAACATTGCATAGCAATCCTGTGACAGGCATAGACGTGCGTAATTTTCGGCGGCTGTGGCAGCCAATGTCAGAAGTGTAACCAGGCAACACAGGATAGCAAGGAACCACTGGAAGTTGCATACTGCAGGAGCGTCCTTCAGACCAGCAAGCAGCACTACCGTAGATGCTGGGAACACCAATCCTGTGATGAGCAAATCTGCCAGTGCCACATTCACAATGAAGGTGTTTCCTGAAACATATATATTTTGTCCAATTTGCAGGGATAGGACAATATGCGGAATTCGAACATATATTTATCTTAGGCAACAGTAAGGATACAGTCCATCAATATACAAATCTTTATCATAACAAATCTACAATAGCTACGTGTATAGGGCAGCCATCATGAAGCCGTTTGTTTCAGAAATGTAAAAACAATATTATAAATCTGTAGCTGTACATCTGAAGTTAAACAAAAAAAACTATGGCCGAGATCTCGCCCTTACACGAAGTATTCGTAAACGTCACGTATGGAAAGCGTTTTTGTAGTACATAAAGTACTGTAAAAGCCATTGCAAAAATGCTTTCCAGAAGCCATTGTAAAAATAGTTTCTAAACGTGACGTTTTCGAATACTTCATGTACGGGCAAGATCTCGACCAAAGGTTTTCACTTTTAGATGTATAGCTACAGCTATATAATTTTCTTGTTTATATTTCTGAACACACGGCCTGATACTGGCTGCCTTTTAGAGCCGAAATGTGTAGATGTTTTAGATTTGCTATAATAAAGGTGTGTGTATTGACGGATTTTATCCTTATTGTTGCGTATTGTAGAGACACAGCAGGGATGAGACATCTTAAGATGTAGTTATCTTGTGAAAACTTTATAATACAGCAGGAAATAATCGCAGTACTTACAGCAGGAAATAATCGCAGTACTTTCAAACATTGCAGGGATTGAGATGGGGACTGTCTTATCAATATGTATTCTTTGATAGCATTCAAGAAAAGAACGCGTGTGGCTGTTATTCGTGTCCCGTGCCAGTGATTAACCGTACAATACTAATTGCAACTTATTGCACAAATATTTATGAATAATTAGGAGAAATATTACGAAATAACAATTAGTCGATCGTAGATATTCGTGCAGCTGGTTGGTACTAATATTGTATACATATGTGGATGTAATGAGCGCAGAAAAATTCAAGAGCTATAATGAATGTAAATTAAATCTTGGTGTGTGAGTATTAATAAGAGGTCGCGGGAAAGAAAATCATTAGAATGCCTGTACAATGCTGCACGCAGTGATAATACCGTATAAGGCAGGCCCGCTCCAACCGTAGCTCGTGGACAGTATGTTGTCCGTAGAGATATTTGATATGAGAAAACATCTGAATATCTCTTAAACCTTTCCCTGTCAATGCGAAGGAAGAACGCAGAGGCGATTCTGGAAACATTTGAGCAATTTATTTATGGACACGTACGTTACACTGCTACTTCATTTTGTTAAGAGGTGCTAAACACGGTAATAACCTACTTTAGGTCGTGAGTTGTATTTTTTATAAACTGTTTCTACTATTACCGGTATATTTTTACAGAACATGATGTATAGCAAAGTACACAGTGCAATTATACAAATAATTACACGTACACATTCCTCCTCAGTTCTGTGTATTGAATTCCACGTTGCCCATATGCACACCAAATTCTGCCCAATTTGCACGCACCACATAAAACGCTTAGCAGGCCTGGTCTAAGATGTGTGTGACCTTGGAAACAGGCTGTGTTATCCTCGGATAGCAAATCATTCTGTGTCTTCAGGCGCGTGAGGTACAGGATTTTAAATAAAAAAGAAATTCTCAGACATTGAACCTGTCAACATTCGATAATTGGAAGACTATCCGTGAAGGTACCACACAAACTACGCCCACGGACCGCATGTTTCCCGCGACCGGTGTTTTTGAGTACCCTGCTGTCTACTGCGCCTATCGTGTTCTTTATCGGAATATTAATAACTGCGTGTATCCTAATTCTCGGTTTGGAACGGTTTTAAGCGCTTTTGAAAAAACAACTGTGAAAAGCGGCTATTTGCTTCGTTGTGCCTGTCCGTCCGTCCGTCGGTCCACATGGAATAGCACGACTCCCGGGCGGATATCGTAAAGTTCTATGTTTGGAATTTGTACTAAACGTCTACCGACACAGGTCATCTCTGTTTACAATCTGCAAACAGTGACATAAAATTAACGCGAACAGTTACGTAAAATTGTGAATTTTGTACTTATTAAGGTAAAAACTGTCTTTATGCTGATTAATGTTATTATGTTTCATGGCTCGACAGCCCTAGTGGCCCAGGGTATCCTCCTTATTCAGGTGTAGTGATCACGCTCGTTAACACCACACTTGGTAGGACTCCTCTGGACGAGTGATCGGCCGACCTGTCGCAGAGACCTCTACCTGATGACACACAGCACTTACAAGAGATAGACATCCATGCACCTCGTGGGATTCGAACCCGCAATCCCAGCAAGCGAGTGGCTGCAGACCCACGCCTTATCGGCGTTGCTATATTTACTAGTATTGCAGATGCTAGTAAGATTATCCTTATTACGAATGAAACCAGTGTCACTGTCTTAACGTTGTAATGACCGGGACTGGTTTGTGTGTAAACAAGCCGCACTGCGCAGCAGCTGTGCGACCTTGAGAGAGTGAAGCCACAACCTCCACCCTCCCTCCTGCTCGGGTTAGAACCTGTACAGTCCTGTCTGGAAGTTGCTAGAGTGATGAGCGAACAGAAGGTAACTAATTACTCAGTCCCGGTCATATTTGAACCACCTTGTATTTAACAGTGCCACTGTATCTGCTACGTCCAGTCCGTTTGCTATGGATTAGGGACAATAACACAAGTCCACCAGACCACTGATTAGCTGGTGATGTCTACTTTGTTGCTCCAACTGTAAGTCTGTAAGTCAATGTGGCTGTAACGTGCCCTGGGCAATGGTCGTGGGACCAAAATATGGTGCGCAGGAAAAATAAAAAAAATCTTCTTTTGTATGTGGACTATTTAAGTAAATTAATTCATGCAATACAACGGAGGCCAGTCCCAGTGGCCGCGCGGTCTAAGACGTAGGTCTGCGGTCGCTCGCCTGCTGAGGTTGTGGGTTCGAATCCCACTGGGGGCATGGACTTTTGTCTGTTGTGAGTGTTGTGTGTTGTCAGGTAGAGGTCTCTGCGGCGAACTGATCACTCGTCTAGAGAAGTCCTAAGGACTGTGGTGCGTCGTTGTGTGTGATCTAGAAACCTCGTGAATGAGGAGGCCCTGGCTCACTGGGGGCTGTACATTTGGTACCATAAAAAAGAGGAGAAATTATTTACCGGTTGAGCGACTGCGAGCTTCTCCATCAGACTACACTAGGAGTCTGTTTCGTTAGAAGCCATTAATCTGTTCGAAATTCTGTGGAAGGAATTGGCTCACGCGCCACTCGATTATACCAAAACTTTAAACTTTTTATTAACTTAAAAATATAATTAATCACTAAAGTGACCAAGTTATTGAGATATGAGGATCCCACAACAATGCTGATGTGGATTCAGGTCGTCTGGGATGTGACGCAATGTCTTTGGTTGAGTGGTTCCAGACGTATCGAAGGAAAGTAGTTCGTTCCTCCTCAAGGTTCAATGAGTCTATCTGAATCTTCAGTTAACAGACCATTACCGCATTAATACATTTATTGTTTATTCCCACATATGTATTAATTTGCAGGACCGTTCACGCTGTTTACTTCATCAAATTTCGCTGTCATCAGTGATAAGAAAGTGAATATCAAAATGACTGATTCCTGACTTATTTAATGACGATTTAACGAAGTAGGTTATTAGGAGACGGTACGATGTTTATGGATGGTAAATTAGAGAAGTAGGAATGTTATCCTCGCGTGTGTCTCCAGGAAGTAAGAACCACGAGAAAGTATAGGGAGAGTAGCTGCTCTTCTGGTCTGGTTTAGAACCTTGGGAGCATTTGAATGTGAAAAAGACGTGACAGCAGGTGTTGACAGTTTGAAAATTGCTATTTGAAGAAAATGTGTATTGTGACATTTGCTTTCGGTGTCAAGCATGATAGGCTGTACTGTACACAGGTTATTGACAGCAGTGTGTGTGTGTGTGTGTGTGTGTGTGTGTGTGTGTGTGTGGGTGTGTGGGTGGGTGGAGGGTGACGAACTGACGAAAATCAATAGTAACCCCTTCCATGTTGCTGTTTGTGAGATCCAACGACCGGATGTGGAACTGTTTTGCACTAAATAATGAAAGTAAGTGTAGCAGCCGCAGTCTTATCACTTCAATCAGTACACCAGGGCTGTTCAAATTACGGATTGCTGGCAATTCTGGAGCTTTCGCTATGTTATTGTTATTACTTTTCGTGTATGCATACTTTTTATGCTGTCTTACGAATGGCGTGAAATAAGCTTGGTGGGCGAGAAACAGTCTCCACTATACCACTTTATGAAAATCAGCCCAACAGTTACGTGACGACAGAAAGAAAATGCTTTTAGTTTTAATTTAATTACATAGAAAACCGCATGACTTGTAAACAAATTATATAAGGTCAAAATGTAAGTTTTAAAGTGTCCCCCCCCACCCCGAGACGCTGTCAATTGCTGAGAGCATATAGCGAGGTTTATAGATGAATGAGTAAGGGTGCAGCACCGATGGAATGATACTGGCAAAGGAAAAAAGCACCTGACAGAAACCTGTTCGCTCCTCAACGTCACTTTGCCCATCACACAGCCGGCATGAACTGACCTTAGATCGAACCTGGGCCACCGCGGTGAAATGCCAGCGAATTACTGCAAATTTCTTCAGAACTACTAACTCCCTGAGCCATTACACAGCCTAAGGTACAAGGAAGATCCGAGTAGAAATGCATGTAAATATCTGTTAAGGTTTCCTTCCTTAGCGGAAACTGAAAGGAATTAGAACAATTTAGTAAAAGTCTTCAGTATCACATTTCAGAGATACCCTTTCATTGGTTCTCGCGTTTTTACATGCAAAGAGGCGGACAGGCAGATATGATAAAACTAAGAGGATCATTTTTACAACTATCTTTACGAATCCGGGATAAAAGTTCTTCTTGTAAAAACTGACGTGCATTCATAAGGTAAAATTGAGACGGGACCAGAGTACGGGGGCTGGGTAACCGAGGATCTGTGCTTCGATTTCCGGGAGGAGAAATATTTTTTCTTTTCTCCATTGCGTCTATAACGACTACGAAGCCGACCCAGTCTCCTATTTAACGGATCAATCATCGGAATAAAAAAACATTTACAGATGCACTGTACAGTAGCCCTCGATATTAAATCCGCAGGATCTCTACGCAACTAACAGGGCGACAGTCTGCTGTAGAGGTCACTATGTGTCACGTTGCCAATATCAGAGCAAGCGAATAAGACACCTTAAGAAGTTCTACAGTAAGGTACGTGCTCGATATAGTCTATCGAAAGGAACTAAATCCGGTACAGTTTTAAAGAAATTTACAGCAGTCAAAATGTTCTTGTCTGTGCGTACCGAAACATCGTTCCGTGGATAAATCTAACTGAAATAAGATGAGAATTCGTTCTTTATTTTCAGCACAGCAAGACCAAGTTCTAACCCTCTGAAGGCTAGTAAAATTCACGTTATAGTACCGGTCAGCCAGTCTGTCTTGGTGTCGAGCCCCCTGTGGGGCTCTTGACTAGATCATTGTAAAACTGTTTAAAACTGATGAGTGGCACCACTCCCGGACGGGGTTGTTGGACGGGGACGGTCAGTGTCGTGACCGGCGGGAGGGGGTGGTTGGGGCGGGAGGGCTAGGAGCGATGCCACTAACCAAATGCGAGGACTAGAAAATGAAAGTAATTTCCTATTCAATGCTCCCCAATTTCCGAAAGGGCATTGCTTTTTGGAATGTTTCCAGGCTTAGGCCGTTTGTCCTGACGGTAAGAGCAACACGTAGATCTAGGTGAAGATGGGTTTGAAGTGTGGGTGGAATGATACTGACAGGAAAAAACCCTGTACCAGTGCCACGCTGTTCACCACAGTTCTCACATGTAGTGACCTGGGATCGATCCCTGGCCTTCGAAGTAACAAGATGAGAGACCGGCGACTGACCGCCTGAGCCGTGGCACGGCAAACTGTAAAGGCTAAATTACTCTACAGTGTGCATAAATTTTCAGTTCGGACCTCACAGAGAACACAGCGTGCTTCCAAAATGCCAGTAGGTGACTGTCGCTTATAGAAACAACTGTTGATTGTTGTACGAATTGCACAACACGCATAAATACAATGTACAGGCAAAACTTGAAGATTTTAGTTTTAAAACCCGGTGATACATATAATTGCCACAACGCTTTGAAGGGTAAAGCACGTTAAAAACGTTTCAAAAGAAGTCACTATGCTTCTGGTCTCACTAAGAACAAACTTAAAATTCTCCGTGCTCCAGTCACTCCGGTTGACATAATAGTTACAAGGAAATCACTCTGCATCACCTGGATGCCCTTGTCACATAGTTTAATGCAGCCAAAACGCCCGTTCACTGCGACAATCACGCGGGCCATACCTCGTTTGGAAGGCCTCTTCATCCGGTCCTACACCACTGTGATTTATACATGCAAACCTACCGGCAGTGCCTATACAGAGTGATTCATGAGGAATTTGCACTACTTTGGGAAATGATAGTATGAGTGATTCTAAGCAAAAAAGTTCATACGAACATGGGTGAGATTTTGAACGGTTACGGAGTTATGGGCACTTTTTTAATTCCCGTACATGCCCTCATGTGAACCGCGCTTATGGAACCAGCTGGCGGCTGTTTGCATTGCAAGTATTACTTTTGCCAGCTGACCCCATCTGAATGTATATGTCTTAGTGTTCTACTTCCAGGCTGCAAAGTGTAGGAGGTGTGGAGCAGAGAATGAAACTTCGCCCACATTCTTTGTAAATGTGAAGCTTTGGCTTCCCACAGACACGTGTATCTGGGCTCCTTCTTGGAGCCAGAAGACATCAAGAGTATAAATCTGGGGGCCATCTGGAATTTTAGCAAAGTAACAGGGCTCCCATGAATTGATATGGGGCACAAAGGGCCCGTCAATTAAGGCCTAGCTGCAACGGGACCTAAGGTCTCAAATCCAATCGTAAATCAATGAATCAATCAATCCAGGCTGCAAAAGACTTAGGTCGGTTAGAGTCCAAACTGGGCTTAGAAAGACAATGGAACTTACAAATCTTCCTCAAGGGCCGAGGTCTAGATTATGTGGAGCTTTAACTCCATGCTTCCTACATGTCTCGGAGATATTGTGCTTACGCACAGGTACAGTTCTGTGCTAATAGCGAAACCTGATACGGTAGTCAGATCTAGTGGAAGCGGAGACAGTGCACCATTTTACCGTTCCGCTAGACCTGACCTCCCAGCTAATATTCATTTCTCTATGCTTCAGTATAACGTTTGTATGGAACACAGTCAAATATCAAGACATGACTTACCAGAAATAATTACCGTATTAAATACAATTTCTTTAATGGGTAGCGCGAAAGGGTAAAGCGGCCGAAGCGTGACTCTGAACCCTCCCGATCTAATTCCAAGTTTAAGAAAGAGTTGAGAAAGATTATACAGGTGCCTTCTAGGTATACACGGAACAACTTATATTTTACGTTTACGCTGCATGGAACCGCTGCACTTTATATACCTCGTACTTTACACTCTCAACATGAGCCACTTCTCTGTAACCCTAGAAACCGAATTTCGACAAAAATAAATCCGCTCTTCAAGAAGGCAAGAAAACACGTCTCTGAACTTTCCTCAAGTAAAGGTTCTGTCCCTATCTCTCTCCCTGTTTATCTATTTTACTCTATCCGTGATTTGGTATTTACACAGAGGTATAGTGAACATTCAGTTATATGCAATATTACGCCATGCTTATTAGTAAATTTTTGCAGCCGTTTCGGAGGATCATGTTGCCTTAATCTGTAATGTGGATTTTGCGGAATACCCTGAAGATGGAGGCAGATAGTTCCTCTGAAACTTCTGCAATTATTTATCCATCGACATGGTACCATGTCTTAAAAGACTTGGACTTGTTTTGACGGATATTTATTTGGGATAGAAGAACCGAGGGTTGGTAAATTACACTATTTCAACTCCTACCCCGTTTCTTAAGGTGGTCCTCGATCATTACTGAGCTGATCATGAAGATGTTGCCCACACTGCCGATTACGGCAAGACTAGCTATCAGCAGCAGACGCGCCACCCGGCTCCATTCGTCGCTCAGGGTCACAGGCGAAACTTGCTCTTGCAAGTTGGCGTCGTCCCCGCTCGGGGCGCTCGCGTTCCCAGACATGGCTTCCTGAAAATGTAATTCGCACGACAGTTAGACTGAGTAAAACAGAGTAAGGTCGTACCACATATTTTTAAAAAAAAATATAGCGACCAAATACGATTAATTGTAGGGATTAGCTTTGTAGATATGGGGGGGGGGGGGGGGGGGGCGTTTTTGTAAAATTTTTTAGAGGGGGGAGAAAATATCCCCAAAAAGAGTTTGTTTTTTTTTCGGGCGCACTTTTTTTTTTTTTCT
>Ga0123357_10012029_pt1 | contig 11139 bp, 10 predicted proteins | sample TergutEmb28metaG_FD_89873 | JGI IMG/M metagenome (GOLD analysis project Ga0123357, IMG submission 89873) | Embiratermes neotenicus P4 segment gut microbial communities from Petit-Saut dam, French Guiana - Emb289 P4 | ecosystem: Host-associated > Arthropoda: Insects > Digestive system > Gut ... | reverse complement strand
CGGATTGGTGCTGTCAATCGACATGGCTGCCGCAGGATTGGAAAAGGTGTTCTCGACCGATTTGTTTGTCATCCAGGTGTCCCAGGCCAAATAACCGCTGACCGCCAAAATCACCGTGATAATGATGACGCGCATCACCGCAAACAAACGCGCTTTGTTGACCTTGAACGTAAAGGCGATTCGCGGCGCATCCAAAACATTTTGTTGCGTGATAGCTGCCGCGCCCGAAGCATCAACCGAGGTCTGCTGCGGTCGAGCCGCTTGCCCAGAAATTGTCGAGGCCGAGGCTAGCACGCGTTCGGCCGAAGTTGGCTGAGCCTGCGATTGCGATTGAACCCGAGATTGAATATACTGCTGAAGTTTGGGTTGTGCCAAAGGTTGTGTTTTAGGTTGAACCGATGTTTGAGCAGCAGTTTGCAAAGCCTGCTGAAACTGCGTTTTCGCCTGAATCGGTTTGGCTTGCAGTTGTTCGGTTTTAGCCGCTTTGGCTTGAACTGGTTTTTGCACAGACAGCTGCGTTTCCTGTTTCTCTTGCGACTTTTGCTCTTCTTTCCACAGCTCCGTTTCGTGCCTTTTTGCTTTGTTCGCCTTGGCCCAAACTTTGGCTTGAGATTTGATCCTGGCTTTTTCAGCTCGTTTTTCGGCGCGAGTTTTCTTGGCATTTGTTGTGGTGATTAACGGAGAAGTGGTCGCCGCAGATGCTGCGGTTTTTATTTGCTCAGTTCTTGGCAAAGATTCGGCCAGTTGAGCTTGAATGATCGCCGGAGTTTTGGCGGCTGGCGTCGAGCTAACAGATCGAGGCTGCGCCGCGACAATTGGTGAAGTTGGCGCAGAATGAACAGCAGTCTGTTTAATAACCGGTTTTGTAGCTGTCGTGAAATCCTCAAAACGAACTGGTCGTTTCAATTGGGCCGGCTGAGAAAACTTCGGCTGAGACGGTTTTGCTTGACTTACTTGAGCTTGTGTAACCGATCTTAAAACTGGTCTGGGCTGTTGAACCGTCTTAGCCAACTGCTGTGGTTGAACCATTTGCACTGGCTTAACAACATGAGGTTTAACCGGCTCAAGATGAACCTGTTTTTCACCTGCTGTCCCACGAATTTCCGTATTGCTAAATAATTTATGAATTTCGCCATGACCGCATGGCACCACGATTTGCCCACGTGCCGGTGCCGGCGTCAGATCACGCCGATAACTAAATGTCCGACTTTTTACCTCTTTATCTTGCTCCATACCTTTCACCTTTTGGTATTATTTTGGATTTGTATTTTCTCGCGTTACCTCATATACTAGCACGTTTTAATTTTTAGCGCAAGCACTTTTTATAACGAATTTTGTGCTATAATTTTTCTGGAACTAAACATAAGGAGAATAATGCCCAATAAATCTCGTTCATCCGCAAAATTAATTTACTGGCTGTTGTTCGCACCGTTCGTCCTGACACCGATTTCAATCTGGATTTTGGGCGGCTATAGTGAAGTTTCGACCGTAACTCTGTGGCTAGGATTAAGCCTGGAACTAATGGCGGTTGTTGGATTTTTTATCGGTCTTGGTTTGCTGTCTGTCCAATCCGCTCACGCCCCGATTTTTCGCAGCAAAAAATTCAGCTGGCCGGCAGCGCTACTTTTCTTGGTCCCGCTGATTTTGTTGGCTCTATCATTACTAATATTCATTCCGAATGATAATGCAACGCCGTTGATTGTGCTTGAGTTGCTACTGCTTCGCGTCATCGCCTTGGCGTCGGCCGCCATAGGCGCGATATTGACCTTCAAACGCGTTCATCCTTTACGAACCGCTTGGTTGATGGTTAGTTTGGCAATAATTCCTTATCTGTTAATTATCATTGTAAGTTTCTCTACAAGTGGCTCGTATGGCTTTGATACAATGGAAGAAGCTCATCGATTTGATGATCTGGTGCTAGCAGCCAACTTGTCGTCGGTTGTTTTAGGACTGATAAGCTTAGCAATTGGATGGTTCAAGTTTCGAAAACGGATTTAAGAAAATGTTCTTTCAACTATTGTCGTCCTCGGACTTGTTCCGATGCGAAGAATTTTCTGGTCTGTATGTTTAAACGTCTACTCACCATTATTAAGCATTAGGTTTTTGAATGCAAGGGGTTTTTTGAAAAATTTTATGCTACAATATTTACCGAAATTAAGCTTAAGCATTTTAAGGTGAATCATGCCTAGAAAACCATCCGCTAAAAAATCCGCTGTCCCAGCAAAACTCATATACTGGCTGCTGTTCGCGCCGTTCGTCCTGCTGCCAATCTCAGCCTGGATCATGAATAACACAGAATATGCTTCTGCTACCGCTCTGTGGCTTGGCTTGATCTTGGACCTCGCCTCAGTCGCTGGTTTTGGTGTCGGCCTGGTCATGTTAGCCATTCAACCGGTCAAATCCGCAGTTTTCCGTAGCAAAAAATTCAGCTGGCCAGCCATGTTACTTTTCCTGATTCCGCTATTTTTCTTAGCCGCATCAATGTTAATCTATCTTCCAAATTTTTATTACCCAGGTGTAGATTCATCAATATCTATAATATCTATCGAGCTGCTATTTCTGCGTGCCTTGGCTGTCTTATCGTTTATCATCGGTGCAGTCTTGGCTCTCAAGCGCGTCAAACCCGTGCGAACCGCTTGGTTTATGATTGGCCTAGCAGCAATTCCCTATCTGTTAATTATCATCGACAGTTTCATTTTCGGCGGCGGATATGGCTTCAATACCATGGATGATTTTTATAAATTTCTATATTGGGAATTAGCCATAGATTTGTCATCGATTATTTTAGGCCTGGTAGCTTTGCTGATTGGGTGGCTAAAGTTTCGCCATCAGCGCGTCGCGTAAACGATCAACCGATGCGAATAGGTGCTGCCCGTCCAAGCTCCGGCGCAAGTCATCAGATTCAATCCCTCCATAGCACCGCCAAATGGATGTAAGGCTTTACTCATATCTACTTTTGATAGTTCGACCACCTCTGTCGCCCGCACGGTATAATTGTAATTTGCGCCACTGGATAAACTAATTGTCACTTGGCGGCCAACCGCCAACGCACCCAAATCTCGAAAAATTCCTTCCTTGTGGCCGTCAACAAAAACCGCGCCAGCCGACCCAGGTTGCGCCGAACCGTTCCAGCGTCCCGGCAGATACGGGTTCACATCAACCGCACCCTGCGCCGTCAAGCCCACCGTGACTAACTGTGCATTCAAGCCAATCGATGGGATAATTAGACGATCAGTTGTCGGCGTAGCAACAACAGCGCCACTTTGTTGAGAAGTTTTGACCACTGTTTGTATCCGTGATTGTTGCTGGGCTAATCCTTGCTGCTTCTGCCGCTCAATCGCCGCCCGCTTTTCATCCGCTATCTTTTGCAAATACACCTCTTGCGCTTGCTGGTCAATCTGTTCTGGCGAAGCCAATTGCACCGAATTTGCCACCGTTTCAGCCTGCGCCATGCTAGTTTTAGAAAACTGCAAACTCAGCGCCAAAGCCAGACCCGTGCCGCTAAAAATCGTCAAAATCATGCTGAATACGATTACCCACCGCGTCGTCCGCGGAATCACAAAAACTCGTCTCATCTCTTCACCTCTCGCATAAATCCCTTATCAAAAACAAAAACGCGGCCGAGCTCACGCCCTCCGCATTAATAGCTATTATATTAGCATAAATAGGTTAATAAGTCAATGGTTGACCTTCTCTAGATTCATTTTGAGAATTTAATCCATATCTGTAAAAATCACTCCGCGCCTTTTTCCAAATACGCCTCAATAAACCCATCGATATTCCCATCCAGCACCTTCTCCACGTCCTTTTCCTCATATTTCGTCCGCGTGTCCTTGACCAATTTATAAGGATGCAAAACGTAATTTCGAATCTGCGCGCCCCAACTTGCTGATTCGCCAGCGCGCAGTTCCGACAAATTCTCAACATGTTGCTCCATCTGTAACGCCGCTAATTTCCCGCGCAAGATCTCCATGGCTTTCTCGCGATTTTGAATCTGGCTGCGTTCGTTTTGGATCGCCACGACGATTCCCGTCGGCAAGTGGGTAATCCGCACGGCCGAGTCCGTCGTGTTGACCGACTGACCGCCGTGGCCGCCGCTGCGATAGACGTCGATTTTCAGATCTTTGTCGTCAATTTTGACCGCGTCCGGCGCGTCGATTTTCGGCAAAACTTCGACCAAGGCAAAGGATGTTTCGCGTGATTCAGCATTAAAAGGACTTAAACGAACCAATCGATGAACGCCGTTTTCCGAACGTAGTTTGCCATACGCGAATGATCCGCTGATTTCAATCACAGAAGTTTTCACTCCAGCCGTTTCGCCAGGACTTCGTTCGATGATCTGCGCCTTAAACCCAGATTTCTCCGCCCAGCGCAGATACATTCTTTCCAACATTTCCGTGAAGTCCTGCGCGTCGTCACCGCCGGCGCCAGATGACAAACGCAAAATCGCGTCGCCAGAATCGTATTTCCCGGTGAATAATAATTGCTGCCTTAATTTCGCAAAATCGTTTTCCAGCGCCGCAATCTGCCCGTCAAATTCCGGCAACAATTCTTCATCGGAAATTTCCAGCAGCTCTCTTAAATCCTTCACCTGCGTTGACAAAATTTCCCACGGCGCGACCTGGTTTTTTAGCTCGCTGACTTTGCGCGCCAATTCCTGCGCATTGTCCGGATTATTCCAAATCTCGGGCTGCGCTAAATCGTTTTCCATTTTGTCTAGCTCGGCGCGTTTTTTCGGCAAATCTAACCTAAACAATGCTGAGCCAAGTTCAGCCCGCAAATTTTCCAGCCGTTTTTCCAGATCATTCTTCATCAAAGATATTTTAACATAAAAGAAAGCAACAGAGTAGCTATTTACATAGAATCTCTGAAACCAGTATTCGGCACCCCCGGCACAATTCCACCACGCGCATTACCCACTCGGCCACTTAGCCCGCGCACAGACGACACTGAACAGGCACTGCTGTTTGCCGCGATTGCCGGATTACTGGCGCAGACCGCGTTCCACCCCGCATACAACGTTTCGTCAAATGTCACCGGAGTTTGAAAATCATAAAGTGTGGTCAGATCAGCATCGCTATACCAACCGTTAAATTGAAAACCTGCGCGCAGAGGCGTAGCCGGTTCAATCGCCTCATCACCATAATCTATTAGTTCCGTAGGCGCAGCGTCATCATCATTTGCAAAGCTCACCGCGCATTCGCCGTCGTCATCGCCGCTATAAGTCAACGAACCTGAGGAACCTTGATTATAAAATATCGCGCCGGTCACCGTGTCATAAAAACCAACCGCCGACGCTGTCTCTGCGTCCATGGTTTGACAAGAAGCGATCGGTATAAAGTCCCTTAACAACGTTGAGCCAGAATAAACTTCAACGCTGTAAACTTTGGCACTCAACATCGGCGTGGCCGGTCGTCCAGATACATCAAAAGAACCCAAATACAAACCTACATTTGCTGTTGGTAAACTGCCGGTTGAAACGTTCACCACCGCGCCGTCGATAGAGGTCGTCGCGTTGTCCATTGCCAAAGTATGTCGCGTCAAATCCGGCAACGGTGCAATCAAATTATTCAAAGTATTACCGTGCCAAATCTGGTATTGGCCCGAAGCGCTGATCGATAACGCCTGGCTATTGATGCCGAAATCTATACCCGCGCCGAATACCCATTGCATTGTCGTCTGGGTTAGCTCGTAATCAATAACAATTTTTAGTCCGTTAGTGCCGGCCGGAATGCCTGTATCAATATATTGATTGCCGCTGAACTGGATCGCGTTATTACTGCTGTCGGCGTACGTATCTTTGCTATTAATTCCGCATGCCACTATCAAACCAAAGAATACAGCCGCCACCCACAGCATGTAGCTTCTGTTTCTGGGCTTTATTCCAGGAAGCATTAACACCTCTCACATAACTTATACACATCATCATTATATAGGTTTTATTTTTTTAAGCAATATCACTTTTAGCTCAATCCACAATCTGATATACTGGCTTTCTAAAAACCGTGAGTATAATTAATGGCACATTGTGGTGGGCCATCACAAGTGGTATTATTTTATCCCTTGTCCTTGTTGGTGTTGTCTTGCAACTCGGCGGTAAAAATTATTCCAAACACATAAAGGACCACGATAAGGAACTGGCAAATTATTGCCGCCGCCGGCCATCATATCCGGTAATATTTGCTTTCTTCGTTCTGGCTGTCATAGGTTTCGGATTATATCATTACCCACAACTTTTTCAAGATGCCTGGATGATTCCGCCGATCATGCTAATGTTCATCTGGATGGTGTTTTTGCTGATTGCCTCACATCTTAATCCTACCCACAATGTTAGCCCCCCCCCAGACAAAAGTCGCTCAACTCTAATCATTCCACTTTTTAACGAATCGGCCGAAACTTTACAAGCTGTGTTAAATAGTATTAGTGGTCAAACGCTGCCGCCCAACGTGGTTTGGTTGATCGACGACGGTTCGGATGATCTTAATATTAGTAAGAAAGTTTTTAATTCTTGGCGCAAAATTGCCAAACAGTGCAACATCGTTTGCCATTACAAATCGGTCGTCGAGAATAAAGGCAAACGCCAAGCCCAAGCTGTCGCCTTTCGCCACGAGCTCGATGCCACTGATATTTTTATCACTGTCGACAGCGACACTATTCTCGACCCAAACGCTATTTCGGAAGGCGTCAAGCCTTTTGCCAAGCCAGAAATCATGGCGTCTGCCGGATTATTACTAGACTTGAATCACCGAAAATTCTTGCCTCGAATAGTCAGCCTTGGTTTCGTATCGTCGTTCACCAACGGCCGCGCCGCTTGGTCGGCTTTGAAATCTGTCGCTGTTAATTGTGGTGGTTTGGCGTTTTATCGATCAAGCGTTATTCGCGAACATTTGGATGAATATCTTAATCAAACCGTTTTTGGTAAGCCCGCCCTATTCGGCGACGATCGCATGCTGACACAATATGCCACATTGCACGGCCAAACTGTGTTCCAAGAATCCGCCGTCGGCTACACGCTGATGCCGGAAAATTTGAAACATCTGACCAAGCAACGCGTGCGCTGGTGGCGCAGTTTTTGGTGGGGCGGCCTGTGGGTTATACGACATCAGTCGCTGCGCAAAGGCGTTTGGTGGCTAGTCCTTAGCCAATATATTACTTTCCTATTTTACATCGCAGTTTTCATCGCGGTAGTTTTCGTTTACCCTATTATGAACAATCATTTTCCCTGGCAATTTTTCGTCTATATGTTTTTGTTATCTTATTTAAGAAATGCGCGGACTTTCATAGTCAAGAGACCCGACCTGCCGACATGGAAACAAATTCTGGAATATCTGTGGGCTGCGCCGCTAAACAGTTTTCTGTTTCTATACATTGGAATGATTTTGCAAATTTACGCGCTCGTCACGATTCGATCCGGTTCGTGGGGCACGCGGAAAAAGATTGAGGTTTCGGTCGTTTAAGAGTTTTTCTTCAAGTTTTATAAGGATCAGGCAAAGCCTAGAACACTTTCCCTTCCCGCGACAAATCCGGGAACTTCGCTCGCTTGGCGATATCCGCCATCACTTCGACCACATCGCGCTCTGGCTCGGCGTCGGCCGCCGCGATAATTTCTTCCAAATCGTCGGTGATTTTATACAAATCGCGCGCCGATTTAACGATGCCGGCGTCAGCCGCCTGCGCAGTTGTGCCGACCTCGTTCATCTCGTTCGGTTGGCCGGTTTCAATCATGCGCCACTCCGACATTTTGCCGGCGAACCAATCATCCAAACCTTGCCAAAATTCTGAGCCGTAAAGAAACAGCGGCACCGGCGGAATTTTCGCCGTGTGTTTCAATTCCAAAATCTCGCTAAATTCGTCCATCGTGCCAAATCCGCCCGGGAAAAATACGTAAAGTTTGGCCGAAAAAGTCAGCATGACTTTGCGCGCGAAAAAGTAGTTGAACTGCGTGCTATCAGTGGTGTAATGGTTCAAATCCTGCTCGGTTTCCAGCTCAATATTCAGCCCAATCGACCGCCCGCCGGCCTCGAATGCGCCGCGATTGGCCGCCTCCATGATGCCGGGACCGCCGCCGGTGATGACCGGATGATTTTTCTGCGCCAACCTTTTGCCCAATTCGTAAGCCTTTTTATAAAAATCATTGTCCGAATTCAGCCGCGCCGACCCAAAAACCGTCACGCCCTGCGGATAAGTTTTGACCGTCGCCAGCCCGTGCGTCAAATCCTTGGCGTAACGCAGCGAGCGTTCGATGTCGTCCAGCGACAGGTTTTCCTCTTGAAGTCTATCTAGCCAGGCTTGTTCCATTGTCTATTTTTCCTTTCGTTTGGATATATTTTAGCATAAGTTTTTTGGTTTTGAAATATCTACCCACTTTTGTTGAAAATCTTTAATAACTACTTTATTCCAAACTTTTCACCGCCGCCACAAAACGCTCGCCCCGATCCTGATAATCCCTGAACATATCAAAACTAGCCGCCGCTGGCGACAAAATCACTACGTCGCCCGGCTCAGTGTTTTGCCAGACTTCTTTTACAATTTCTTTCATATTTTTTAAGTCAAGTTCGTGCACGACAACGTCGCTATTGGCGCGAACGGCAGCGGCGATTTTGCCGCGATTTTCACCGATGGCGAAAATTGTTCGAACATTGCGAACGGCGATTTCCTTAGCCATTTCGGTGTAATCCGCGCCTTTGTCATGGCCGCCGACGATTAGGATTTTCGGTTCGTCAAAGGATTTCAGCGCCGCGATCACGCTGCCTGGCGTCGTCGCAATCGAGTCGTCGTAGAATTTGACTTCGTCGATTTCGCGGACGAATTTTAGGCGATGCGGCAGGCCGCGGAAACCGCCTAAACCCTTTTCCAAAATTTGCAGCTTGGCTTGCCAAATTTTTTCTCCTGCCGCGTCGCGTTCCAGCCCAAAACCTATTTTTGCCTCTGGAATTGTCAAACCCCACGTCGCGTTAATAGCAGCACAGGCGTTCAACAAATTGTGCTTGCCTGGCAATTTGACGACGGAAATCGGAAATAGTTTCTGGTCACCATAGTAGAAAAATTCATCGTCAAAATGCGCAAAATTAGGACTCGGAAATGGTTTTAAAGTTGCACCGGTTTTTTTCGCCGCGCTCTCGGCGATTTCTTTTACCAAAGCGTCTGCGGAATTATAAACCGCCACATCGCCAGCCTTCTGAAACTCAAAAATCCGACTTTTTGCCGCGACGTAATCCGCCATATTTTCATGCACATCCAGATGGTCTGGCTCAATCATGGTCATTACCGCCACCGACGGCGAAAATTCTATATCCCACAGCTGGAACGACGACAGTTCGTAAACCACAAAATCATTTTCTGTGATTTCTGGCAAAATTTCCAATGCCGGCTGACCGATGTTTCCGACCAGAAAAACGTCGTGCTTTTGTGGATTATTTTCATAAGTCTGTTTCAGAATTTCGGCGATAAAACTCGCTGTTGTGCCTTTGCCTTTTGAGCCAGTTATTCCGATAGTCCGCACATTTCTGCGCACGCATTCTGCGAAAAACTCGTTCGTGGCGCTCCAAATCTTCTTGTTGTCCGACGGGATTTTGCGCAGCGGAATCGATGGCGAACGCAAAACTAAATCAAAACCTTGGATTTGTGTAAAAACATTTTCTCCCAAAACAGCTTCGACACCAACCGGCACATCTTCCAGTTTTTCCCTTTCGTCAAAAATCACAAATTCCGACTCTGGAAATTTATGGCGAAAATATCCCAGGTTCGATTTTCCCTCTAGGCCGAAACCAGCGATGGCGATTTTCATATTTCCAGTTTAACACAAAAAGCGCGGAATCTAGGTTCCGCGCGAGACTCCCACTGCTCGAACTTACTTCGCGCCCGGTGGTCTATGCCAATATCTTATCATTTACGCTTATTAAAGTCAACTACTTCGCCAGTTTTCTTGATTAACCAGACTTTCTTAAAATACCGAATGTGCCGCTCCAATGCAATCTGACGCAAAATTTCATTCTCAATAAATTCATCTGTTAATTTTGTCTTTTCGGTGCTGTTAATCACAAGATATTCACCTTGCTTTGCCGCGTTAACGAACTGTCGTTCAATGGTATGCCTACGAGAATTGCCATCTGGCGTTTTAATTTCGATTGCAATATTTAACTTTAGTATTTTTACATCTGGTGTATGTGCGGTATTGGCACGCCGAATAAATTCCACGTCAGAATGAAATAGCTCCGCCAAAATAATAGCCGCACGCATTTCTTCGTTCGACGGCAAAGGTTTCAGGTCGGTTGGCGTTATAACCTTATACTTTTTCATGAGGTTAATTATAGCATGATAAGATAAGTGAAAAGCAAAATATTACCAAAAAATCATTATAAATAATTTCAGGGAACGGACAGGATTCCACTCTGAGAAACGCGAAAATCGATAATTCGCGCCGAGAGGAGGTTTTTTCCTGATTTTTCGAGGTGTCTCTGGCTGGTTTGCCAGAGTCCTACGTCCGTTCCAGAGTGTTCACCCTAGCTCATCAAAGAGATCTGTGAGCCTGTCAAAGAACTCCTCATCGTCTGAGTCTGGGGAGGAGACGTAATACCTGTCCCAAGCCCATTTGACGAACTCTTCCGGAGCCTGTCTGATCAAGATCTTGGCCTCGTTCATGAGACCAAGCGCCCGCTGGGCATACTCCATCATTTCCTGCTCAGTCATTTCTTTCACCTCCTCTCGGGTCTCGTCCACCAGAAATTTTCTAGCGAAAAGGTGAAATCCTGTCATCAGTTAGCGAGAGCCTTCCGACTCAATCGTCTCTGATTCCTCTAAATTACTCTCTCTCTCTCAATTTGTCAAGATATATTTTGGATATTAGTCAAATAATTGCGCTGTCATGCTGGATTTATTCCAGCATCCAATCAGTTAAATGCGTCTCTGGCAATTTCTTTTCATTAGATCCCGGAATAAATCCGGAATGACACAGTGCAATAGATTCGCCGATCAAGTCGGCGAATGACAAGATATTTAAAACAACTTTCCAAACTTCTCATGCAGCAAATCCGCTGTCGCCTTGTCCGTATTCCCATATAATCCTAAAGTCCAACAGTTATGCGACAAGAATTCCCGTGCCGTGTCAATCACCCTTTCGCGCGTGATAGCCTTGATTCT
>Ga0123357_10012028_pt1 | contig 11139 bp, 9 predicted proteins | sample TergutEmb28metaG_FD_89873 | JGI IMG/M metagenome (GOLD analysis project Ga0123357, IMG submission 89873) | Embiratermes neotenicus P4 segment gut microbial communities from Petit-Saut dam, French Guiana - Emb289 P4 | ecosystem: Host-associated > Arthropoda: Insects > Digestive system > Gut ... | reverse complement strand
TGCTTTACACTTTTCGAATAAGTCTTATACCCTCCGGAAAGATTTTTAACATTTTTATACCCGTATGCAGTCAAAATTTTCGATGCAAGATAACCGCGCAACCCTACGGCGCAATAGATATATATTGGTTTATCGGAAGGAATTTCCTGTAACCTTGAACGAATATCATCCACCGGAATATTGATAGCGCCGTCGATAGCGCCCAAAGCAACTTCTTCCGGCGTGCGAACGTCAAGAATTGTCACTTTATTTCTGTCGGCATTCAGCATTTCCCGCCACGAAATCACCTCCACTGCTCCGTTGATGATGTTGTTAGCCACATATCCCGCTATTGCTACCGGATCTTTTGCTGAAGAAAAAGGTGGGGCATAAGCCTGTTCGAGTTTGATAAGGTCGTAAATTGTGCCGCCGTGCTTGATTACAAGCGCTATCTGGTCGATCCGCTTGTCCACGCCATCGTATCCAACGCCTTGTGCGCCGAAAAGTTTCCCGGTTGCAGGGTCGAACGTAAGTTTAAGCGTTAACGGAAGAGCATTGGGATAATATCCGGCGTGTGAATTGGAATGAGTGGTTGAACTTTGGTAAGCGATACCCAATTGTTTAAGACGCTTGGCTGCCAAGCCGGTCGTTGCAACCGTTAAATCAAAGACTTTTGCGATAGCCGTTCCGATAGCGCCTTCATATTCGGTCGTATTGCCAAACGCCATATTATCGGCAACGATACGCCCCTGTCGATTGGCAGGATTCGCCAAATAATTCAACCATGGTTTGCCCGTTAGCGGATGAGGAAATTCTATGGCGTCGCCAACGGCATAAACATCTTTTGCTGAGGTTTCCAACCAGTTGCTGACCCAGATACCGCCGGTTTCTCCGATTTTTAAACCTGCCGTTTTGGCCAAGGAAGTTTCTGGGCGGACGCCGATAGATAACAATACCATATCGGCAGGAATGATTTTTCCACTCTTCAGATAAACGTTGATTTTCCCGCCTTTTTGCTCAAAGCACTCAACGGTTTGTTCCAGCAGAAGATTGACTCCTTTTTCCAACAAATGCTCATGCACATGCGAAGCTATTGAAAAATCGACCGGCGCCATCACCTGATTCAGCATTTCCACAATGGAGACTTCCACTCCCGCGTGGTGGAGGTTTTCAGCCATCTCCAAACCGATAAATCCGGCGCCGACAATCACTGCATGTTGAACACGATGCGTATTGAGATAATTTTTGATGCGATCGGTATCCGGCACATCGCGCAATGTGAAAATGCCTTCCGAATCAATGCCTTCCAACGGCGGTTTTACAGGCGAAGATCCCGGTGAGAGTAATAATTTGTCGTAAGTTTCGGTGTATTCGCTACCGTCTGCACGGCGAACAGTTACCGTTTTTTCTGTCGTATTGATGCCGGTAGCCGTATTCTCAACCCGCACATCAACATTAAACCGTTTCCAGAACGAATCGGGCGTTTGCAAGAACAAGTCGTCCCTGTCTTCAATTGTTCCTCCAATATAATAAGGTAATCCGCAATTGGCGTACGAAATATACTTTCCTTTTTCCAACAGGATAATTTCAGCAAATTCGTCCGCACGGCGGATTCTTGCTGCGGCAGTAGCTCCTCCGGCTACACCTCCAATGATTAAATGTTTCATCGTAAGGTATATATTAATTAAAAATTATAAATTATTCAAAATTTTCTGCGATAGCATTTGCAATCTCCGTAAATTCTTCCGAAGTCAATTTTAGTTTTGGCTTGTCAAAAAGGATATCCGACTCTTTCGTGATAGGCACCAAATGGATATGCGCATGCGGAACTTCCAGTCCAATAACGGTTACGCCGATGCGTTTGCAGGGAATTGCTTTTTTCAACGCTGTCGCCACCCTTTTGGAAAAAATCATCATATTTCCCAAGGTTTTATCATCCAAGTCGAAGATATAATCTTCTTCTTTTTTGGGAACAACCAACACATGCCCCTTAGCGATGGGATTAATATCCAAAAAGGCATAAAAATCAGGACTTTCAGCCACCTTGTAGCTTGGAATTTCGCCTGCAATTATTCTACTGAAGACAGTCATAAAGCAATATTAATTATTTCAAAAGTCATTAAACCGTTTGGTACTTTAATTTCAGCAACGTCTCCGACTTTCTTACCCATTAATCCTTTTCCGATAGGCGTATTCACGGCGATTTTACCTTCTTTCAGGTTCGCTTCGCTTTCAGACACTAAGGTGTAAACCATTTTTTGTCCGTTTTTCGCATTCCGGATGGTTACTTTATTCAGGATTTGTACACAATCGGTCGAAATACGGCTTTCATCAATCAGCCGTGCGTTGGAAATTAAACCTTTCAACTGTGCTATTTTCGCTTCAACAATGCCTTGCATCTCTTTTGCCGCATCGTATTCTGCATTTTCCGATAAATCACCTTTATCGCGGGCTTCCGCAATCTGTTTTGAAATCGCCGGACGTCTTTCCGATTCGAGAAAATTCACTTCTTCTAATAACTTATTATAACCCTCTTTGGTCATATAATGTATAGCCATAACACTTAAAATTACTGTTAACTAATAAAATAAAAAAACAAAAAGAATTCCGACCATTTGAGATCGGAACTCTCATTAAATTAATAAAATTACGCTTATGAAAACGCCAATGCTACATTAGCAATGCAAAATTAATGCCTGTTTATTGAATTTCCAAATTTAAAATTATGTTTTATAACATATTCTTTCATATATAAATTATTAAATACTCTCTTTCAATATCTTTTTCACCGGCAAAACCAATCGTTCAAGCAGTGAAAGGTCTTCTGTGATAATATCCGCTTGGCCCAGCATATTGGGCAGATAGGGTAATTCTTTTTTGTAAGTTGTAATTAATCCGTCGGATAAAGTGATTTCCACCGAATAATAAGCCGTTTCTCCGGTTTGGGTAGGTGTCAGGGATATGTTTTGAACCGTTCCACGCAAAATACCATATTCATTTTCGGGAAAATTTTGTAAACGAATATTCACCTTCTGTCCTGTTTTTACTTTGCCTGAGCGGTCAATGGGCAATTGCGCTTTTCCGATAATAGTATAAGACGAATCCGGGACAATTGTAAAAACTTCTTCGCCTGCCGAAACATTTTGATTTTCAATCCAATACTTTGAAAAAGTGATTTTACCGTCGATAGGCGCTTTCAACGCATAACTCAACTCCCAATCTTCAATTCCTGATTTCAGTTGTGAAGCTAACGATTGAAGTTGCGTTTGCAGGCTGTTTAGTTTTTCTATTCCTTGCTGTTCCGTATCTAACAAAGATTCTTTCAGTTGACCGATTTGAATTTGCATATTTTCCAAGTTTGATTGCATGTTTTCTCGTGAAAGCAGACTTTGCAAAAAAGTGTTTTTAGATGTTTCAAATTCTTCGTCGGACAGTACTCCTTTTCTGTTCAGCGTGGAATCGCGGTAATATTGTTTTTGGGCAGCTCTTCGGTTATTCGCTGCTGATTAAGCAAGGTTTTGTATTGTTTTTCGTATTGGGCTATTCTTTCCAAAGTCATAACCTTTTTTTGCGGATAGTATAACAATCGTTTGTATTCGATATATTCAAACAACGAGGTGGAAAAAGAGGTGTAGAGCTGTTGCAGAGAGCCAAGTTGAAGTTCGGGAGGAATTGACAATTGATAATTGACAATTGACAGTTGACAGGAAGAAAAGTAGTTTTTCAGAAACAAAATATCTTTGGTTTGCGCGGGATTATCAATCACCGCCAAATAATCGCCGATTTTTACTTCTTGATTGTCAGCCATATACAGTTCTTTCAATTTTCCGGAAGCGTGTGCGACAATCGTTGCCGGCGGAATAGAACCTGTCAGGACAATTTGTGCCGGAATAACATCGGGATATTTGACAATGGCGCTGCCAATCAATAGAATGACAACAACAACTGCCAACACGATAATTCCCCATCGCAATATCCATGGGGGAACAGCGCCGAGCACTTCCTGAAACTCTTCGCTGCGAAGTTCTATTTGGGTACACGGTTCAGGGTGCATGGTACACGAATCGTCTTTTCGATTGTCGGCGCTATATTTTGTTTTATCTTCTCTCATATTTATTTTTAGTTCTCCAAATCCTTAATTCGTGCACCGCATACCGTGTACCGCGTACCCTTTCACCCATTAGTTACCTAATTCAAGTTGATTCTTCACCAGCTTATAATATGCTCCACGTTTCGCCGTCAGCTCTGTATGCGTACCTTCCTCAATCATTTTTCCCTTTTCAAGAACAATAATATTATCGGCATTCTGAACTGTACTAAGTCGGTGTGCTACTACCACTACGGTTTTCCCTTTATAAAATTCGGCAAGATTGTTCATTATAATACGCTCGTTATTGGCGTCGAGGGAATTAGTTGCCTCATCAAGAAAAAGAAAATCAGGATTTTTGTAAACAGTTCTTGCAATTAACAGTCGTTGGCGTTGTCCCTGACTGATGCCGTTGCCTTCCATACCGATTTTAGAATTGTATTTCAATGGAAGTGTTTCAATAAATTCCTTGATATTGGCGGTTTCGACAGCATGTAACAGCCGTCTTTTATCTATTTCTTCTACCCCAACGGCGATATTTTCGGCGATAGTATCGGAAAAGATAAAACCATCCTGCATCACCGCTCCGGTTTTTTGCCGCCAAAGGTGCGGATTGATTTCTTCCAAAGGAATGTTATCAATACTTACTTTTCCTTTGATTGGCGGATAAAATCCAAGCAGAAGTTTGATGATGGTTGTTTTTCCGCTTCCGCTGGCTCCGACTATGGCAGTTATCTTATTTTGCGGAATCGTCAAATTTAAGTTTTCAAGTACATAATCGCGTTCGGCTCCATCGTAGCTGAAACAAATATTTTCCATGCGGATTGTTTTATTTTCAGGAATTGAATCTATTTTACCTTCAATCGTTTGCTCTTCGTCTTCCTTATTATGAATTTCATTCAATCGTTCGAGACTTATTTTGGCATCCTGCAACGATTGGGCAAAACCAATAACCTGTCCGACAGGACCCGAAAGTTGACCGATGATATAACTGATCGACATCATCATACCCAACGTGATGTTTCCTTCCACAACCGCTTTTGCCGAAAGGAACGAGATAAGCAAACCGGTAGTTTGACTGAAGAAAATCGAACCGATTTGCTGGTATTGTCCCAACGCTGTTCCCTGAATGCTGATTTTGAACAGTTTCACCTGAATGCGTTCCCATTTCCAGCGTTGCTGTTTTTCGCAATTGTTCAGTTTGATTTCCTGCATGCCGGTAATCAGTTGCACCATATTGCTCTGGTTGGCGGACGCCTGTGCAAAACGCTTGAAATCCAATTTGCGCCGGTAACGCATGAAAAGAAAAATCCATGTCATATATAGACCGTTTCCGATCAAAAAAACCAACAAAATCGACAAGTTATAATAAGCCAGGACGCCTGCAAAGACAAAAAAATTGAAAAAGGAGAACAGCGTGGAAAGCGTTGTTCCTGATAGAAAATTCTGAATACGTGAATGATCACCAATACGTTGCAGGATGTCACCGATATTTTTGGCATCGAAAAAGCGAATAGGCAGTTTCATCAGTTTGGTCAAAAAATCGGAAATCAGTGAAATGCTGATACGGGCGTTGGTATGCAAAGTAATCCAACTCTGAATAAAACTCATGCCCATTTGAGTAATCGACAATACTAACTGCGCAATCAGCATAAGAGTAATGAAATTCAGGTTGTTATTGCCAATCCCCTGATCGACGACTGCTTGTGTGATAAACGGTAAAATCAGGGCAAGAATACTGCCGAGAATCATTCCTACGATAATCTGGGCATACTGTGATTTATAGGGAAGCAGATAGCGGAAATAATAGCCTAAATTTTTTTCCTGTTTTTCCCTGTCGTCTTCATAGTCGTAAAAGTCGGGCGAGGGTTGCAATAATAATGCTGTTCCGGTATCTTTTCCCTGAGTTTTGGAACTGTACCAGCAACGGCAAAATTCTTCCTGATTCATCACGTATTTCTTTCCGGCGGGGTCGGCGATGAAAAATTGACAATTGACAGTTGACAATTGAGAATTGTTGAATAATTGCTCTTTTACCTTTCGCCTTGCACCGTGTACCGAGAACCGTGTACCCATCACCTTATACAGTACCACAAAATGATTTTGATTCCAATGCAGAATGCAGGGAAAAGGAACATCTTCCATCAATTGTTCGAGTGTAATTCTCACTCCCTGCGTGTGCATGCCGATGCTTTCCGCTGCATCACTGATTCCAAGCATGCTCACGCCTTCTCGCGTGATGAAACTCTTTTCCCGCAGGTTTTGCAAGGTGTAGCTGCGACCGTAGTGCTTGGCAATCATGCGCAGACAGGTGGGACCGCAGTCCATGGCGTCGAGTTGGGTGTAGTGGGGGAAAGACCTTATCATTATTCTTTCAGTAACTTATCCAGCTGTTCGCGGATTTCTTTTTCATGGGGTCCTGGAGCATTGCGATGTACCAATTCGCCTTTTTTGTTAAACAAGAGATAGCGGGGTATATATCGTACATCCCAATCAACTATGATCCGGGCCGTTTTGGAATTAGTTATGAAATAACTTTTCGAAAGATAGTTCACTTCCAATTTTTGTTCATCTCTTTTCCATGCTTCTTCTTCATCTTTGAAAGCCAAATAGACGAACACCACGTCTTTATTTTTATATTCTTCGCGTAACAGCTTGGCATCGGGCATGCTTCGTTTACATGGCGCACACCAGCTTGCCCAAAAATCTATATAGATAACTTTTCCTTTATTTTTTTCTAATATTTCGTGTAAGTTTGTTTGATTATTATTGCTGTCGATCAGTAATAGTTGATCGCTGTAATTTAAGTTCATTTTATTGTCTGTCAATAATTTAGTCACAAAAAGACTGTCTCCTGTCATTGAAATATATTTTTCACAGTATTTCTCAATGTCGTTTCTATCTCCGTATTCGAATATAGGTTCCATTTCAATTTTTAAAAAATACTTTTTTGCTTTAGCGCTTAGAAAATCCAAATTGCTAATCGTATCAAAGCGAACGAAATAATTGGGATAATAACTTCCGCTTCCTCCGTTATCAATCTTTATTAATTTGATATCCTTGACATGATTGTTTATTTTCGCAGTCTGGAGATAACTTCTGTAATAACTAAATTGCAATAAAGAATCATTGTTTGCTGCAAATAAAACAGTATCGCCAAGTATTTCTCTAATTTTCGGATATTGCATAAAAACAGTGTCTCGTGTACAGGTCGAGTTGATTTCACTGACAAGTGAGTTCTTCCTGTAATTATAAACATACTCCGGTAATAAGCCTGCATTATGTAAGGAATCTAATACTTTATATTCATGAATCCATTCTTCAGTAACATTATCCCTTTCCAGCTTTCTTAACCTGATTTCTTCCTTTTGATCTTTAGCTGTTTTTCTGAAAAAAGGATAATAATAATAATATTTTGCTGATAATTCGTTTTTTCTTACCTCTTTTCGCATAAAAATATCAAAATTGCTTTCGAGAAATGAAGTCTCTCTATTTAAAATTGTGGCGAAAGGAACATTTTCTTTATACGTAAACAAAACGGAATCTCCTTTGTTAAACAGATATTTTGCTCCATCAACTGCGTTGAAAGCATGTGTAACCTCCACTACATTGTCGTTTGTATGAATGACTATGGTATCCGAACAGGGCGCTTTTTGCAGTGTAATCCTTGTATTTGTCATCGCACTGTCCATATACTGTATGTCAGAAGCGCTACCTATTGTATTTCCTGCCGGAAGATGAATTTTATTAATATCGGGTGGACATTTTTGGAAGATAAGAACGATTTCATTGGAAACTTCGGTAGAGTTTACTTGATTATAACAGAAAGAATGGAGAGTACCCAAAAAAAATAACAGATAAATTTTTAATATGTTTTTTTTCATGACTATATATATTTTAAAAATGGGAGCATTTTTTTACTTTTTTAATGCTCCCACTTGATACAAAATGCTATCCACCACAATAAGAAGATGTTCCACAGCTATCACAACACCAATTGAATGTTCCCGGAACTGCAGATGATTGCAATGAGAGAACGTATGACTTGGAAACTCCACATTCTGAAACCCATACATCTGGCCATCCGTCATGATAATTATGGAAGAGACCATTATAGCCACAGGTACCACCACCACCACTACCATTTACACCAGAATTACCCCCTCCGTCATCAGTAATCGCAAGCACAGGATTATTAGGATCAGGAGCCTCTACGTACTTGCCCCCTTTCACCATCTTCATCTCACTGTCACTTAGGGTATTTATAACCCCTCTCACATTAATACTTTTCATACTGCAAAATTAAATTAAAAAAATTAATAATAAAAATAATAAACCTCAATTTTATGATTGTTAAATCACATTTCAATATTAAATTCCGTAAAATACCGCAAGTCTTCGACTTTGTAATTCTCCGGTAGCTGATAGCCATTAACCAACACAGTTGGCGTTGCCCTTAGTTGAGTCTTATTCCTCCACGCTTCATGCTTTTGAAATTCAATTTCAACGATTGGATTCGAAATATCCAACTGCATATCACGAAAAAACTCTTCTTTCAACAGTTTGCCTTTTTCAAACCATTCGGTGAAAATACGAGCAATGTTACTATTGTCAGCCAAGCAAGCGACTATCAAATATTTGTTTGTCGCGTTCAGGCTTTCATCGAAAGAAGAAAGGATATATTGAACGCTAATATTGTTATTCATCTTCTGTAATAATTGATCAATCCTTTTGTGCATCCTTGAACAGGGATTGCAGTAAGGATTTGTGAGAATTGTGAGCCGCAACGAACTGTCTGGATTTCCAAAGCCGATAATGGAGTCGGAATCGTTTGTTGCATAAAAGGGTTGTTGCATCAACAAAGCTTTAAAAACGTTTTCGTCGGCTTTCATGCCGTTAATGGCTTGCCGGAGGATAGGAACTGCCCTGTTCGCATTGAGTTTGGGAACAAGAGCGTTGATAACCAATATTGAAGCCGCATAAAAGCAGAATAATTGAATAACTGAATAATTGAATGTCGGTATTTGAATGTATCCGAATAAATAATTTGCGATGAATATTGCCCACAACAAAACCTGTACAATCAAACAGAGCACGCACCATTGCTTGGCTTTTGTACGTTGATACCAAATGCTCCAGAAAGAATAGGGAAGCGTAAGAATATTGATTAGAGCAATATATATAATCCAAGTTGGAAAAAATAGGAGTATCAATATATTTGTTGAAAAATACCCTAATCCTATTTCACTCCAGCCAAACATTCCCCATAGTTTTGCCGCTTTGGATTCCAATACGTTATTGCAATCGTTTTGTTTAAATAAGGAGCATATTTTATCGGCATACTGGCTTTGAACGTGCATTTGCTTCAATAGCAACAAATAACTGATATATATCCCTGCGAGATTGAGGAATAGAAGGATTGAATAACTGAATAGTTGAGTAATTGATAATTGCAGCGATTGATGAATACAGGTTAAAAGCAGAATCAGACAACAAGTAGAAAAAAGCGCTGCTTTCTTCAGAAAATTTAAGCGTTCTATTTTTTTATGCTCTTTATAATTTGGTTCAATTGATTGTTCGGAAGATTCTGCCAGCAAAACAATACCTGTCCATGCTTCGGAAAATTCGGGAATGGACAGAACATGATCGTTGCTTCTCCATAAAAAAGATACTTTATTCTCCTCAACTTTATCAACAACAATAAAATCTCCTCCGAAATGAGCAATAAAAGGCGTTTCGATTTCCTCAATATCTTTTTCTTTGTCGGCAATTTTGGTAGCAACATTCTCCACCCCATAATCGGACAACATCTTGGAAAGTCCGAACAGATTGTATTTGTGCGGATGCTCGTTGAAGTATTGATTCGAAAAATCTTTCGTATGTTTTACTTTCAATAAATCCAACACTGCAACGAATATGTTCTGATACTTTTTCATGTGTTATTTAAAAAGTCAATAGGGTTATTCTTTTTTAATCTAATTTAGAAAACAAAGGTCACAAGAATTATTGAAACTAAAACGAAAAAAATTGGACAAATTTTATCCGACTTTTCGGACAAATGATTACTTTTGCTGGACAAAATATAAAAATAATAATATGAATATAGGTGATAATATAAGAAAAATACGAAACAGTAAGAATATTTCGCAACAGGAGATTGCTGATTATTTAGATGTTGACCGTAAAACATACGTAAGTTGGGAAACCGGTATGACAGATATAAAGGGTTCTTATATTCCCAAGTTAGCAGAATTTTTACATGTAGAAGTTAATGACTTGTTTCGTGAAAAGTCTGCCGACATAGTCATAAATCAACAGAATTCGGATAACAAAGACACATCTATAAATAATAGCATTGTACTTCTACTAACTGACAAAGAATCGGTCAATCAATTGATCGAAGTTATGAAAGAAAGGTTTGATGGGTTAACGCATCAAGGTAAATAAGAAAATATTATTTCCCTGAGGAAAACAGTCCATGACGTCGAGTTGGGTATAGTGGAGGAAAGAAATTTGCATTGTTATTGCAATAATTCTTCAATCATAGCCTGCATCTTTTCATTCCCCTGATAAGCAGTAAACTTATGACGCACCTCTCCTTTCTTATCGAAAATAACATAAGACGGAATACCTTCAAATTGAAATGTATCCATTAAATAATCCCATTCTTCTTTACCCAAATAATAATGTTCGCCGCCGATTCCCTTAATTTTCTCCTCCCACAGTTTTTGGGGAGAAGAAACATTCGTAAGATATACAAAAACAACATCCTTTCCTCTCAATGCGCCTTTGACTGTTCTGTATTTTGTCATTGCATCCAAACACGGGGCGCACCAAGTCGCCCAAAAATCAAATACGATCACTTTTCCTTTGTATTTGGAAATAATGGCGTCCATTAGTTTTTCCTTAGGTACTTCAGGGGTTTTGTTTACAACAACCGGTTCTTTCTGTGCATCTAATTGGATTATTTCATTATTCTTTTTCAAAAGAATTTTTGCGAATTCTTCTTTTTCATCTTTAAAATAGTTTGTGATATTTGCTTTCTGTTTGTCCGACAAAGGTCTTAATTCGTT
>Ga0123357_10012027_pt1 | contig 11139 bp, 7 predicted proteins | sample TergutEmb28metaG_FD_89873 | JGI IMG/M metagenome (GOLD analysis project Ga0123357, IMG submission 89873) | Embiratermes neotenicus P4 segment gut microbial communities from Petit-Saut dam, French Guiana - Emb289 P4 | ecosystem: Host-associated > Arthropoda: Insects > Digestive system > Gut ... | reverse complement strand
TTATTTTTCAGCTTGCCGCTCAAGGCGCAAGTAACGATTGGAGCGCAGAAAGCTCCGCATAGCTATTCCCAGCTGGAATTGGCGGGTACGAAAGGCGGGGTGCGTTTGCCTATGTTGTCAAACAGCGAGCGTGACGCTCTCAATTTGACTTCCGATTCTACGGAAGCCAGCGGACTGGTTATCTACAATACAGATATCGACTGTATAGAATTTTGGTCGAATGGCAAATGGATCGACCTGTGTTCCAATGCTCTTCCTTCTGCCAATATCAATCCCGCTACCCTCGCTGCTCTTTCAACAGGGAGTGGAATCTTGAGCGGACGTACCTGCTTTGATATTGGCGAAGGCAATTTTGGTACGGTGTATCGAGATTCAACAGGTCATACGCCCAATAGATCCGACTTTGCACAGGATTCTGTCCACACACAATATTATACATTTACAGCCCCTAAAACGGGGAGTGTGAGAAATGTCCGCTATGTGGTAGAAGACCCTAACAGCATACTTGTGGGTACGCAAGGAACACAATCGCTTTCGGGGTGGCTCGAAATGGGCAATATGACAAACGGCGCTTCTATTCCGTTGGAGTTGGACTTTAAAAACGATCTGAACAGTCATTCTGGACCAATTTACGGTCTTACACGCGAAAATGCAGCCCCAGTAACAATAAACATTATTTACAATGATGGAACAACCGACGTGAAAGCGCCTCCTCTTATTGCAAAAATACAGGATTGTTTTTGTTGTGGCGCACAGCAAAAAGACGCAAACGATAAGTATTATGGGAGGGAATTTATGTGTTACAATCTTGGCGCATCGACAAATATACAAACCATGTCGCCTGAGCAGCAGGCAGCTTATACTAATTCTGATGATGTATATGGCGATTTGTATCAATGGGGGCGCGTAGCTGATGGGCATCAATTACGTAATTCTCCAACTATACCCGGACCTGTTACAACCTTTGACGCCAATGATCAGGCTACCGACGATGCTATTGGCAAGTTTATAACCAATTGCAATTCCCCTAACGATTGGCGTATGCCTCAACAGTACCTTCTTTGGAATCTTTTTGATCCCTCCCTTCATAATCCTTGCCCTACAGGTTGGCGCTTACCTGCTTGGGATGAATTACCAGGTATTTTTGATGGCGATGCTACATCGCCACCTTCTATCCCTGCTGCGGGCTATACGAGCAAGTCCGGTAACACATGGAAATGGAATAGTACAGGAACAATTGGTTACTTGGTTACACCTTCAGGCAGTAGTGAAGCTACGCTTTTTCTGCCTGCTGCCGGATTTCGTAATTGCTCTGGAGACCTCACGGATTCGGTCGGATATTATTGGACATGCTCGATTAATGGTTCTGTCTCTTATCGCTTTAAAATCACCAGTGATCAGATAAGTCCAAGAGATACCAATAACCGTGTCAGCGGGTTCAGTGTCCGTTGCGTTGCGGAATAGCCAGAACCATAAACGGAAAACACCCTCCTTCAAAGGGTTTTGGGGGCAGTATTCCGTGTAGAGACGGCGCGCGCGCCGTCTCTACTTTTATCCAAAGAAAAATTTCATAACACTATTTCGCATTTATTAGAAATTAATTGTAAATTTGCTCCGTAAATGTAAAATTCAGTATCAAATATATCGAAAAAAATGAAAGTTCTAAAATTCGGAGGAGCAACTCTCAGTTCTGCTTTTATAATAAAAAAAGTAGCCGCATTAATCCAAAAAGAAAAAAAGAATATAATCGTTCTGTCTGCTTTTGGAGGAACGACTAACACGTTGCTTGAAATAGCCGATTGCCTTTACAGGAAAAATCCGGAGGGAGCCAATGAAATTATCGACCGGTTGGATAAAAAATATTCGGAATTTGTCTCTGAACTTTATTCAACATTTGAATGTAAAAGTTCGGCTGAAGAACTGCTAAAAAAACATTTCAGCGTCATCCGGTCTTTTACCAATGATTTATTTACCCTGCTTGATGAAAAAACAATGCTGGCGCAAGGCGAGTTGATTTCTTCTTCTCTAATGCACTTGATATTAAAAGAACAGCAAGTAAATGCCGCGCTTATTCCTGCGCTGGATTTTATGCGTACCGATAAAAATTCGGAACCTGATCCGGTTTATATTAAAGAGAAATTACGCAAGCAATTAGACCTGTACCCCGATGCCGATGTGTATATCACGCAAGGCTATATTTGCCGGAATGCTTACGGGGAAATAGACAATCTTGAACGGGAAGGAAGCGATTTTACCGCCACATTGATTGGAGCGGCGGTCAATGCCGAAGAAATTCAAATCTGGACAGACACCGACGGAATGCACAACAACGATCCGCATTATGTGGAACACACTGCTTCCATCCGCCATCTTCAATTTGAGGAAGCAGCCGAACTGGCGTATTTTGGAGCCAGAATTTTACACCCGACCTGTATCCTGCCGGCTAAATTGAATGATATTCCGGTGCGCCTTCTGAATACTTTGCATCCTGAGGCTCCGGGTACAATTATTTCCAACGACATGGAAAAAGGAAAAATCAAGGCAGTGGCTGCCAAAGACGGAATCACGGCTATTAAAATCAAATCGGGACGAATGCTTTTGGCATACGGATTTTTGCGGAAAGTTTTTGAAATTTTTGAAAATTATCAGACATCCATTGATATGGTTGTTACTTCCGAAGTCGCCGTTTCTGTGACTATCGATCGGACGCAGCATCTGACTGAAATACTCGCCGATTTAAATAAATACGGAACAGTTTCGGTAGATCAAAACATGACAATTATTTGTGTGGTAGGCGATTTGGATTGCTGTAATTTAGGATGTGAATCCAAAGCGGTTCAAGCATTGAAAGATATTAAGGTACGTATGATTTCATACGGGGGAAGCAATTACAGTATTTCGTTTCTTGTTCAGACGGAAGATAAACAGCGGGCGTTGCAGGCGCTGAGTAATAATTTATTCTAATTTCCAGAAATTTTCTTACTTTTGCAGCATGAAACAAACATTTCCGATTGATAAATTCAAATCGTTAACAACACCGTTTTATTATTACGATACCAACGTCTTGAATAAAACGCTGCAAACGCTTACGGAAGAAGCTGATAAATACAATTATCACATTCATTATGCCGTTAAAGCGAATGCAAATCCACGCATATTATCACTTATTCGCGAATATGGTTTGGGAGCCGATTGCGTGAGCGGAGGCGAGATTCAGGCGGCGTTGAAAGCAGGCTTCCCTGCGGATAAAATAGTATTTGCCGGCGTAGGGAAAGCCGATTGGGAAATTAATCTCGGATTGGACGAGGATATTTTTTGCTACAATGCCGAATCTGTTCCCGAATTGGAAGTGATCAACGAATTGGCAAAAAACAAAAGAAAACAGGCGAAAGTAGCGCTGCGAATCAACCCTGAAGTAGATGCGCACACGCATCAGCATATCACAACGGGTACGAAGGAAGACAAATTCGGCATCAACCTTGATCAACTGGAAAAAGCGCTGGATAAACTAACCGCTTTGGAAGCTGTCCGGTTGATTGGAATACATTATCATATCGGATCGCAAATTACAGATTTGAAACCTTTTCAAAAACTCTGTAATCGAAGCATTGAAATCCATGAGCTATTTGCCAAGCGGGGAATAAAAATCGAACATGTCAATTTTGGCGGCGGTTTGGGAATTGATTACGAAAATCCGGATCAAAACTTAATTCCCGATTTCAAAGCGTATTTTGAACTGTTTCATGATCTATTTCCGGCAGAACCTTATCAGCAAATTCATTTCGAACCGGGAAGATCGATTGTCGGTCAGTGCGGCTCGTTGATTTCCAAAGCGCTATATGTCAAAGAAGGTTCTTACAAAAATTTTGTTGTTCTGGATGCCGGATTTACCGAACTGATTCGCCCCGCTCTTTACGGAGCTTATCATCAAATAGAAAATCTTTCCTCCGGAGCGCCGGAAGAAACGTATGATGTGGTAGGCCCGATTTGTGAATCATCTGATTGCTTCGCCAAAGCCATCCGTTTGAATAAAACGGAACGGGGCGACCTGATCGCCTTGCGGTCTGCCGGAGCTTACGGAGAAATCATGGCTTCTCAATATAACTGCCGTAAATTGCCAAATGCTTATTTTTCTGATTTATTATAAATTATGGCTTGGAATACACTTGAAACAGTACTGCTTTCCGCATTGATATTTTGCTTTATCACCCAACTGTTTTTTTGTTGGGTAGTCTTGGCAAAGCCTTATTATTATATGCAATCTACCGCTCACGGGGACTTGCAAAATCTGGGGGAACAGCCTCCGGTTTCCATCATTATCAGCATCAAAAAGTCGAATCATGATTTGTTACAGTTTCTTCCGGGCATTTTAGACCAGGAATATCCGGAGTTTGAAGTGATAGTCGTCACCGACGGAATCTCAGATGCAAATGAAGAAGCGCTGAAACGGTTAAAACTCAACTATCCTCATTTGTATTCCACTCACGTTCCAGATGATACAAGAAACGTGAGCCGGAAAAAATTAGCGCTGACGTTGGGTATTAAAGCAGCCAAGTACGACAAACTTTTGTTTACCGAATCCGATAGCTGCATCCGGACAACAAATTGGATTTCTTTGATGACCCGCCATTTCTCGGATAAAAAAAGCGTCGTTTTGGGTTTTTCCGCTTTCGAAAATGCAACCGATTTACCATACAGGTATATGACCTACGATTATTTTATTTCCAACCTTCAAATGATTGCATTGGCGCTGTTTAATCATCCTTATGCAGGAACAGGACGAAATATGGCATATACAAAAACTCATTTCCTCGAACAGAAAGGATTTGTCAAACACCGGATATTGCAACACGGGGAAGATGATTTGTTTGTTAATGAAATTGCTACCAGCGAAAATACGGCGGTAGAACTTTCGGCTGAGAGTGTTACGCTTACAAAAATGGATGATTTTTACGATTGGAAACACGAAAAAATCGACCGCATGGTAACCAAACGCTTTTATAAGCGGGGACCGGTTGCTTTCTGGCGCTTGGAATCATTTATCCGAGTCGGTTTTATTGCCGTTTTAATCGCCAGTTTCATCTGTGAATTGCCTTTTCCGTCTGCGGGAAGCTTTTTGTTGCCGGGAATTGCTTTGCTTTGCTTTGTCGTTCAGTTTTTTTCCCAATTCATAGTTGTCAATAAAATCGCCGAGAAACTGCAATTGGAAAAATTTTACATGGCCATTCTTTTGTTCGATTTGTTTCAACCGTTTATTGATTTATACTTTCTTATATATAGCGTATTTAAAGGAAAAGATAATTATACTTACCGATATGAAAAACGATAGAAATGCTTTGACAGATTTACAACATTCGCTGGAAAACCTCAAAGGAAACTTGCATGTTCTTGAAACCGACGTTCCTGTTGAAAAACAAATGGAATATTTTCGTTTTACGGAAGCGGTCAGGAGTGATTTTTACAAGAACCGTTCGCTCGATGCTCAAATGAAAATCTTAGCTTCCAGCGAATCATCCCCTTCGGAAATAAAATATGCGCTTGCTTTTTTGGCAATATCCGGCAATGTAAAAGCGTACCGCGCTATTGAAGCCTATAATGAGTTGCATTCCGACGATTGGGCTGTCTTGGCTTTAATGCAGGCAAAAATTACGCTGGAATCCGAATTTTCCGACGAAAAACAAATTTTCATATCCACCGGCTTGGGCGGTAAAGGCGACCGGCTACGGTTTTACGCTTTCTTCAAATCGAAAGGAAAGAGAACTTTTTCCGATTACCAAAAAAATTTGATTGAAAAAGAAATACCTTATTATATACAGAATTATCAAGGAGCAGTGGAAGAAATTTTAATCCGGGATAATTATTTTACCTTGCTTTTTTTAATTCATATCCAGATGGATATCAAAGCAATGCTGGAAGACGCTATCTACGAATGTAACCAATACGGTAATTTTATTGATAAAGGATTTGTGATTACTAACGTGAAAATATTTTCGGAAGAAGAAATCCGAAGTGAATTAATGAGATAGGAATGAATAAGAATTTTTGGCTTCAAGCAGTTAAATATGGTATTGTAGGTGTAATAAATACATTATTAACAGCTATAGTAATTTGGATAATGATGCACTTGGTATTTCAAACCGGAAAAGAGGAAAATGTGTCATCACAGGTTATTACCATTTCCAATATTACCGGCTACATTGTCGGATTAATCAACAGTTTCATCTGGAATCGAAAATGGACTTTCCAAAGTAAAAGCCATTGGGGAAAAGAATTTATCAAATTCACATTCGCTTTTTTGATTTGCTACATTCCCCAGTTGTTTTTTGTGAACCTGATAAATACATATACCAGTTTCCGGCTTGATATAGGACCATTAGCAATAAGTCACGCTTATACCTGCCAACTCATCGGAATTGTATTTTATACATCGTTGAATTTTTTACTGAACAAATATTTTACATTTAAGCCGGCAAAAAATAAGCCGGACAATTAATTAATGAAAGTTTTATGAAAACACTGAGTGTAATAGTTCCTTGTTTTAATGAAGAAGCTGTGATTGCCGTCACGTATAACCGGCTCAAAAACGTATTATCCGGATTGAATACTATATCCAGTCGGGTTATTTTTATTAATGATGGAAGCAGGGATAAAACACGAGAAATACTGTCCTGCATAGCGGCAAAAGATTCATCGGTACAGGTAATTCATCTTTCCAGAAACTTTGGTCATCAAAAAGCGGTAACAGCGGGAATCCAACATTGTCAAAGCGATTTGGCAATAATTATTGACGCCGATTTACAAGACCCTCCAGAATTGATTCCGGAGCTTATAGCCAAACAGGAAGAAGAACAAGCCAATGTCGTGTTTTGTGTTCGTAAAAGCCGGGCAGGAGAAAATAAATTCAAATTGTGGTCGGCAAAAACATTCTACCGTTTGCTTAATAAAATGTCGGAAATTCCATTTCCATTGGACACCGGCGATTTTCGACTCATCGACGCTTGTGTTATCCGGGAATTTAACCGTTTCAGAGAAAAAGGCAAATACATTCGGGGAATTATCTCCTGGATTGGGTTTAAACAAGTTCCTTTTTATTACGAACGGGAGGCGCGTTGGGCAGGAGAAACAAAATATCCGTTGAAAAAGATGTTTACATTTGCTTCAACCGCTTTATTATACTTTTCTAAAAAGCCATTGCTGATGGCTACCAGTTTGGGATTCACGGCCGTATTGCTCGGTATAATCATGGCATTGTGGTATTTATTCGGAAAAATTTTCGGTTATACGAACGCCGAATCAGGATGGACATCCATTATGATTGCTATCATTTTTTTCGGAGGAATTCAATTGCTTACTATCGGCGTGTTGGGAGAATATATCGGTATTTTGTTTGATGAGGTAAAAGATAGACCGGAATATATTATTGATGAAATCATTAATTAACAAAATATTTCTCTATCATTTAGAAATATAGCAAATATTTAAAGCGGTTTTGTGGCTGATTTGCTTAAAAAATACTATATTTGCACGCTAAAATGAACGGGTAGCTAATTAATGTCAAAAATAAAATAAAAAATAAAGTAAAAATCAAATGCAAAACAAAGGAGTTGTAACATTCTTCGCAGTATTGCTTGCCTTAGTGTGTATATTTTATCTGTCGTTCACATTCGCGACAAACAGTTATTACAAAAAGGCTAAAGAATACGCCGGCGATGATCAGATGAAAGAGAGTCTGTATTTGGACTCATTAGCATCAAAAAAAATATGGCTGGGTTATACCTTGAAAAAGAGCCGTACAATGGAGTTAAATTTAGGTCTTGACCTGAAAGGTGGAATGAGCGTCATTATGGAACTTAACGTAGCCGACGTACTCAAATCGTTAGCTAACCACAATACCGATCCTACTTTCAATCAAGCGCTGGCAAATGCAAGCGAAAACCAGTTAAAAAGCAGTAAAGATTATATTTCTTTATTTACGGAAGAATATCACAAACTGGACCCTGGTGCAAGGTTGTCCGCTATTTTCAGTACACCTGAACTGAACAGTAAAATTAACCCTCAAAGTTCCGATGCTCAAGTAGAAAGTGTATTACGTTCGGAATTACAAAGCGCTATTGACAATTCATTCAACGTACTCCGCAACCGTATCGACCGTTTTGGGGTAGTAGCGCCAAATATTCAACGGCTGCAAACGCAAGGACGTATTTCCATCGAACTTCCCGGCATCAAGGAAAAAGAACGGGTACGCTCTCTGTTGCAAGGAAGCGCCAACCTCGAATTTTGGGAAACTTTTGACGAAAAAGATATTCACCAAGCTTTAATGGCTGCCAATAACATTATTCGCGATTCTTTGGCGAGGGTTCAAACAACACCTTCCGCCGCCTCTGAAGCAACGCCGGTAAATACCGATACTTCCGTTACTTCTACCCAAGCGATTGCCAAAGACAGTACAAAAAACAACTCCATTGAACAGGAACTTGCTAAAATAGAAAAAACGGATTCCGCCGCTTCACAAGAGGTAGCTGCAGGCGATACCGCGTCAGTGAAAACCAATGAAGCCCTGGATAATTTCAAAAAGAATTATCCGCTGTTCTATCTATTAAGTATCGATCCGCAACAGCCGCATGTCGGTCCGACTATAGGCACGGTGCATAAACGGGATATGGATCTTGTCAATCAGTATTTTAATATGCGTCAGGTACAGGAAGCGCTCCCCCGCCAATTAGTTGTTCGATGGAGTGTAAAACCGGTAGATGAAAAGGAAGAACTGTTTCAACTGTATGCTTTGAAAACAAGCACCCGCGATGGCAGACCTGCATTGGAAGGCGATGTGGTAACAACGGCAAAAGACGAATTTAGCCAAAATTCCGCTAATGCCGAAGTAAGCATGAAAATGAATTCAGAAGGCGCTAAAAAATGGGCGCGTCTGACAAAAGAAAATATAGGAAAATGTGTAGCCATTGTGTTGGACAATATGGTTTATTCTGCTCCTGTGGTAAACACCGAAATTCCGAACGGACAATCCGTAATTTCCGGGCGCTTCACTTCGGAAGACGCCAAAGACTTGGCAAACGTATTGAAATCCGGTAAAATGTCGGCTCCGGCGAAAATCGTTCAGGAAGACGTAATTGGACCTTCGTTGGGACAGGAATCCATTAATAAAGGATTTATGGCATTTTTAATTGCCTTGATCGTTTTGATGTCCTACTTAATCGTGGTGTATGGCGTAAAACCGGGTATCATTGCCGACGGCGCCTTATTGCTCAACTTATTTTTCACGGTTGGAGTATTGGTATCTTTCAAAGCGGTGCTGACACTTTCGGGTATTGCAGGTATGGTGTTGGCGCTACATATAGCAGTCGATGCTAACGTGTTGATTTACGAACGTATTAAAGAAGAAATACGGGGAGGTAAAAAAGTGAAGAACGCTGTTGAAGAAGGGTATAAAAAGGCTTTTTCCGCTATCTTCGACTCCAACTTAACCGCTATTATTACCGGCGTAATTTTGTTCATCTTTGGAACCGGTCCTATTCGTGGGTTTGCGACAACTATGATTATCGGTATTCTCATATCGTTCGGCACGGCTGTATTCCTAACCCGCGTTATTTACGAAAGTTTTATGGAAAAAGGCAAGTTGTTAGATTTGACTTTTAATACGCCTCTGACGAAAAACTTCTTGGTCAATCCCAAATTTAACCTGATGAAAAACAGGAAATTAATCTATGGCGTCAATATAGGAATAGTCGTAATCTGCTTACTTGCATTATTTGGACGCGGATTAAATCAAGGCATTGACTTCACGGGAGGGCGTAATTATGTTGTCCGTTTCGACCAACCGGTAAACACGGTTGAAGTACAGGCTTTGTTGTCGCCTTTCTTCGAAAATCACCCGCCTGAAGTTATTACCATTGATAATGCCAACAAAGTACGTATTTCGACCAACTATAAAAGCGCCGACAATTCGGCAGGGGTTGATACGGAAATAACGGGAAAAATCTACGAAGGCGTAAAACATCTGTTGCCGGATGGAACCACTTACGAACAATTCTATGAAAACGATATTCTCAGTTCTACAATTGTCGGACCGAGTATTGCCGAAGACATTAAATTTCATGCCTATCTGGCGGTTATTTTTGCTGTGATAGCCATTGGACTTTACATTTTGCTCCGGTTCCGCGATGTTTCCTATAGCGTCGGTTCTATTGTAGCGCTAATGGGTGATGCGCTCTTTATCATGGGGATGTATGCTATTCTGTGGGGATTTTTACCTTTCTCGCTTGAAGTTGACCAAACGTTTATCGGCGCTATTCTGACGGCTATCGGATATTCAATGAACGACAAAGTCGTTATTTTCGACCGAGTGCGCGAATATACGCATCTGTATCCGAAACGGGATAAATACGAAATATTCAATGAAGCGCTCAACTCCACGCTCGACAGAACGTTTAACACCAGTATGAGCGCCTTCCTGGTTATGATTGTTATCCTCTTCCTTGCCGGCGAAGCCATCCGCAGTTTTTCATTCGCCATGTTGCTGGGAGTAATTGTCGGAACTTTCTCCTCGTTATTCACAGCAGCTCCGATTGCTTATGAAATTCAGAAAAGGAAGAAAACGAAATAAACAGTTACAAATGACTGGTAGATAAAAATTTACGGGTAAGTCTTTAAAGACTTACCCGTAAATTTTTTATTCCCAATCAATAATTAATAATCCTCAGCTCAAAATAAGCCTGCGGATGGTTACAGACGGGGCATTTCTGCGGAGCTGCTTCGCTGTCCACAATGTGTCCGCAGTTACGGCAAATCCAGACGGATTTTTCCTTTTTAGCAAAAACAGCGCCATCTTCGATATTTTTAAGCAGTTTGCTATAGCGTTCTTCATGCTCCTTCTCAATTTTTCCAACCGATTCAAAAAGAAATGCGATGTCGTTAAAGCCTTCTTCTCGCGCTTCAGCAGCCATGCGTTTGTACATTTCTGTCCATTCGTAATTTTCTCCCGCCACACAGTCTTTTAAGTTTTCGGTAGTGGAAGGAATGTCGCCGTTGTGCAACAACTTGAACCAGAGTTTTGCATGTTCTCTTTCGTTGCCTGCCGTTTCTTCAAAGATAGCCGCAATTTGTTCGTAGCCTTCTTTTTTCGCT
>Ga0123357_10012025_pt1 | contig 11140 bp, 7 predicted proteins | sample TergutEmb28metaG_FD_89873 | JGI IMG/M metagenome (GOLD analysis project Ga0123357, IMG submission 89873) | Embiratermes neotenicus P4 segment gut microbial communities from Petit-Saut dam, French Guiana - Emb289 P4 | ecosystem: Host-associated > Arthropoda: Insects > Digestive system > Gut ... | reverse complement strand
TGTGTGAATTTTTCGGGTGTGATTACTGTGTATTACTTACTATAAACATGTTATGTCATGTAGAGGTTATGTTTATCCAGTTATTAAACTCATTAGAAAGGTACTATGTCTATTTACATTTATAGTACCTTTCTAATAAGTTTAATAACTGGATAAACATAACTTCTACATGACATAACATGTTTGTAGTAAGTAACACACAGTAATTACACCCGAAAAATTCACACATAAATTTTACTACTATTTTCTCATATTTATAGAATTGTATTTTAGTAATTTTAGACCACTCACTTGTTTCAGTTTGGTGATACCAGAGGCTGTGTAATGCAATTTTGACCTCCTGATGATGAACACATGTGCTCGAAACATGAAGAGACATGAAATAAATTAATTGTAAAACAAAAATTTGGTGCATCAAGTTGGTTAATTACTGAGATAAATATACTGAGATGCACGGTAAGCAAAACGTAAAAAAAAAAAAAAATGTGGTTAGTTTCTGGTTTCTCTAAAATTAAGCCGTCTTATTGTACAACATAGCAGAACAAGTTTACTACAATATATAAGAAATCCTCTATATAAGTGCCTGAATTGTTAATATATGTAATTACTATCATAATTGTGAAATCGAATAGAATATATTTTCATGATTATTTTTGTGCTTTGACATTTCATTAAGCATATCAGATACCTATACTTGTCGTGACAAGTTAATATTAGTTTATTCCCGAATTGAAAATGAAGAATGACCAGTTAGAGTTAAAGATCCTTTTTTTTATTTTACCTTCAAATAAACATAAAGAGGCTATCATTACATTCTATTATCCAGTGAAATTTACACCCATTTTGGGATTTGCTTTCCACATAGTGAAATTATATATATATATATTATCCTAATCTAACACTCATGTGAATATGTTTGTAACAGATGAGCCAAAATAATATATATTATATAGAAATTTACTTTTTCGGCCATATGAAATATCCTTTTTTCCACTTTATATTTGTTTACCGTAGAATATTATGTTTATTGCTTTCTGCTCCTGAAATTCTTTGCTACCTTTACAAATGCTTATAAGGCAATATGAAGTTAATACCGTATCTTGGAATTGATTTAACCACGGCCACACATCGACCACACGAAACACCCCCGCGAATTCGTATCATCGCGTGATGTGTAGCTCTACACCGTGAAAATGGGCCTGCAACCACAGCTGCTCGTGCACGTACGTGTATGCAAGGACTGCTCGGTTTAGTTTAAAACACCCTTCTCGTTAGAAGGAGCTCATGCCCATACGGGAGTTCATGACTTGAATCGAGGCACACACAGTAATATTCGTCTGCATCAACACGCATATTGGAAATTTCCGGCTCTGGCCCTCAGATTTGTAACATTATGAAATAAAGGTTCGAAATATAGTCTAATAGGCAATTATTGCTTTTGATGGAGTTTTAATTCTCGAGTCCTTCGTTATGAGATGCAATTACACACTCCCTCTTATTAAAACGTCACAGCAGCTAATATTAATTGCAATTGTTGGGAGAAAATTACTTTTTTCGTTTTTAGTAAAATGCCTGTCATAAGTAGCTACTGAAACTTAGAAAGATGAAGTGATAGGATCACAAATAAAACCGAACAGTTATCGGCTTCATAATTTGTATTATTCCTTCTGTACCTCATATTGAACATATTCCATTTTACAAAAAAATTATATGATGCACTATTTTCATGTACTTCTGAAAAATATGACGATCTTGAACAAGATATTATGTTCGTTACAACCAAAACATTTCTAGTTAAAACTGTACTGCTGATTAATATTTTAAATGATTGCCAAACCACTGTTTAACATTTTACCAATTTATACAGAAGTTTCATGTCCATCAGCAACATTTCAAATTCATGCAGAAAGTGGTATTTAATATTGCTCAAATAACAATCTTAATGAATCATAAATTAAGGTCTGTTACAAATTTACCTTTTTACTACACCTATGTGCACGTAATTAGATAGCCTTTAAAGTCAACATATAGTTCTTCTCATGAATGTCCCAAAATTTAGTTCAGAACATTTTCGAGTAAGAGGGTAGAATATCGTCAAGTGTGCTTCATTCTTTGACATGGTCAACATAAAGTACTTCAGATTAAGATTAATCGTATTCCAAGACGGCCTGCAACTGAATGGTATTGTGATAAATCTGCCAGAATTGTAGAAACATTTCCAGCAGTAGCTAACTAAAGGCGTGGAGAAAGTCCTTGAGGGGTCAATACTTGCTCAGCTTTTCAACAAATTGCCCCATATTCAATAAAATCGCAAGTAGGTTTATCGGTGGATGAGATGGGCGGAACGAAAAAATGTATAATGGCGAGAACTGCATACAAAATTTTAAGCTGGAAATATCAAAGACAAGCTGTCTTAGGAGATCTAAGTAGAAGTGGACGATAGTATTAAAATCGATATTGAAGAAACAATACATGAGGATATAAAGTGAGTTTACTTGGTTCAGAACAGGGCCCAGTAGCCTACTCTTGTGAAGGAAGAAATGAACCTTCCGCTGTCATCAGAGAAGGCAGTTTTCTTGACCGCCTGTTGTGTCATGTCTTGGAGAAAGTATTTTGCTCGTAGTCATTAGGCCCTAAATGGCAAATCGAGGTAATGTAAACCCAGTGTCGGATAGTTTACTTTCAAGCCTATTTTTCGGCTTTGAACTATCTATAGCAGAGATTATTCCTGAAGTTTTCAAACTAAGAATATAATTTCAAAATAAGGGAGTTTGAACATAATAAATGAGAAATGTCACAATTACGTTAGAGAACCAATGCTTAACGAGACTTTATAAAAGGGAAATAATAAGCAAGAATAGTTTTGAATTGAATTTGTCTGAGTAGGTCAAGGCATAAGAAACTTAACACCCTTTCAATCCTTTCTCCAATTTTTAAGAAATATTTATGCATAGCTGAGTTATAAACTCTGTGATAGGTAAATAGAAGCGGTAAATTTGTTTCGACATAAATTTGTAATAAACATGTAATTTCAATATAAGTTAAGACAAAAATTAATAGACATGAGAAATCAACCATCGTCAATATTTATCTAAGTAATCAACACTTACCTGGCGGTTTCGGGACGTTCCTTTTAACTTGCATCCACTTGTATGTAGGTACCGCCGAAGTGGATTGCTGTTGCTGCTGTTGTACCAGATGGTGGTGGTGATGGTGGTGTCCTGGGTTCTGGTGATGTATATGATGGTGATGATGATGATGATGTAGTGGGTGATGATGGAAATTCCCTGTGCTTCCAGGTGTTGCCATCATTACAGTACCATTTCCCGCGCCAACAGTCGTGCTAGCAGGATGCATTTGGTGTTGGTGCATCTCCGATAGCAACTGGTGGCAAGGCTCCTCTTTGTAGTGGCGATGGTGAATTGCATGGTAGTCTGCAGATATTGGAGGTGGACTTTGGTGATGCTGGACCAGAACTGGAGAGTACTGCGTTGCTTCGCCAGTGTCAGGAGATGTAGCAGAGTGATGCATATAATGACTTCCACTGACATTGTAACCCTCCTGCTGGTGCTGGTGATGATGAGTGACGTGATGTGATGGCACTTCTTCCTGCTGATGTCCCCCTTGATGAACCATTTCTTCATGATGATGTTGATTTTTGGTGAGGTAGTTGATTGTTGTTGGAGGATAGAGAGCTTGGTGATGGTCAGCCAGATGAGATGGAGGTGTCATTGCGTTATGATGGTGTGGATGGTGATAAGTATTCTGGGTGTTTGGAGTACCATAGTCCAGGTTTGTGTAACTGAGTCCGTTGTCAGAAGTGATAATTACATTGTCTTCATGTTGTTGTGCTGATCTTTGTGAAGTGTCTTGTACATGGTGCATCGCCCCGGCGTTGGTATTGTAATAAGAATCGGATGTTGGACCGATGTTGTCGCTGGGTTGTGTTGCTGTAGGGGGAGGTGTACTTTGTTCATTGTTGCAGTTTTCATTGCTGTGTATGCCTTGACTGCTTGTGTTCGGTGACGGATTGTACGTGTCTACTGATAACTGGGTAGTGTAATAGGACGTCGGATGGTGGGGAAAGTGATGACCTGGCGGTGTTGTAGACGTCGCTGAAGAGTAGGATGGACCCATCTCAGATGAAGAAGTGTAATGATGAATAACCGAAGATCCATGATGATGCAGTTGGTGATTGTTGTGGTGATTGTGGTGATTATTTGTTGGTCCGACTTGGTGGTAGCTACTGAAGGTGTCAGTTGTGTTACACATTCCGTACATACCAATGTTCATCATCATCATTTTTGCGACAGATAACTTTTAAATTAGTTGTTTGATACATAGAAATGTAGCAAGTGTCTGTGTTTTTATTGTGTCTACAGAAGTCCACATTTTCATCACTTAACTAATATACAATCCATTATAACCAAACTATCTCTATTCGAGTCCCAGCGTCCTTCTTTTATTAATTAATGTGCTGAAATTTGTAAATATTTCTTCTTCAAGAACAATTTCCTTCAATATATCATTATTCACCGAAACACTTATTACGCGATAATATTTTTAACGCGTTTATTTCACGTGAAATTGCGTATGTTGCAGGAAGTGTCTCTTAATTTGTTATACGGACTTCGGTAACCTTATTAGGCAAATATTTGCTGTGTTACAATGAAACGCATGTGGTGATAATTATGAATAATTCATTCCACGCTTTGCGCTGTTTTCGAAGTCCCATTGCATGCTAACGCTTGTCTGTCTGTTAGCACGCGCCGTTGGCTTAATTAAAGGAATCAATATTTGTTTTGAATGCTCGGTCTAGAGTCTGTAACGAGTGAGTAGCCTAATAGTTCCGTATGCTGTAACCAATAGCCTTTATTTCAAAATAAACCTCTGTTTGTGACATCAGTGTTGAAAGAAAGTAGTTTATAAACTGTATCTATTTATGATAAGACAATTCTTGACACACGTGATTTTCGAAAAAGCCAAATTTTCGCACTCAATAACGCACACCAGCGAGAGCTCAAATTTTGAAAATTCTTTGGAAATATTAGCTGGTTTGGTGTCTGTCTTCGAACAAGGCTGTTTCTTGCATGTTCCGCACCTGTACTTGTCTCACTTCGTTGTCACTGCACTTCTTACACTTTAAATAGATAAGCTGTTACATTAAACTTGCCAAGGTAATTCACTTCAAGGCTGTACATGCACACTCAAACGGTAGTCACATAAGTCAAACTGCTTGTTTCGAACTAATCACTTACGTCACTTTACAACGCTATTGAAGCCCACAGAACTGCAATAACATCGTGCAGCGGGCAGCTGTTCTCTCTGTCTGGGCGATCGGTATGTATTAGACCATTGACAGCAAGTTCTAGCCCGTGCGAGAGAGAAAAGAATGGTCCTGTGATTGTGATACAGCAAGGGGAACTCTCTCTCTCGCTCTCTCTCCGTCACGTGATATAATGGTGGGTGGATTTCTGTAGCCAATCGGAAACCTCGTCTTGCACTATGAGATGTCCAGTGTCCACATGATGGATTGGTTGCTTTTTACTTATTTTTCATTTCTTTCTTTTTTTATCTTTTCAATCCTCGTCTGGAAAAAGTTGAGTACACAATAGAAAAGGTTTCTTTTTTTTTCGGTTCGGGAAATGCATGTGCCAGCTGATAGCACTGAAACCACTCCCCCTTCTTCCCCTTCTCTTCTTGACTTTATGCTTCCATTGTGATTTGAAACTGTGGAATTTTATGTGGGCCCTTTAAAATTTCGGGTCATCGAAATCACCTGAAAGGAAATAAACAGATAGTAGTATATAATAACTATATTTATTATGAATACGTAGCGAATATTATCTCCAGTCTTCCAAATATTTCTAACGTGACATCCTTGATTTCTTTTGCCTGAAATCGCCAAGATTACCAGGTAGGTGTAGATGCTATACACTAACAGCCTATCAAGAAGATCTTAAAACGTTGCATATCTGACATATGAATCAGTACAGACAAGCGAACACAATAAAGTTGCAAACCACAACTACATTCTATTAAATTGCGACATGTTTCGGCCAGGTGGCTATTATCATGGACAGCTTATTCCATCGGCCACCACAGATTTTCAGCTTCTAATTATGGCCACATAGTCGTGAAGCTTATGCAAACGTTGCCCTTTTTTAAGGTTTTGCAAATGAAGCCTGCAATTTATGACTTTCCAGTTCTATGACTACTAGCTGCAATGATTGAACCTATCCTGTTCTGACTTCTACATCTGACGGAACCTTACTGGTCCTACAGCACTTCTACAAGACAGACCCACGCATGTAGATATAGGCCCATATATAAAATCAACCCAGTGAAAGGACGCACTCTAACATACTAACATCGCTTCCGTGTCGACATAAATGTTTGACCGAAATGCTTTGTTACGTCTTCTCGAAATAGTTTATAGGATAAGAATCCCGACACAAGTAAATCTATGGTTTATAGCATTCTCAATTTTTCGAAATACGTCCATGTTCTAGTGCACCCATACTGTATTGGGAACGTTATCAACTCTTAAGCATTAGTTTGTCTTTAACACGTTAGTTTACGTGTACAACACTCTGGTATAGAAACTAAGCTTCAGTTTTAACTTTTATTCTGTAATACGCATATGTAGACCTAAAGATTTCATAGATCGGTTGTTTCCTGGTATTATTTCATCACGATCTGCGTGCTAAGGACACTGAGGCAGAAATATTTACGAGGCAAATAAAATCTAGCTTTGAGTTGCAACCTTAATGTGTTTAGTCGGTCTGTATTGATTCACCGACCGTGTGGAATTTTGTACGCCAGATCTGTTCACTGTGTAATGCGTTTTGATGTAGACTACAATACACACGTCACACTGCGTTATCTCTGTGATTAGCTACACACCATGCCGTAGAGTGGAATTGTAGCACCGAGCATTCTTAACCTCGGCACAGATTGTGGTATAGCCTTAATTTTTTGCTATAATATGAAGTGATTTTAAGTGAAAGTTAATTATAAAACGCACGAATTTGAGAGAATGAACGTCCCTCAATTTTCCATTGTGGTAATAAATTATTATGCATCATTTAAATTTTTGCGAATGATGTACTTAAATCATAGGTCTATTGAAGTACTTGTAGCTTCTGAACAAGCCATATCAGCCATTATGTTTTAGGTTGTTCGTATAACGTAAATTTTAAATTTAACTGAAATATCTTCACTCCCAATATGAAATATATCCCGCAAACTCCCGGGCAAATGTCAAAACTTTTCTCTCGGAGGAAACAACGTATTTCGTAGCTTTACGTCTCTCTCCATTTCTAGCTCTTTTCTTCAATAAATTTATTTACGTCGTCATTTCCTGTGTTTGTTTTCACCTACTTTTTTCCGTGCTGTTGTAATGCTTCTTTCAAATTCTCTTCAATCTGCCTTAAAAATTTTATATAAACATCGCTCAAAAACTTTATATTTAGACACAAAATACGTGAACGGTTATATTGAGTGATATGCAAGGACTTTTTGGCAGTTAACCCTCTTTCTCAGGTGTTGACAGTGACTATGTTCCGTGTGTGCGCGATGTTTAAGAACAGATATTTTCCTCAAAATGTAACAAACAACGAAATAAAACATAATTTTCATAAACTGGCTTGATGTGTAACATTAATCTATTCTTTATACATTTTCCGCATCTATAGAATTACTTGTCATGTATTTAAATGCCCTACAGAATCACAGAAAGTTTCATGATCTCTTACACATATTACACAAGGTACTGTAAACGTAGTGTTTGTAGACCATATATAGAATTAGTTTTTGTCTTCCTTAGTGCACGTTTCCTGACATGGCTGTGGGTACGATGTTGTTAATAACGCTACTGGGTAACAGCAAACTTTGCATAATTTTCAATATCTCATGATTAAAATTTTAAACACTAACGTAAATTAAGAGTGTTCAACGGCAGCTTAAAGTCACATATTAAAGCGCTGTGCATTCTAACAATACCCAATTACGAACTTGTATACAAAGCTTAAAAGAAATAGAACACGCATATTTAACACAGTTCAAAACGAGCTAGGTAGATTAAGGCGTAAGGGCTCCTAAATGCTCCGCTCGATCTCGACCAGAACGCCGAATGTCCTCCCCGAGTTCTTTCATAGCTTTCCTTAGTTTATTCATGAAATTGCCGGTACGGTACTTTGGTATGGTCAAATACCTTATCCTTCCACAAACTTTCCCATTCAGTATTCTCAACTGCACAGTCACTGAACATTGTAGGCCTAGTTTTACAACTGTCCATTCCGTGCATTTCTGATCAATGTATTCGTGCATTATATCAAACAAATGCACAATATCAAATATATTCTTAAATATAAATATTAAAGACACTACTACAAAATGTTTCGGTAAAAATAGATCACCCTCAGGGAGTACATTGTGCCAATATAAAGCCAGCAACAAACGGTGAAATAATATTTAAAAGGTTGATAACCTCTAGTATCATCTGCAGTTGATTTAAATTGTGTGTAGAAATGTATAATGAATGTGCGATTTAAAATCTTATAATTAAAATATAGTTAAAACTTTCCTTGTGTAGGATATATATTTTGTGTAACAAAAACGTATAAACGTTGTGCTTTTAGTAGCTTTTTCTAACCTGCGGCTTTATATTCAAGCATCTGACATGGTTTTCAGTCCAAAATTGACTGCGGCCCTTCTCTTGATTAGTGTTGTGTATTGGCTCCCATACAAAACACAGCTCAAGCATAAGGATAAGTTCAAGCATTATGTAGTGTCTACTCTAATGGATGTTCGTGGAACTTAGTCGAAATTTATGATATGAATGTGTGGCGTCAGATAAAAATTACTTAAAAATGGCTAAAGCTGTTCCAAGATCGAGCAGCAGCGGTTTGTACTCATATACGCAATATTTACTCGAAGGAGGATGAAAAATCTTTTATGACTAAAACGCAGTTCTGGATATTGACACATTTTAGTTCAGCTAATCTTCCTAGTCACTGTCATTAGAATTTTAGATTCAGCAATTGCCCGACGTGAAGTTCAAGAAGAAACATGTACTTCAATATTAATAAGTTATGGTTTATTACATTTTCATACTGAATATCACTACAGGGACGTTGCTTCAATGTTAATAAAAATCAAACTAGATGCAACAGTATGCAGATATTTATTTACTGCTAAGTCACTCTACATGTTTCGGGTGTCACAGCACCCATCATCAGGAGTACTAAAAACTGTAACCGCAGCCTCCGGTACAGGTTATAATATCGGTACAGCTACTTCCCTCCAAAGTGGCCTGATCAGGCCACGTTGGAGGGAAGTGGGTGTACCAGTATTATGACCTGTACCGGAGGCTGCGGTTACAGTTTTTAGTACTTCTGATGATGGGTGCTGTGACACCCGAAACATGTAGAGTAGCTTTACAGTAAATAAATATCTGCATACTGTTGCATTTAGTTAGAGTTTTGTTAACATTGAATTATGATGCACGGAACCATGAGCTTAAAAAAGTGGGGGGGGGGGGCGGAGTTTCCTTCTTTAAAAAAAAGTATGAATTTATTTAACGCAAAAAGAAATAACCTTATATTAAAAAATATTTCAAGGCCAGTCAGTGACGAACACGTCGCAGCTACTGTTTAGTTAAGAGGTAAAAATGTTGCAATAATGTCCAGTCTTTTAACTGAAATTCTAAATGTAAATAGGTACTCCTCACCCAATATTGTGCGGGTGATAAAATCGAGAAGGATGAGATGGGCTGGGCACGTGGCGCGTATGGGTGAGGAGAAGGGAGTGTGTAGGATCTTGGTGGGAAAACCGGAAGGAAAGATACCAATGGGCAGACCTAGGCGTAGATGGGTGGATAATATTAGGATGGATCTCCAGGAGAAGGGATGTGGGTATATGGACTGGATTGGGCTGGCCCAGGATAGAGACAGGTGGTGGACGCTTTTGAGTGCGGTAATGAACCTTCGGGTTCCGTGAAATGCGGGAAATTTCTTGACTAGCTGCAAACCATTTAGCTTCTCAACAAGCACTCTGCACCATGGAGTAAATAAGTAAGTAAGTAATAGTATTTAGGCACAATATTCATTACCGCAGTCCATTTGGCGGCACTTCTGTTACTGTCTTGTATAATCGTCCTTCTTACGTGAGGGAGTAAGTACGTGTACATTAAATCCTCTTCCGTATTTATTCAAATCGGGGTTAATTATGAAATTAAAAGCCCACAACATTATAGTGCCCTTGCGAAGGCGGCTGATAATTTTCATAAAGTATTTTATTAAATTTGCAAGTTAATTTAAATACCCTTAGAAGTATGATTACATACAAATAACAATACCTGCCATCGTAGTAATCACTATCAACATTGCAATTAAAACAAATGATAATAATAATAATAATAATAATAATGCTGTCGATTCAAGAACCGAATGGCCACTGACAAAATCAACAGTAATACACAAGAAAATTTTAAGCATAACGATACGAATAAATAAGAAAACAATTACACAAAACGTAGCCAAAGCCAAAGGAAAAAGACAATAATAATTACTCTCACTATTTTGATACACAGTATAACCTAGAATAATTATAACCAATGATTTCATTAACTAATCCTTCTTAATTGCCTATTCTTGTAAAGCTTTTATTATTATAACTTTAGTCGAGGTAGATTTCTTCATAAAGGATTACAAAAAAATTTGTGAAAGCCTATATCAATGTAGAAAACGTGGAAAAATATAGGCTCTGTCATTGTCGTGTCAATAATATTTTTTCACATAAACCTTCGAGCTCTGCTCCTTTCGGAACAAAAACTTTGTTTTACTTATTTTACTTACTTACTTAATTACTTACTTACTTACTTACGTATTTGCTTACGTACTTACTTACTCCATGGTGCAGAGTCCTTCTTGAGAAGCTAAATGGTTTGCAACTAGTCAAGAAATTCCCCGCATTTCACGGAACCCGAAGGTTCATTACCGCACTCAAAAGCGTCCGTCACCTGTCTCTATCCTGGGCCAGCCCAATCCAGTCCATATACCCACATCCCACCTCCTGCAGATCCATCCTAATATTATCCATCCAACTACGCCTAGATCTCCCCAGTGGTCTCCTTCCC
>Ga0123357_10012024_pt1 | contig 11140 bp, 7 predicted proteins | sample TergutEmb28metaG_FD_89873 | JGI IMG/M metagenome (GOLD analysis project Ga0123357, IMG submission 89873) | Embiratermes neotenicus P4 segment gut microbial communities from Petit-Saut dam, French Guiana - Emb289 P4 | ecosystem: Host-associated > Arthropoda: Insects > Digestive system > Gut ... | reverse complement strand
CGGCTGCTATTCCTGCCAGCAGACCCATGGCAAAAAACAGGGTTGCTATTTCTTTTATATACCAGCCGTATCCCAGCACGCCTGTAATAAGAAACCAAATTGTGCCAAAGAGTAAAGAAAGGTTATAAAAATGATAGGATTTTCGCAAGCCAAGCAGGGCAAACACTGCAAATAACGCAGCGCCTACCGGTACTGCCGGAAAATGAAAACTGCTGCTTCCGATTTTCATCACCGACATGGGGTGAGCTATGGAAAAAAGAATCAACGTTAACATAACGATACCAAACGACAGCCACGCTGAGGGCGTAGTCTTGTATTCAATGTGCATGGTTTCCACATTGTGGTTCTGCCGCCAGTAATCGTCTAACTTGTACATAGGCGAGATTTGCGGATTTTTTTTCACCTTCTTTGCCCAAAGCAGAATGAGGGTAAAGCCGATAGCATTAAACACAACCCAGCAAAATATCCGGTAGCCTATTCCAGAAAACAGGGGCAAACCCGATAATTGCTGCGCAATGCCAATGGTAAAGGGATTTAATATGGAGCCTGCAAAACCAAGGTGGGCAGCCATATACACCATACACAGTCCGGTAATGGAATCGTAACCCATTGAGATTGCCAGCGGAATCACAATAATCACAAAAGCAATGGTCTCTTCACTCATCCCGAAGACGGCGCCAAACATACTGAACATGGTCATGATTAAAACCATCACCACATTATTAATACCAATTTTTTTGAATACGCGGTATCGCTCAAACTTCTGCGTAAATTTCAGGAAAGACAAAATGCCCGCATCAACGGAGCGCGAAGCGTTAAGAATCCAAAATGCCCCGCCGATTAAAAGAATAAACATACTGATGCCCGACTGGTTGATAAATCCCTGAAAAAACGAGGATAACAAATGCCAGGTCTGAGGCGACTGCTCTACCCTGTGGTAAGAATCGGGAATTACTATGGTGCGCGTTTCGCCGGAATCCAAAGTAACTTGCGTGCGGTTGTATTCCCCTGCCGGAATTATCCATGTCATTATGGTTGTTACAACTAAGATAGCAAAGATTATAACATAAGTGTGAGGAATTTGCCGTTTTTGAGTTTTGACTGTCATTGTATTTATTTATAAATTAATACTAATTAAATTAAGGCGCAAATATAATAAAAATATCTAAAATAAACATCCATTGGAAAATATTTACATTGTTAAATTTATTTCAAATGATACTTTTTCAGTATAAAAATTGTTATGAAAAAAAAAATTGTTATATTTGCAAAATAAAAAATTCATAATGTATCAATACAATTTAATAAATTTTAAATATTATGTCAATGCCAACAGACAACTCTCTACTCGCGCTCTTTCTTGAGCTTATTGCTATTGACGGCGTTTCCGGGAATGAAAAAGGGGTAGCCGATTATATTATCCGATTCTTGAGCGATCTTGGATTGCAGCCATATACAGATGATTCGGCTGCCATTACCGGTTCAAATACCGGAAATGTTATCTGCAAGGTAAATGGAGGAGGCGATTTTGTACTCCTTTGCCATACAGATACGGCGCGTCCGACAAAAGATGTAAAACCGGTATTTTTAGAAGACCGCATCACGTCGGACGGTTCCACCGTTTTGGGCGTAGATGACCGCGCCGGAATGTCGGCGCTTCTGTTCGCTCTGAAAAAGGCGATTACATCAAATATTCCCATTCGCCCGCTTACTCTTGTCTTTACCACTTGCGAAGAAACCACGTTGTTGGGTTCGCAAAGTTTGGCGTTGGATTCGGATATAAAATCGGGATTTGTTTTCGATTCTTATTTGCCGGCAGGTTCTTTCGTAAATGAATCCTGCGGCGCTGTGACGCTCTTTATTACCATTCACGGAAAAGCTTCTCATTCGGGTATTGCTCCCGAAAAGGGAATAAATGCCATACAAATTGCTACGGAAGCTTTATCTAAATTTCCTTTCGGACGAATCAATGCGGATACTACAGCCAATATCGGCATTATTAAAGGAGGGACAGCCACCAATGTAGTACCGGAAAAAGTGGAATTAGAAGGGGAAATTCGTTCAAAAGACCCTGTAATTGTGGAAAAAGAAGCGGCTGCCATTAAGCGTAATTTTGAAGAAACAGCTGCCTTGTATGGAGGAAAAGCTGAGGTGGATATTCGTTGGGACTTCAAGCCTTACCATATTAGCTCTCAAGATGCGGAATATCAAAAATTGCAAGAGGTGATGTTACGCCTTAATCTCGAAGCCAAGGCATGCACTTCGTGGGGCGGGAGCGATGCCAACTCTCTAAATGCAAAAGGAATAAAAACAATCAACTTGGGGACGGGCGCTCAAAATCCTCACTCCAACGAAGAGTTTATACTGTTGGCGGATTTTGAAAACAGCGCCCGAATCGCTTTGGAGCTTATTAAAAAATAATCGCGATTAACCAACTAATTCAAAAAAATTTTTTTTATTGAAAAAAATGTTTACATTTGCAAAAAAAATATGAACAAAAATTTTATACATACTAAAATGGTTATTGACCTGCACTTTCTGAAAGCGCATGTTATTCCCATGTCCGAATTGAAGCATGAGGTTTTTGACAGGACTGTATTCTACAGTTAAGATTTTCTTTCCAAAACAAATCAACATTTTATTTCTTCTCTTATGGTTTTTGTAAAGAAAATCTTCTTTTCAAAAGAAATTTTTATTTATAATTTACTTAACCTAAATAATATGCAAAATAAAAGACATTCAACACTATACGGACTATTAGCGCTGACGCTGCTTTTTTCCTGTACTTCGGCTGCAAACAAGCAGACAACGCTTGTTGCCAAAGGACATCTGTTCATTATTGGAGGAGGCGAGAGAACATCTCAACTGGCAGAGCGATTTATGGCTCTTGCCGGAGGAGCAGGCTCTAAAATTTTAGTAATTCCTTTTGCCAGCGGATATGCGGAAGAAGTGGGAGCATCTCAGACGGAAGAGTTTCGGAATTTGGGATGCAGGGCTGATTACGTTCTTTTTGAGAAAGGACAGGCAGACCTTGATGAAAATTTAGCAAAATTAGACAGCGTAACAGGCGTTTTCTTTTCGGGCGGCGACCAACTTCGCCTGACCGACATGCTGCTTGGAACAAAATTTTTGGAACGAATTAAAGAAATATACCGTCAGGGCGGCGTGGTAGGCGGCACCAGCGCCGGAGCTGCTGTGATGAGTAAAATCATGATTACCGGAGAAGAAGCCATAAATAAAGATCAAGAGTCCTCTTTTCCTTGTATTAAAAAAGACAATGCTGTTACGGCAGAGGGTTTTGGATTTATAGATTTCGCAATTATAGACCAGCATTTTATCCGGCGCAAACGGGAAAACCGTCTGATAGAATTGGTTATAAAGCATCAAATGCCAGGCATCGGGATAGACGAATCCACCGCCATTATTGTTGATGGAAGCGGATCGTTCGAGGTGTTGGGAGATGGAAGCGTAATGGTTTTTGAACCTCACTTCACTGCTCCGCCCCGCACCGATGAAAACGGAAACTTATCGGCTGATTGGATTAGTTTGCGTATCCTGTTGTCCGGAGATCATTATACTGTACATAATTTATAAACATATTAAAAAATAAATTTGATGTATTATGCAAAAAATTAAAGAAAAAGTATTTCGAATGCTTATGCTTTTTTCCCTGTTTGTTTTTTGTAGCCTTGTAGCGAATGCACAGCAAAAAACAATTTCGGGGAAAGTAACGGAAGCATCTACAGGAGAACCGGTCATTGGGGCAAATATTCAAGTGAAAGGAACCTCAGACGGAACTGTAAGCGATGCAGATGGCAATTTCAAATTAACAGTTCCCGAAGCGGGGAAAACCTTAGTTGTTTCTTATCTCGGTTTTAACACTCAGGAATTACCCATTGACAAAACTTCGTTTACAGTAGCGCTTAGAGAAAATACGTCTAATTTGGACGAAGTGGTAGTAATCGGATACGGATCGGAAAAGAAGAAAAATGTTGCCGGTGCCGTGTCCAATATCAGTGGCGGGGAATTGTCCAAAGCTTCAGTGGAGAACTTTCAAAAAGCGATGGAAGGAAAAGTAGCCGGAGTGAACATCACCTCTGCTTCGGGGACTCCCGGCGGCGCGGTTAACATCTTGATTCGCGGACGCGGCAGTTTAAATGCCAGTACTTCGCCTCTCTTCATTATTGACGGAGTACAGGTAACAACCGGAGCGCAGGGCAGCGGAATCCTCACCAGCACCGATGCACTTGCGGGATTAAGTATGGACGACATTGCAAGCATTGACATTTTGAAGGATGGCGCCTCTGCTTCCATTTATGGCGCTCAGGCTGCCAATGGGGTAGTTCTTATCACAACCAAAAAAGGAGCCACCGGAAAAACAAAATTTTCCTTTAAAGCATCCACCGGCTTCCAGAATGTAGCGCACCAAGTACCTACCCTTACGGGTCCTCAATTTGCAGAACTGACACTGTTGTCGTATAAAAATCTTTACGGCGAGAACAATGCCAATTATCTGAATAAATTAGCCGACTATCAAGGACGCGGATGGGGCAGTAATGGTTTTTCCAATGCGCCTACCTACGATTGGTTCAATGCAGTATTTGGCACAGGACATACACAAGATTACCAATTAAATATGTCCGGCGGAAATGATAAAACCACCTTTTTTACTTCTTTCGGCTATACCGGCGATGACGGTACCATGAAGTTTACCTGGTTTAAACGTATGTCAGCCCGACTGAATTTGACACACGAAATATATAAATGGTTGGAGTTCTCGACTTCCAACAATTTCAGTAACGTAAAGCAACGTCAAACCACGTCAATAGCGGCTCCCAACCCCTCTCGCTCTGCCATGCTGATTCAGCCGACCAACCGGATTTATGACGATAATGGGGATTATATTGCGAATCTTGAAGACGGATATTATTTACACAATATCCTTCAGGTGCTTGATTTAAATCAGTATTTGGGAACTACAAACAAATGGACAAGCAGTAATGACCTTACTTTTAAAATCTTACCAGGCTTAACATTTAAGTCGAGTTTTGGCGTTGATTATTTGGAAATGAACGAACATCTGTTTCTTGACCCGCGTACCCGACAAGGAATGGCAGTCAATGGACAAGTGGAAGCGTCCAACAACAGGGCGACCCAAATACAGACAGACCAAGTATTAAATTATCAAAACATTTTTGGTACCAACCATCGTGTAAACGCCATGTTGGGAGCCTCTTATGTAAAAGCTGAATATGCGGGAAGCGACGCAGTCGGACAGGGCGTTCCAAATCCCGATATGCAGTTGTTGAGTTCTACGGCAATTCCAATAAGCGTATCAGAAACATATACAGGATGGAAAACAGCGAGCCTCTTTGCCCGTTTGGGTTATATTTATAAAGATAGATACATCTTCTCGGCGACAATTCGCAGAGATGGTTCTTCCCGCTTTACCAAAAAGCAATACGGAACTTTTCCGTCCATATCCGGAGCATGGCGCATCAGCGGAGAGAATTTCATGAAAAACCTTACCTTTATAGATGACCTCAAACTCAAAGCGAGCTACGGAGTAACAGGAAACTCCAATGTGGGCGATTTTATTGCCCGCCGCCTCTTTCAGGGAAAAGGTGAATATGACGGTCAAGCCGCTATTATTCCAAGCGCTATTGGTAACGACAACCTTACATGGGAAGAGAGCCACTCCTCCAATGTCGGTTTGACGGCTCAACTCTTCAAAAACCGAATATCTGTTGATATAGACGCCTATAATACGGATACCAAGAATTTACTGTATTATCGTCCAATACCGTCCACTACGGGCTTTACTTCCATGCCCTCCAATATCGGCGGAATCCGCAACAGGGGGTTGGAATTTTTGATTAATACGGAGAATATCAAGAGCGGGAAGTTTCTTTGGACATCAAACCTGAATTTTTCTTTTACCAAAAACGAAGTAACCTCCCTCATTGATAACCTTGATGTGGTAGGCGATTATAAAGTAGGAGAATCGGTAACTTCCGAGCAGGTATTCCACTGGGCGGGAGTCAATCCCAGCGACGGACGCCCCATGTATTACGATAAAGACGGTTATATTACTTACACGCCGCGACCTGAAGATCGGATTTGGACGGAAGGGTCGGATCCCAAGTTCTTTGGCGGTTTTACCAATACCCTCTCTTATGCGGGCTTTGAATTGTCGTTTACCTTCCAATTCCAAAGCGGCGCCCGCGCAAGATGGAGCGATAAAGTAGCCCTGACCTATTACGACGGGGATGCCAATTTATATCGTTACCTCTATACCGACCATTGGAGCAAGCCCGGAGATCTCACTTGGGTTCCAAAGCCCATATTAGGTTCCCTTTATCCCGGAGATGCTTTTCCTATGAATTCCGAGTCTGACCTCCTGTATGAAAAGACTGACTATATCAAACTGAAAATGCTCTCTCTAAATTATACCTTGCCGCGAAAATGGACGAACAGATTATATCTTAATTCTGTACAACTCTACGCACAAGCCTACAACTTGTGGACGACTACTGCTTACCCCGGCTACGATCCGGAATTTGCCGGTTACGACCGGGCAACTTATCCGCAGCCGCGCGTATATAATTTTGGAATCAAGATTGACTTTTAAATTTGTAAAATTATATGAAAAAGATAATATATATATTGATGATTTCAACTTTTACCCTTTGCGTATCGTGTGAAAGTTTGCTCAAAATCAATCCCAAAGACCAACTTCCGGAAGACAAGGTACTCACAAACCTGTCGGGCAACTCAAGCCTTTTGCAGGGCGCTTACGACGTGTTGCAGGAAACTGATCTGTACGGCAGGAATATGATTTGCATACCGGAAATTTTAGCCGATAATTGCGGAATGGCTCAGGGCGGATATGTTTTTAAGAACGAGTACCGCAATGTCATGGGAGCCGGATGCAATATATGGGTGGAGGCTTACAATGCGATTTCAATTACTAACGACATTATCGCCGCTATTGATAAAGTGAGTGTTAGCGATGCAGAGATTGGTACGCGGGATAAAATTAAGGGTGAAGCTCTTTTTGTGCGTGGACTGATGTATTTTGATTTACTCCGCGCCTATTCGCGTGAACCCGGACATTTGGTAAACAATTTTGAGCTGGGGGTTCCTTTGGTCGTTCAACCGCTTGCCGGCATGGGATCGGATGCCTATCCCTCCCGAAATACCATTTACGAAGTATGGACTCAAGTAGAAAGCGACCTGAACGATGCTTTTAGCTTGTTGCAGAACAACGACGCCGATAACTTTCCTCAACGCCCCACTTCTTATGCCGCCAAAGCGTTGCTGGCTCGCGTTTACCTGTACGAATCCAAATGGCAGGAAGCCGTAACTGCGGCAACATGGGTGATTAACCAAAAGCGTCCGATTTTATATACAGGCGATTATAAAGATTTATATACCAATGGAGTAGAATCTATTTACGAACTGCGTTTTTCCGCTGCGGAATCATTAGGCGCCAGTTCCCTCCACGCCATGTATTCCACTGTGGATGACGGATATCGAGACTCGGATGGCTATGGCGACGGAGAAGGTTCCGGAGAAGGCGAACTCATTATTGCCAACAATCTGCTTACTCAATTTGAAACCGGAGACAAAAGGTTAAGCATGATGAGAAAAGCCTATTTCGGCGGCAATAAGGTCTGGTGGACGACTAAATTCAACAGTTGGCAAGGCGCGTTTGGACAGGACAATGTTCCCTTAATCCGAATTTCCGAAATGTATTTAATTCGTGCCGAAGCGAGTTTGAACCAGACAGCGCCCGACTATACCACTGCAAGGAACGATATGGATGCTTTGCGTGCCGCTCGTGGATTAGGCGCTACCACTGCCGGTAATGGAACCCTTGCCGCAGCAGTTCAAAAAGAGCGCCGATTGGAACTCTGTTTTGAAGGACACCGCTTTTTCGACCTCAAGCGCTTAGGCATGGATATTACAAAAGAACCGCCAAGCGTAACTTTGCCCTACTCCGATTTCAAAGTAGTTGCCGGGATTCCGCAAACCGAAATGGACGTAAATAAAAATTTAGTGAACAATCCCGGATATTAACATCATAATGACAAATAATAAATAATTGAAAAATATGAAGAAAATATATATCATTCTGTTTATATTGGGCACATTGGGCTGTTTATCTTCCTGTAAACTGGAAGACCGCAGATATAATGGTCCGCTGTATGTGGAATTTTGCCCTGACCAGTATGGACAAACCGCATCTCCTTCGGGGATTGTAAAGATAGCGTCCGGAACAGGTGAAGACCAGATTGGCGTACAATTAATCGGACTTGCCCAATCGGAACCGCTTACAGTGAATTTCAGGATAGCCGACCAGATATTCTACCTTATCAACCTCGACCGGTATGTGGTTGATTTACCGGCTGACGCAGCGCAGGGAGACTACCAAACGATTTTGGCAACCGGAAAATATAACGAAGATTATTCTTTCGACGGATTGCCCGGCGTCACTTTTGATAAAGCTTATGGACGCGGCTCCTTTACCATTGCTCCCGACAGCCAGTTTGGGGTAATTCCAATCAAAGTTATTCAAAAAGGAGGCGCTCAGATCTTTTTGGTATTGGAAGACAGCGAAAATCTTCAGGCAAACAAGCCGACATCGTTGCTTCGCTTTCAGACTCCTATTGATAAGGAAATCCTGCTGGACGAAAGTTTTGCTACTGATCCTTTCGATCGCGGGTGGACAAATATAGACAAAGACGGAGACGGTTACAGTTGGAATTATTATTCTACCGTGCCTTCTATCACTTCCGATTCCTACCTCGACGATGTTGGTCCGGTGCTCCCCGAAAATTACCTGATAAGCCCTGCCATTAACATTCCCGCAAATGCGCAGAATGTAGCGCTTTACTTCCAGGTTGCCGCCGGCGCCAGCGGTACTGATTATAAAGAACATTATAAAGTGATTATTTCGGAAAATGAGATTACTTTTGATAACTGCCGGAACGCCGATGTCCTTCAGGATTGGACGGAACTGACAGACGCCAATCGCGGTAAAAAATTTACCGACGTATCTATTGATATGACAGCCTATAAGGGGAAAACCGTATATATAGGTATTTTGCATGGAGATTGTACCGACCAGTACTATATTCTGGTTCGTAATTTAAGCGTATATACATATTAATTAAGTTTTTAAAATACAAATGAGATGAAAAAAATTTATTTCTTTTTGATGATCGCCGGCATTGCTTCTATGATGATGCAATCCTGTAGCAAAGACGATCAAAAGCTCGCTTCGCCTGTAGTGCAAACGGCAGCAGTAACAGACATTACCGAAGATGGCGCAACCACCGGTGGCGCAGTGGTTTATGGCGGAACTCTCACAGAGTTCGGCGTATGTTGGAATACGGAGGCAAATCCTACCGTTACAAACAATAAAGTTAAAGCCGACGCAGGACAAAGCGCCGGCGGCTTTACTGTGAATTTAACAGGCTTAGCATCCGGAACCGTTTATTATGTAAAAGCTTATGCTACAACTTCAGATGGGACGATCTACGGCGACGAGCGCAGCTTTACGACGGATGGACAAGTGGCTTTGACGCTTCCTTTTATGGAACGTTTCAACGAGGCGACATTTCCCCCGCAATATTGGCAGATGATTGACCATGACGGCGACGGAAATCAGTGGTATCAATACAGTAATAGATTTATTGGCGCCATGTCCGACTCCTATCTTGACGATGGCGATGTGGACTTGAATCCTTACAATTTCCTGATTAGCCCAAAAATTGCCATTTCCGGAACTAATCCGAAATTGGAGTGGAATATAGGATCAGCCGCTTCAAGCGCTGTGGAAGAACATTATAAAGTAGTGGTTTCTACTACAAGATTCACCGAACAAAATTGTACTTCGACAGGCGATATAGTATTTGAAGAAACGTTGGGTGACGGAACCGGCAGAACATTAGTAAATCGCTCTGTGGATATGAGCGCATACGCAGGTAAGGATGTTTATATTGCATGGGTGCATTATGATTGCGTCGGCGTATATGCATTGCTGCTTGCCGATGTTCGCCTTGGTTCTACCGAAAATCCGGTATCCGTCACTGCTCCTGTAATGGGTTCTTTATCGGTAGGCGATGTTTCACCGGGATCGGCTGCTGTTTCCTCCATTATTACGAGCGATGGCGGAGTGAATGTAGTGGAACGCGGTTTTTGCTACAGTAAAAACTCTAATCCTACCATAGATAATGACGTATTTGATGTTGCAGCTGATGCTTCCAACGTATTCGATTCCTTCTCTGCCAGTCTGGATTTGGATGCCGGCGCAACTTATTATGTACGCGCCTTTGCCAAAAACGCTATTGGCGTTACTTACAGTGATGAGCAAACAGTGGTAGTTCCCAATGCAACAGTCTGGCTTTCTGATGATTTTGCTACCGACCCACTTGACAAGGGATGGACAACTATAGACAAGGACGGAGATGGTTACACATGGGAATGGTATGATGGCGCAATGACTTCAGATTCATGGCGTAGGGGAGTTGGAGATCTGACCCCTGAAAACTACTTAATCAGTCCTGCTTTTAGCATCGGCGCCAATGCGCAAAATGTAACGCTTGCTTTTCAGGTTGCCGCCGAAGACGATTCTGATTATGAGGAGCAGTATAAAGTGATTGTTTCGGAAAACGATATTACCATAGATAATTGCCGAGATGCTGCTGTTCTTCAGGATTGGACGGTATTGACGGAAGCCAGCTCTGATGAAACTTTCACCGATGTATCTATTGACGTGAGCGCTTACGCGGGGAAAATCGTACATATAGGTATTGTACATGGAAATTGTTCCGGTCAGTATTATATCCTTGTCCGCAACTTTAAGGTATATACTCTTAATTAAAAACGCTTTTGGAAATAATAATTTCCAATATAAAACAAAAGCCCTTCTCGTAAAAACGAGAGGGGTTTTTTACCTTAGCAATGTCATCTCTATATGTTGTACTGATTTAACAGATTAAATAAAATGGGGTGTACGACAAAATTCCTATTTTGTAGGAAAAGCTACTAACAATCTATTACCATGGTGTAAAAAAGAAAAAAGGTTTATATATTTGTAAAAAAGAAGATACCCAAACATATAAACCCATAT
>Ga0123357_10012023_pt1 | contig 11140 bp, 8 predicted proteins | sample TergutEmb28metaG_FD_89873 | JGI IMG/M metagenome (GOLD analysis project Ga0123357, IMG submission 89873) | Embiratermes neotenicus P4 segment gut microbial communities from Petit-Saut dam, French Guiana - Emb289 P4 | ecosystem: Host-associated > Arthropoda: Insects > Digestive system > Gut ... | reverse complement strand
AAGGTCTTTGAGCCTTCCATTAATGTTGATGCTGTAATCTTTCCTCTTCTAGGAAACAGACTGTTGTAAAATTACTTTGCTCTAAATACCACAATTACCACGTAAAGTACCAATTGTTTGGTCTAAATATATAATTAAGAATATGGCAGTTTCATTTGTGTCAGAATATGTCCTTAATTTCCATAAGTGTTTACATTCTTTTGTCTTAGGCATCTTGAATTTTCTACAAAGCAAAAGTACCACAGAACACACAAGTAACACTTTCATGTTCTCAATACACACTCAAATATAAAACTGTTCAAACCTGGGCCAGCGATCTGCCACTTTCTCAGGTCATGTTACTCCTATAGCCCTAAGGTAAGAAGATTCCTTTTGTAAGAGGTAAAGTGTTCCTGTTACAGGCCTGGTGTGGCCTGCAGGGTGGGTAGAGATATAGCTCTACACTTCCATGACTGCGGCACTAGAAATTGGTGAGTGGTCAGCAGCACGCCCCCACCGCACTTTACCTCCGGGAAAGACCACATATCCATTTTACAGGGGGCTGGGTGGGCCCCAGGGTTGATCAGGGCGGGTGGAAAATCTCGACCCCACCGGGATTTGACCCTGGAACCTCCAGCCCGTAAGATTTCTTATATCTGACAGTGTAATATCAGGTTATTGGCTAGGTCTTATTTGTTTGTCTCAGTACTGCTGATACTAGAAATTAATCTGTTCCGCACAAAAATGCCTGTTAAAGCCACATCACCACGGCCAAGGAAGAGCTGTCTCTCACTATATTAGGTGCCTCATGCTCTTTCAGTCTCCTGTATAGTCCAAAAATTTTCATGAGTATTATTGTTTCTTCTATGGCAAGCCAACAAACACACCACGTGATATTAATTCTCTCACTGTTTCTGTTTCTTTGCCTTCATTTGAAATGAAATCAAATTAAATTCATATTGTGATTATAAGTAACACAAATATCAATTAGCAAGCTTATTTGGTCCAACTGTAAGAAAAACATAAATGGCCAACCACAAAAAAGTGGTCAGTTACGGTGCAGCATCTGTTCATCAGTAGGTCACTTCACTTCCACTGCATTTTTTTTGGATACATTGTGCAGTTACTGCTAATGGGGCAGAAGAAAACAACGTGAAGTCTCAACAAAGGTCAGCAATCATCAGCAGAAAATGGAGTTAAATTTCTGTTAGTCTCTCATTGCACTACTAAAAACCTGCAGTACAGTGAAGGGAATATTACATCAAAACAATGGAAAAGTTTTAAGTTGTCCATTCTATGCTCCCTTAAGATTGTACATTTTTACCGAAACATGTCGAAAAAATGTCATTAATATTTTTATATATGTACAGGGTGTTTCATGACGAGTAGTAAATATTTTAGGAGGTGGTAGTATGGATTATTCCGAGTAAATAAGTTCATATAAACATGTGTCCAATTTTCAATAGATGTGGAGATACAGCTGTTTGAATGATAGGCATTAAAGCCTTACAAAAGGCATGAAGGAAAACAACTGACATATTGATTGCATTTATTGGTTAGGTAAATGATCTCAATAAAATTGCAACTGTTCAAAGAAAATGTTTAAAAATCCCATGGACTTGAATGTGCTTTTCAACCCTCTTTGCAATAGTATATGTAGCTCTCCTGAAGTCGTCTTGCCGTTCTTGCTTTACGAGGGCAGCACTATTCATAATATAAGATACCAATTCTTCTCTTGTGTTTTCTTTTTCTTTGCAGAATGTGCTTTTCATCCATCCCAACAGACAAATTTCTTATCTGTGCACGCCAACTTTAAACAGCTGTATCTTCACATGCATTGAAAATTGGTCACATGATTATGTGAACTTATTTACTTGGAATAGTCCATACTTCCACCTCCTAAAATATTTACAGTTCCTCCAGAAACACCGTGTGTATATATATATATATATTTAATACTGTGCATTTGGCTTGTGCAGTACATTGAGTACAATAAAAATGAAAAAGTTTTCAGTACTGTTTGCTATTCGGTCAAAAATTATCGACACTACAAAAGAAAAATGGACCTGACACTGGAATAACTCTTCATTCATGTTACTCTAAGAGCAAAATTGGTGCAGTGCACACAGATACACTGGTAGAGAGAAATGTCCCTACACCTCTTGTATATGAAAAAGCAATGTAAATTTAGAAATCCCTGAATAATAGTTGTGGACCCCAAACAACCTGCATAATCCCAAGTCCTCGCAGTAGCTCTCTGGACCTTACCTACTTGGATTCTCACCTAACAATGTGCCATTGTACCCTCCAAGTGTTGCTACCAGTTATTACTTAACATACCGTTCAAAACGTCACGTGGAGTAAACCTCCACCAAAGGCCTGCCTCATTATTCAGACCTATTTCACAGTTGTTTTTTGTCTAGTGCTAACCAGTGGTGGACAAGGTTAACTTGCACTGGCCTAGGATGCAAAGACAAACAATTGAACAGACTGCCTGCGTGTGAATACAGAAATGTAAACTTTAACAAATGGCAGCTAGAAATATGGATTTACTGTGGTGCATTTGGTGAAGGAGAGCTAGTGGTGTTGGTTCACTTCAACAAAACAGAGCTGGAGTGTTGGTTTACTAGCAAGCACTATGTCAAAACAGAGCTTTGTACCAATCCAGGAGGAAATGGAGAAAGAATAACAAGCAGACCAAAGTTGAGGCAGTGTGATGAGTTAAGAGGAGGACATCGTAAGTTTGGTTGCAGGAATTGGAAAAGTAATGTGCATTGAAGTCATAAGTGGTGGAGGCTTATTGAGGATGTCAAGTTTCACCCAGGGATGTAGAGACAATGGTAGGAGGAGGAGGAGAAGAAAAAAGAGATGAAGAAGGAAAAGGAGGAGGAGGAGATGAAGAAGAGGAGGAAGAAATAAAAGAGGAAGCGGAGGAGAAACAAGAAGAAGAGGAAGAAGAGTAGGAGGAGAAGGAGCAGCAGTAGCAATTTGTTGCTTACTTTGTTCAGCAAGACACTTACTGAGATTATCATTTCACCAACAACCCTCTAAAACTGTGATGTTTTACTCAAGACTAATGTTTCTGAATCTCAAACAACAGTGGTTGCCTATTCTGTTTCATGGCCTGTAAGTGCAGATTTATTTTGATGTTTCGTTGTTTCACAATGCTGTTGCACACATGAATTTTTTGCTGCCATAACACTAATTTCAAATATTTTATTACAGAATAGGATTCTTCCCACCTGCGCTAAAATATTTTTGACCAAACTTTTAAACAAAATCTCTTACCTCACACTCTCTGAAACCTCTGCTTTCAGAATTGTAATGGTAGCACAGGCTAAGAACATAAAGACCAAGGATGGGATCTGGAAGTGTAAAATAACATAACACAATGCAAATATACAACAGCAAAACAAAGGGTCACATCTCAACAGTATAGAACGTTTTTACATCGACAAAGAATATTTGAACAATAACCACTTAAACAACAAACACACCATATTCCCCAACCTAATCTTTGAAGCTCTTCTAAATCCCCACCAGCCATAAAAAAACCCCCCTCACACCCACACTCCACAGCTACCACACCAAAAACCCTACACAAGACCTACTTCAAACAAGTAACATAACAGATACACTGCAGTACAAGAAGCTGCCACACTGAAAGAAGACACACGTCCAACATTACAAATATGAACAGTGAGCATCAATAACAGTGGAAAAATTCACATAGTGCAAAATCAAGAGGACAGTGCACCGAACACAACACATATTCTAGTGAATAATCACAAGAAATACAGTGGTCCCAGACACAAGGACTCAATAAAATGACACCAATTTGAGTGTTCAACACAACGGAGGGAAGACTACACACACAAACACCAGTTATTTCATGGGTTGTATCTGGTTCGATGTGTGTTGGTGCTACGTTGCAGTGTGGCTATAGTGGTGTGGTATCCGTATGCAGGCCGAATCACTGAATAAAAGTAATAATGAAACATGTTGCACCAAGTTGGTCTCTCTTTACTCAACTATCAAGATGATGCACAGTCCAATAAACATAAGGCTATAGATCTGATTAGCTCCTCAGTGGTTAATTTTTTACAGTTCCTAGCCCTAGTGTTTGGGTAATGATTTGTATGAGAATGTAGAATTCTTTTGGTATAATTGCTAGTTTGTGTTATAAAAATATTTTGTAGAAACATGTACAATGCAGGCACCAAGACAGGGTGCATGCTTAGGTCTTTGTCACTGTACTGGACAGTAACTTCAGTCTGGGTGTTGCAGAGGTGATGTATGATTGTAGTAGAATGATGAGCAATGAGGCTACAGCTGCAATTGACAGTTGCTTGTAGACTTTGTATGTATATTTGTGTAAGATTTATCGGTGTAATTTGCATTATTCCACATGAAGATCGCTGTGAAAATGTAATGTGCTGGATTCAAATTATCAGTGTCATTTAAGAAGATGTGCTTGTCCGTATCAGTTATAATCCATCCTGTATTCAAGGTTGGATCTTGAAGGTTTGGCAGTAGATTGAGGATGCTTGTTTGATGGTTCTTTCAAAAAATTAACAAAAGTTTTGTGCAGGAAACGGGATAGAACATGGTAGTCTTTGGAACACAGCTGAATACTGCTGGTGTGAGCTACACTTTCGTGCCATGGTTACAACTGTTGCTTTGTTCTGTGAAATATGAGCATGAAGAGATGTTTGAGCATCAACAGACCAAAGAGTTGAGTGGGGAGCATAATATTTGTTGTTTGAATGAAGTGGTTTTAGGCTGTTATATTTGCTTTGGTTGCATAAGTATGATGTACCCACAACATATCACTGTTAAAATGGGGTAATTTTGAAAATAATAAACAGTGGATAGAACCATGTTGTGGATTTGGTACATGCAGTTGTAGGAAATAGGGATTTGTTTTCTGCCCAGTTGAAAATCGGGGCATATGGCTGTTCAGGAATAGAATAAAAATGAAAATTATAATTGCTGAATGTTTTGGTGAAACGTTCGAAACCAGCCATGTCTCCTGCTAGTTGCCCTGCTTACAGCAAAAGACTGCCGTAAGGTGTTGCATGAGATGTATGCGCCAAAAGGAATCAGGTAGGAGTTTTTATTTGTGGCTGTGACTTATGCAGTTGGATCATGTTATGAGAACTGGAAACTCTCAGCCTTGTTTGTTCTGTCCCATTCTGGTGTGCTTGTGTGTGTGCACATCGTAAGTTACACTTTTTGATACTCTGCATTTTTTTCTCCATATTATAATATTCTATAGGTCATCCACTAGGAAATAAAATCTATGCTTCATTTTTGTTACAGTAATTCTTGAATAGTACACAGTATATTGTAAAATATGGTGAAATAGACCTAAAATTTCCGGTGTTGTTTCAGCCTATCCGTTCCAATGGCAGGGGAACAATCCATACATCTTGTAAGGTACAGAAGCTTCTACATTGCTAGTAACATTTTTACTTCATTATGATTACATATTTCTTGAAATAAAAGAATTTCTATTATACTGGAATGTTTAAAGGAAATACTTGTATATCAATTAATATTTAATCACAACCAATTGCAACTGTAACTAGCAGTGTAAAAATCCTGCATCTTACAGGCTGTATGAATTTTTTCCCCAAAGATGGCCAGGATTGTTTACATTTTGGATTTAAAACTCACCACATCACTATATCAAGCATCATTCCACACAGAATTCATGGTTTTAAATCCCAGGATTTTAATCATTACCCATTTTTAAACTCTGTTTGTATTATTTATATATTTTCAAATGAAATTATAATAATTTTTAATTGTGATGTAGTGTGAGCAACATAACACAACATTTGTACCTTTGTATTCTTATAATAATACTAGTATTACCCTGAACATATTGGTGAGAATTAAGTGAATAAAATACATAATAAACATTGAAATGCATTTTGTTAGTTATTTGTATATTATGAATCAGATTATAAAGTGTATTTTCATGGAACAAACCCACATGCATGTCAATTCTGCCTGTGTTAATGTGTTGGTGATGTGGCTGTGCATATGTGAACCAAAATTCAGGTTCAAATAGAGGTCTCAGTAAATGTCAGTTCTTTTCCTCAATATGCTGGCTAACAGTGAAATGTGAAGTGTCACATTGTTCATTGGTTAATTGTTATATTGTGTGCTTCTGTATGTGGCACTGTGCATCTGCTTCAGCAGTGTGCATTAGGCATAAACCATGCAAGCGATCTGAAATGAAGGTAAGAATGTTCATAAACAACTTTCATTGTTGGACAATCCGGCCTTCTGGGATGTAATGCTGTGTCACATGGTTAGTAGTTTGGATGTTTTTGAAGAATCATAGCACCTTATTCCTTTCGGTCCAACACTCCAGAAGAGGGCTGGCAAAACTTCTTGAGGGCGCGTGCACAAATTGTTTATAAGTTTTGATGAGATTCTTTCATGTGCCTATTGGAATTTTGAAGAGGAAAATATAAGGTCTTTGAGGCTTCCATTAATATTGATGCTGTAATCTTTTCTCTTCTTGGAAACATACTGTTGTAAAATTACTTTGCTCTGAATACCACAATTACCTCATTAACCACCCATTGTTTTGTTTAGTCATATGATTTAGAACATGGCAGTTTCAATTGTGTACGAGTTCATCTTTAGTTTCCATAACTGGTTACATTCTTTTGTCATAGGCTTCTGGAATTTTCCACAAAGTAACAACACCACAGAGCACACATGTAACTGTTTCATGTTCTCACTACACTCTCAAACATACAACTGTTCAACCCTGGGCCATTGATCTGCCACTTTCTCAGGTCATGTTCCACCTATAGAGCTAAGGTAAGAAGATTCCTTATATAAAAGGTAAAGGAATCCTGTTACAGGCCTGGTGTGACCCACAGGGTGGGTAAAGGTATACCTCTTCTCTTCCATGACCGCGGCACTAGAAGTGGGTGAGTGGTCAGCAGCACGCCCCGGCTGCACTTTACCACCGGGAAAGATCTGGTACCCATTTTACAAGAGGCTGAGTGGGCCCCAGGGCCAGTCGGGATGGGAGGAAAATCTCGTCCCAACTGGGATTCAATTCCGGACCATCCAGCCTGTAAGATTTCTTATGTCTGACAATGTAATATCAGGATGTTGGGTACATCTTACATGTTTGTCTCAGTACTCCTGATAGTATATGTTAGTCTGTTGACCATAGTTGAGGCAGTGTTATGAGTTAAGAGGAGGTCATTGAACAGGTTGGGTGCAGAAATTGGAAAATTAATGTGCAGTCATGAAAGAAGTGGTGAAGGCTCATTGAGGAGTAGTGAAGTACCCATTATTGTAATATTATAATCAAACTCAAATTTTCTCCACAGATTTTCGAACATTATTGAAATATCAAATTTGATGAAAATCCATCCTGTGGGAGCCGAGTTGTTCCATGCAGAAATTAGGGACAAGTGGATAGACATGATGAAGCTTAAATTCGCTTTTCATAATTCTGTGAAAATGCCTAAAATTGGGACGGCAAGACACAGAGCAAGCGGTTGGCTGAGGAGCTGTGCTGCAAACCGGAAGTTCGTGGGTTTGATTCCCGATGGTGTGACTGGAATTTTTCATTGGCTTAATCCTCCCGGCCTCACTATGGCTCTGGGGTCAACACAGTAATCAGTACCATGTGCACTGTGATTATAGGTGTTATTTTACTGGTGTATGTTTATACACGTCACATGCAACAAAAATATACTTACAATATCGGGAAAAATGTATAAAGAAAATTGAAATTCACTACCTCTTCTAGGGTGTCACAATTTTTAGCACATTTTTACAAAAACAACTTTTAATCTCTCCAGGCAACATAACATCGTGTAGTGGTCAACCTGTTGCCTTTCAGCTATGGCTACAAGAGGTGTGCCCCAAAACATTACACAGTTCGTTAACCTTTAGCGTACGTCATGTAATTCAGTCTTCGTGCCCACGGTACGGTGTGTACCTTATATAGCATTTTAAAATTTTTTAAAAAAAGTCGATGGAGAAGGCTGAGTATTGTATAGAAAGTGATATGCGGGACAGTATTGCGACCCTCGACAGGCTGTGAAAGTAGTGTTTGCGGATTTTTAAAGGGCGAATAGGGTGAGGCTACTAGCGTCACGCTTGGCAGCCTGCAATATCGTTGGCCATACGCGCGGAGTAGAGTTGGTGTGTGTAAAAGCAAAGCAAAATGTTGGATACTTTTAATCAGACGCCGATCAGACAGAACTGCAATGAAACTCAGTGGAAATGGCTCATTATTATGAGTGACTTGGTTGTCAATGTGGACGTGTTTCACCGAAGATTAGTTACACAGCTTCCGAAGGTAGGGTTGGATTATGGGGACCGAAGAGGATTTCAGTAGATACTGCCCAGCTAGGAAGTTTTTTCTAATTTACGTTGTGTTGAAAAATGATCTCTTACTGTTCAATATACATATATCTATTGTGTTGGACCGAAATTTACAGACTGTTTCGTTTTCCATGTTGGGACACTTCACTGTCAGTAATTAAGTGCTTTGGGTTTATTCTGTAAGGCGGCGTAGCTATAAACAGAATTTATTTATATTTCGTATATCGCTTGTATTGGAAGGTTTTATAACAATACATAGTATGAATATAGTGCTGGGGCATACGATTAAAAATACTTAACACGTGATTAGCAAAGCGATTTGCAACCATGTTTTTGAAAAATGAGGCTGTGTTTTTCATGTTTATGTATTTCCGAAGACGTACAAACCTTCACATTGCTAGTCATATTTCTACTTTATTATGATAAAATGTTTACAAAAATGAACAGTATCCTATATACTAGAATTGTAAATATTTTATCATCATGATGTATAACTGTGATTACAAATAAAAGGTTTCTGCACATTGCTGGGTGTATAAATTTGTATACCTTAAGGGTGGCCTGGATTGTCCACAATATGTAGGGACAAATCTTAATATTATTTTGCTTTATATTTTATACTATATTGCATTCTTACTTACTGGCTCCATGGAGCAGCGTCCTTCTTGAAAATCTAACCAGTTCTCAGCTAGTCAAGAAATCCCCCCATTTTATTAAAAACAAAGTTTCATTACAGCATTCACAGGTGCCTCCCACCTGTCCCTATCCTAAGCCCATAACAGTGGATCAATTCAGGTATGAGGCACCAGCTTATATTTTGTAACACGATACCTTTTTACGGTGAGGAGTTTTTCTCACTCCACCAATCACTAAGCTGGAGTACCACACCTTGTCAGCTGTGCACGACTGCTTATTCAATATATTTGCATCTACCTTCCATATTGGAAGCCGTACCTCTATCCGCAACCCAAGGAGGTGCCGTGCTGTTGTGACAGGCATCCACTTATCTTGGCTATATTGCATTCTGTGATAGATTTATTTTAACAAATGATTCAGAAGATGTATTGTCAGTATGTATAATAAACACTACTGTTTCCTTTCTTCTTGATATGTTTCATTGCTAGGATCTTCAGGAAAGGTCACATATCACGCCTCGAACTTCTGTTGGAAATTCTGTGTTTTTAAAGCATTACAATTGTCTGTGGGGTTAAAAGATATGTATAATTCTTGTTTACAAGTGTATGGTATATATATGGATGTTAAAACACCAGATTATACTTAATGTAAACACAGTCTTTTGCCAGATAAATTGCCTGGTTTTTGTACATCACCACCGTATTCTAGTCTGCAATGTTAATTTATTCTTTATCTCTTTTTAATCTGATTAGGTATAAGACTTTCAATGAAACTATATTGTGTGTATTATGTCAGGTTTACCTGTTTTGAAATTGTGTGCTTATGTTGGCATTATTTCCTCGTGTTATATTTCTGGCTTTTATTACTAGTGTATTAATTGTGTGGTAATGTTTTTATAATTACGTTTTGTGTTATATTTTGCCTATATAACATTTTATTTTACACCGAATGTTGTAAAAAAAATCTGTGTTTTGTAAGCTTTATATGATCCGGTTATTGTTTTGTGTGTTGACAAACATTTTGTCATCCTTGTGTATAATTTGTGTTTTATAATTTTATAATAAATTATTGTATTTTGTGTTTGAAGCTGTCTAACGATTATTTTCACATTTCAGATATGTTATTGTACACTTTAAATACTTTACTGGTGATATATTCTGTGAATAGAACTAACTTGCTTATTTTCCTCTTATAGATATATACCTGAAGTGACGTACGTTCTGTGTTCTGAATTAAGCAATAACGTTAAGGGGAGCCGTCATGAGTGTGAGACGTATTTCATCACGATTACAAAAGATACTTCATTCCCTAGCAACCAGAGTGCCAGAGGTTGTACTGCATCGAGCTGAAGATATATTTCCTGCCCTCAACACCAGTTTGGTGAGTTTGCTGTGGTTTTGTTTGTAGCAAAGTGCAGAGTGCTTTTTTTTTTCGTGCAGTTGTCATGAAACATTATTTCACACAAAGCTTATTTCTGTTGTGAATTTTGGATCTGTTTTTCCTTTTTAGTTCATATTCCACTATTTTGTATAAAAGTCTTAAGTATTGGTCTCAGGTTTCTAAGCAAGCCTTGCAAATTCTGGAAACATTTCCTGATACAAGGTAGATATCTCATCTGTAAATATTATTAATTTCTGCTCAGTTAACGTCTTTCATTTCTTGCAAAGAAAGTGCTATTTTAACTTGATTTGTATCTTTAATATACTCCAACAGTATCTGTGCATAAGTTCAGGTAGGGAAGTGTAGTTGGCCTTAATCCTCAATTATGAACTGTTATTCCTAAAATAATGCACCAGAGTGAATGGAACGTAAATGTCAGAATTCATTGTTTCTCTGAATAACACTGTCGCTTTGATAGAATGCACCCTCCCTGCACTCCATGTTTCAGCTTTGTCATATTTAGGCACTGCATGGTGGTTTGTAACATCAATTATTGTCAATTTGGGTGTTTATATTCCTCTTTAGTGTAATTCGTACCTTCATTTATTCTGTAGTCCGTCCTACAACAAGTCCATAGCATCTTCCAAAGTGAGTTTTCCACACAGTGCGATCTAGTGTTTCCTCTTTCAGTTGCCAGCATCCTCTCTTCTCTATAAGGTCATCATGTAGCTACTTATATCTTGTCTTCCTATCGCTTCCATTCTTCCCTCTT
>Ga0123357_10012022_pt1 | contig 11141 bp, 4 predicted proteins | sample TergutEmb28metaG_FD_89873 | JGI IMG/M metagenome (GOLD analysis project Ga0123357, IMG submission 89873) | Embiratermes neotenicus P4 segment gut microbial communities from Petit-Saut dam, French Guiana - Emb289 P4 | ecosystem: Host-associated > Arthropoda: Insects > Digestive system > Gut ... | reverse complement strand
CTGTTGTGAGTGTTGTGTGTTGTCAGGTAGAGGTCTCTGCGACGCGCTGATCACGCGTCCAGAGGAGTCCTACCGACTGTGATGCGTCGTTGTGTGTGATCTAGAAACCTCAAGAATGAGGAGACCATGGTCCGCGTTGGGCCGCAACGCCACAAAAAAAATGTGGCGTGTTAACATGCCCGTAGAGGTAAAGACAGTTCTTAACTGATGAGTGTATGTAGATCAGGCGTGTTCAGAATTGACGCGGCGCAGAAAAATTCGGAAGTATTATTCTGCACGTGGGAAATATGAAATTCAATATAGAAAATACGGAATACATAAATGTAAGTATAATTAAACGTATTATCTTACCTCTGTGTTTTCTAAACATATTTCTAATAGAAATATAGTGATAGTAATAACAATGATTTATATTTAAAAAACGCAGTTCACAACCTGGGATAGAATGTCGCTATTTTTAATGCGTCTTTACAAAATTAATTATTAATTATTTCTTGTCTCCATGAATAATGAGCTTTTACGTTTCGAGCTTATAGGTTTTTCAAAATTGCCTTGACGTTCTATCTCGGCTTTGCCAGGGAAAGGTCAAAGGACTTTTTCTCTTTGAAAATACCTCAACGGGCTATGCAACCCGTACCTAGTACAGGTTTAGTGGGCCTGCTATATACTCATATGCTGTCGTTTATATTCGCCCATTTCACTGGTGTGTGGTAGAAGTGGCCGGATCACGTGATACTATTTTGACACTAAAGTGATGAAGCTATAATTTATTTTACAGGTTAAACAATAACAAATCTGCAAACTTAAATTTTTTTCACTAATTGAAGTGCAATGAAATCAATGAGACTTGGTAAAATTAACAATTGACTAACAAGAAGTGCCGTATGCAAGTGAGAGTACGTGAGTCGAATTAGCTTACTAAGGAAATGAAATTATGTGCTAACGTACTAACACTACTCCATGTTTACTTCTGTTACCAGTTTGCAAATTCTACTCATGTATATATGTTGCAATTAATGTTGTGCGCGCCCTCCAATAAACCATTTTCAGCTTCAAATGTTTTATTTCATTAGCGCCGCAAGTCCCACCTGTTTCAACGTGCAGTTAATCTACGTTTGAACCGAAGCGTGCGTTAACGATTCTAATTTGATTGTCGGGTTAACGATCTGCATGATTTGTGCTCCTTACGAAATATTATTCGGATGGTTAGATAAAAAAGAATGATATTGGTGGGGCGTGTGACACATTTTCAAAAGGCAGGGGATATGGCAGGGGGACCTGAGGGTAAGAGACCACTTGTAAGACCTAGGAATAAATGGGGGAGACTGTCTTGAAATTATTCTTAAAAAAGTGGGATGAAGAGACATGGACTGGATTGGTGTGGCTCAGAATATCAACAGGTGTCGGGTACAGGCGAATGCGATAATAAATCTTCTGGTTGACTAAAATGCGGAGAATTTTTTGGCTAGCTGAGAACCTCTTAATTTCTCAAGAAGGCCTTTGGTCCAGGGGTTATATAGGCAGGCAGGCGGGAAAGGCGGGCAAGGCAGACAAGGCAGACAGGCTGCTATCGGTATAAACTGTGACTTCTAGTTTTTACTGGTCTTGGTAACAGGAGTACAGTATGTTTTATGGATACAGGAATTAATTTATTTTAATGCTACTCCATTAGCTTCTCCACTCATTGCCTTAACCATCTAGAACCCAATGTTAATTGCATGTGTCACCTGCCTAACATTAAAAAAGCTCTGTATTTTTTCTGTCAAAGTAAACGGCCATTGTTTTTTCACACATCGTTAACCCTTTGGTGTCTATAATTGAGACGGCCTTTGTTTTGTATGTAGTGGGGATTGAACTTGTATCTACAATGTAAATGAACTCCCGTTTTAAAAGTCTTAAGCGTTTAGCTATATTATGAGAACTTCAGAACTAAAAATTCATTATCATGTACTGACTGGAAGTACCCCATGTGTATGTCCCAAACAGCCATAGCTAACTGAGTAGCCCTTTCGCGTACTTTTATGAATTCGGGTCGGCTGTCAGTTCTTGCTGTATGGCCTACACTGACGTCGGTATAATAGGTCGAGTTTAAAGTAAAAATATTTTATTTCTAGTAAAACTGGTACAGTTTAACTCCGGGGGAAGTTTTTATAATTTTAAGCAGTTACTTATTCTGAAAATTTATCGTTTAATTTGTGTAAGAATTTTGGGCACATAGGTTTAATGTTACCAGCAGATTAAATTAAAACAGGTGCAATCCCTTAGGGAGAAGTTTGGAGTGCAGAACTGTGTTCTGGAATACAGTAATATCAACTACAGTAGCTAGAACAGTTAGAGAATGGACACAAACCAGATACCCAAACAGGCACTAAAGAATAAGCGGAAAGGACGAAGAGACGTAGGACGCCGCGAGAAAAGTCGGAAGGACCAAATTCACCTTGAGCGCTGAGGAACGGAGACTAAGCCTAATCCTTCAGAGTTCGTGATAATTATGATGATGATGATGATTATGACTGTGATGAAATTGAAACATAACATTGGCAGTTGCGAGCCGAATGCCACCGCGTGGCAGTATTTTGTCTTCTTGGGTCATTTCCAGATTATTTTAAAACATGCGTCTCTAGTGAATATTTTAAAAATGAGAAGAGCAGTTGTGATAACAATATGTGACCGCAACCTTATGCATTATGTCGTACATTAGTTCACAGAGCATTTTTTTACCCTTATTATCACGCACACAATACGGCAAATGCCAAGTTTGTGGAATATAAAATTCTAGGCTGTAGAGTAACGGCCCTAGACTGTTCCCTAAGGACTGTGTGTTCTTTACCGGCTGATTTACTGGCGACTTAATATCTGTAGCTGTCTTACCTTTCATCCAGCCCTTTTCTAGTTTTCTTTTATAGATACATAAAACAGAATATAAACTTAACTTGATATCTTAAAAGTAAAATTTATATATTTGCGCGGAATTGATAATTTGCAGGCTGTACTGCTAAAATATGTATTAATGGTGGGGCATGATAAGCTTCTGATTGCTGTATGTTTCTTATACCAGTAAAACAATTTACTCATTCAGTACAATTCCATGTCTTTTTTCTTGACCCGAGCGGGTTACATTCGCGGCCACGTATGTGAGTTTCCTTCTCAATCTACTGCTTGCCTTTCTTTGTCGGAACACCAGCTGTCCTCCTGTTATGTTCGATACGGTACCTGACACTTTAAGAAATTTTCGGATCGGACTACTATATCTATCTTGGTATTAATTAGGACTGCTTCCATCTATAAGAGTTGAAAGTTATCTTTATTATCACATGAGAATTGGAATAGCGGTGTTTTTATAAGTGTCATGAAATAATAATTAAATTACATTAAATATTTGTTTATTTATTTGCTGACTGAACATCCTAATCTTCAATTACAACAACGGCAGTAATACACACATATAACACACATACAACATAAAAACAAAATGAATTAAATACCATAACATTTATACAAAACAATTCACCTAACTAACCATTTTAGAGTTAAAAAAATATATTATTATGACGAATATGATTTCAGCCATAATAAATAATAATTCAGTTTCATTCAATTTTAAGATTACTACACAACAACTACAACAACAACAACAACTACTACTACTACTACTACTACTACTACTACTACTACTACTACTACTACTACTACTACTACAACTACTACTACTACTACTACTGCTAATACTACTACTACTACTACTACTACTACTACTACTACTACTACTACAACAACAACTACTACTACTACTACTACTACTACAACAACAACTACAACTACTATTACTACAACTACTACTACTACTACTACTACTACAAAAACTACTACTACAACTACTACTACTACTACTACTACTACTACTACTACTACTACTAAAATTAATAATTTACACAATTAGTAGTTGGTAGCGTACTTCTAAATTTCATACACGTACATTTCAGTATTTGCTTCAAGTTGTGTCACACCTAATACGCAGTTCAATAAGCACAATAACTGTGAAACGTTTACTGTGTGGTTTGTCCTCATATTTAATTAAATGTAACGAGTCTGCCTGTTGTGAACTTGTCCCATTGTTAGACTTAAATCCATCATCATGTACTAGGCACGTTATATCGGAAATTTAATTGTCATTTTCTTATTACCCATAATTCACAGTGGCAGAGAATCTTACGTTTCATATACATTCTTTTGATATTACATCTCTCGCCGTGCGATGTTACGGTAGACTTGCTTGGAGGAAGCAGTTAAAATAATTACCAGTCTAGATTATCCTCTTCACCCTTTTACTCAGCGCACCAGTACACTTGATTTGCAATTTGTAATGTGCTTCACACATTTCTAGACCTTCCGTAGAAATTGTAACTGCATATTCTTCTGGGGCAAGCTACAGCTACACAGCGAGGAGTTTCATAGCTGGAGCAGGGATCTGAAATAATCAGAACTGAGTTGCTGAGAGACTTTAGGAACTTCGTAATGACCATGATAAAAACTAGCGCAGAAAAAGCAAACAGAACAAGGGCTTTTAGATAAAACAAAGCTGCGCCAATTGAAATGTTTTCGCTGCAGACAATTTTCTTTTGGGGCTGTAAGAGGAAACTGATAGTTAGTGTGCATTACGCTCAAATTCCTGCGAGAGGGAATTGTTTCTTTTTATGTCTACCTTTTCGTGTTCCTTTAAATAAACGTATCTAGGTCCACATAATATGCTGTAGTGTTTTGCCCCCGCCCTCTACGGCTGTGTTATAAAATATCGTAGAATAACAAACCAAGGGCCATCTGATGATATAACGTACCACAACTAAAAGGGGCGGCTTAAAATTGAAGGGCCATTTCGTGTATGCAAGGTGGAAAATCGACATTTCTACGTGTTGTGTCAATAGAAGCGAACTGCGGTAGCTTGCTTGTAGCACTGTTCATAATTAAGGGACTTAGAGGAAGAGTGAAACAAATCAATTCTCAAGAGCCTGCAACCGGAATTTAAGTCCGGAAATGTCAATAAATGTGAATTTCTTTCGCCATTATGTGCAGCAAAATGTGACTCATTGAATCTTAACTTGAGGCATCCCCGTTGTGTATGTAACAATAAGTTAGGGATAATGTAGGTCGAACACAACTGGTTTATTAGCAGGGTGTTAATGAAACATGTTTCGGCTTATTCGGTGACCATCATCAGGTTTACAGTGTTGTCTCTAAGACAAATAATAATAATAATTATTTTTTGTCTCTTAGAGCCAACATTGTAAACCTGATGATGGTGTCCGAGTAGGCCGAAACATGTTGTTTCATTAACACCCTGCTAATAAACCAGTTGTGTTCGACCTACATTATCCATAACTTATTGTGACGCATTTGATATTGGCAGGGACTGAATACAGAGCAAAAATGATAAACAATATCGACAGAAAATACGTACGCATGATTTTCACTTAGCCATCTTGGATATTGTATTCAGTGGACTAATGAAAATACCAAAGATTTTATATTTCTTTTAAAGTAGAATATGTCTGTCTTGTGAGGGGAAAATAAATGCTTGAAGCCGCCACATTATTGTAAAAGTACATGACGTTATTTCTTGGCGTTGACAACTCAGTGTAGGAAGATACGTAGGAAAGCGAATATGTCTGTTGAATGTGGTTAAATGCAAGTTTCAGTACTTATTTATTCTCACCCGAGCTTAATTTCTGCAGAAAGGAGACTGCCTATTCCTGTTGGAAAGCTGTCTGTCACGTAATGGCACAAAGTAAATTTTGGCAGTGAACTTTTTGAACATGATATTTGGGATTTAGAAAAAGCAAACAAGAGAAAGGTGGAAAAAATGTCGGTGAGTATGAGGGGATTTTTCTCCGGGGTAAATTGGCCGGACGTGTAGCTGGCCGGTCTCTTCCATCCATTGTCGAACTTAGGAATGAGTGGATATTTACTTCCACGGCCCACGTGCCTTAATGGCATGAACAGGGATATAATAATATGCACCTGAAAGTGTCGGTAAAAATTTACAGATTCAAGATGGCTGAATGTATCAACAAATATTGCTTCTGTGGTGTTTACGTACAGATACGAATTAAAATTACTTAAAATGTTACGGCCCTGTCGAAATTGTAACCAGGGGTCTCCCACTGTGTTTCTGAACTTCGAAGTTAACATGTTCCGTAAGAATTATTTAATATGGAGAACTGAGAGTTTTTTTTTGGCATGCGTGTAATCCGAGAATTTCTCGCGATTTAGGTAGTTATATTTTGTACGTAATTCTACATTGGTCAGGTGTATGATTCTCGCTGCTGGAGATGGAAACAATTGTGTGGTTGGGGACATTTGATGCCAGTAATGCGATGCAGTACTAGGAGGGATTTGCGGTTTACATGAATTCAGATAAAATGAAACCGGTGACAGTGTGCGCATGAATCTGTTCCCGGTACCCCCTGAAATCATGCAGTTGGACTCGGATTTATGCAGTAGTTGAGATCCTGAACTAGAGTTTCCAGGATGAATTATTTCCCTGTTGCACACACGTGTTTGTTACTAGTACAAGACTTTTATTTTTTGTGTTATATGTCGGATATGTGTTTACGATCTGATGAACTCCGATTCAGGTCCATAGCTGAGCATGGCTGAACTCGTCTGTTGAATCTGATGAGTTTGAATTCTAGCTGACGCAGGACTTTTGTTGTCTTTATTTATAAATATGTTATGTTATTGGAGGACCGCGGTGGCGCAGTGGTTAAGGAGCTGTGCTACAAATAGGAAGGTTGCTGGTTCGATTCCAGATGGTGTCATTTGAATTTTTCTTTGGCATAATCCTTCCACCCGCACTATGGCCCTGGGGTCGACTCTGCCTCCAACAGAAATGAGTACCAGGAGCATCTCCTTGGGGTAAAGGTGGCCGGTACGTAGGTCTGACAACCTTACCACCATCCTGTGCCGTTGTCATGTAAGCTGGGAATCACAACTTCCTGGAACCCTCTGAGCCACTCCAGGCCTGTAACGGGACTGCTTTACCTTTTTTTACCTTCACGTTTATGTTATGATATTGGGACACGCAGTGGCGCTGCGCTACAAGCTAGAAAGTCGCGGGTTCGATTCCCAATGGTGTCATAGAAATTTTCATTGACATAATACTTCAGGCCACACTATGGTCCTGGAGTGACTCAGCCTCTAACAGAAATGAGTATTAGGAATATTTTCGGGGGGTAAAGGTGACTGGTGCATAAGGCTGACAACCTTAGCACCTTCATGTGCCGAATGTCTTGAAATCTGGGAGCCTCAACCTCCTGGAACCCTCAGGGTCTGGAATGGAATTGATTTACCTTTAACTTTACCCTATGTTATTAATATTCATGCCGATCCCAGTGGCCATGCGGTCTAAGGCTGAATTCGCTTGATTGTTGGGATCGCGGGCTGGAATACAACTGAGGGCATGATATTCGTCTCTTGTGTTTGTTGTGTGTTTTGTAGGTAGTGGCCTCTACGACGAGCTGATCACTCTTTCAGAGGGGTCCTCCCGCGTGTGAATGTGTCTGATGGAGTAATCTCAGCAATGAGATGGCCGAGGCCCGATTTGGGCTGTCGAACCACACGAAATTATTATCATTATTACTACTATCATTATTATTAATGGCATAATTACCCTCCCTGCAAAAACATTAAATACAGAATTTCTATAAAAGACCAACTGCGTATTGGAACATTAAATTCTGTAATACGCATTTGGAAATTTAACGTATTCATACATAACACACACACACACACACACATATATATATATATATGTATGTTTCAAATTATTTGGTCAATATAAGCTTGTTTGGACAAAAATTTGTCAGAATAGTGTGTAGGATACAGGCTTTCCAACACGGGAATCTTGATTTGGTTTTCGGCAGTGTCAGGAAATTTTTCTACGCTCTAAATCGCCCATACTGACTCTTAGATTTCACTCCGCCTTCTCTTCAATGGCTTCCCGAGTTTCTTTTCCCCGAGGAAATTTGGCCGCTGCGTGTAACAACTCACATAGTCTAGCGCGGAGGTTAAAGTTTTGTAGGTTATTTTCGGCTTTGACACTTTGAACACTAAAAGTGGACATACTTTCATATCCACTGCTCTCAGATATTATCAGAAAGAGCATTGCTTTTTGACGGCATCCAGACTTCGCCCGCTTGTTCTGGCAAAGGGGAACCAAAGTGCTCAGGGTAAGACCTGTCCTACTGGTACACTTTATACTATATATCTGGAATGGACTCCTGCAGTTACAGTTTGAAATTATTGGTGACGGAATTGACATAAAGTTTCTTCGGTGACATACGTTACAAAATAGTTTAATTTAGTTTCTGAAAAATGTGGAGTCACATATGTGTAAAAACAATATTCTATTTTGAAAAATTAAAGAATACTTTCTTAGAGCTTGCTTTATATGGAATTAATTTTGAGATTTTTCATGAAGTAATGTACGCTGTTAGTTGTAGCTAACGCAAATTGATGATATCACCTAGCAAAATACGTTAGCTTTCCATCCTGTGCCTCTTACTGCTTCAACAATATTCCATTAAAAATCTTCCACATTTCACTTTTCCACTCTGTGTTTGCTGATGTGGAGAGCCATGAAGGCTTCTATCTCATGCTTCGAACCCAAATTCGAAAAATTCACATTTAAATCTTCAGGGTCAGTTTTGTAGATACAGGCAGAATGTCCCCCCTCCCCCACCCCTTACAATTTGCTACAAACCTAACTGACCGTACGGTCTCATCGAGAAGGTCACTGTAAGGATTTAAGTATTTTCGAGTGTTTGATTGTCGGATCACATTTCCCTGACCACAGCGATAAGTTTCACCGTTTATATAAACCATGACGCTGATCAAACTAATAAACTTTAACTGATCAGCTACCTCTATCCACCATAGAGGCAGTGAATAGTATTAGAATGCATTCAATGCGCGAAGTACAACGTACCTTACCCCCTTGTTGCACAAGATCGAACGGTGTGGAACGACGAGTGCTAACTGGTGTATGGGTTGAATTCACTTTGTGATCACAGGCCTATGTAATCCATATATACTGCTTGATCAGCAGCAACGTATCCCGTGTAGGTGTTGGTACCAACATTTACGCTACGACAGGTACCTTCTTGTCTCATCGTGCGAAATCTAATTCACGTTCAAAGTGTTTCTGACCCTTTATTCTCTTTGTGAATCTCCTCACCTGATATCTCGCACTCTTTGAATTTGTTAAACAAACAGTGGGTAATGGTTAAACCTCTACACAACTCTGTTATCAACCTGTAGGATCGTAAAGACCAGATTATAAGGCAACGTTCTTTTGGTTAATAGATAAGTCATTAAATTCCTAGCCCTCTCCTAATTACCGCCGATATCAGACGACTCTCCTACACTTGGTGAATGATATTTTGTTCAGTGCACGTTTCAAGTGAAGGAAAGCGGACCTGACAATGACGCTGAACAATGAAGTTCAGTACGACATAATTACTGTACAGAAACTAATATTTTGATAATTCTCTGTAATAAAAACCAACTTGATGCACTATTTATCTTCAGTTTTTTTCGTCAATCAACCTCTAAATGTTTCGGGCATATTTGTAACCCATCATCGTCAGGTATACTGTATATATACAACAACTGATACGTCGTTGTGCTTTTTTGTTGACTGTCTGTTGGCCGGGTTGGACCAACAGACGGTCAACTAAAAAGCACAACACGTACCAATTGTTGTGTATACCTCCTGATGATGGGCTACAAATATGCCCGAAACGTGTAGAGGCTGATTGACAAAAAAAAACTGATGATAAATAGTGCATCAAGTTGGTTTTTATTATACAGATATATCGAAACGCACGATCAACAAAACATAAAATTTTGATACTTGTTTGAACTTAGCCTGTAATAAAAATCCACGCTCATATACTCACTATTTTACATATGGTTTTTGAAAATGGGTTTCATTGATATCAGTATCTTCCTATAATCACGGTCTCCACTGCATTAGATCAGTTAATGGGATTTCGTTGGAGGTTTTCTTGAACGGGTTTAGAAGAAGGTATAATTTTTTTCAGTTGAACTTAAGACTGGGAAGGTCAACAGGCCAACTGGCATAGACACAAACTCTTTCGAATTCGGTCTTCCTCATATGACACAAACTTCTGACAGTTCAAGAAAATCACCGTTTTAGAGACTACATCCTCCTCCATCGTCAGGATTTCAATATCAGAAACCTGATGTGACTTTCAGCCCGAGAATAATGCGTGATATTTATTAGACTTTAGATCTTCGAGACATTTATCAGTTCATGCCGACGGAATCCATATAGGGACGTACAGATAACACACAGCATGCACCGCTGTATGTGACTGCTTCGTATAATGTTGGACAAAACGCACTCCGACGGAACTCTATTCAAAGCGTCGTTTTTAGATGCCCGGTGAAAATTGCGAGTGCAAGAATAGGAAACTTGATATACTTTCATAATTTATTTTATTTTACACGATTTTATTTTGGAATAGGCAATTCTGGTGTTATGCGTGATTGCTTCTGTCGTGAAGTAGCTGAGAACTGCGCTCTCTGGGTTATTACGGAGCGAGTAGTGGTAATTCTGGTAACATACGCTGATCAAGACTTTTGTATTATTTATCTTTAGGTTATCAAGCGATGCAATGTGGTGTAACAGTGGCAATGGAGAAAGAAAGGGCGATTGGTAATGTGAGTGCTGTCGAATGTTGTTCGAAAAATTTTGGCAGAAGTATAAAGAAGGATACGAGACTCGTCGCTCTGAGGCGTGTAAAATACACAGCCTCTCGCCATGTTCTTGCTGAAACACTTATATGTGCTGTGTGTCGATGTCACGCATCGGCTTGTCATACAGATATAACAAACAGTGTGACAGTATATCCTGTGTAGAAATGAAACTTTTTTTGTGCAATTTTGTGTTACTAAACAAATTATTGTGTAGTTTGTGTTCGAAGTGTAAACTAAAATTTTTAAATGCGTGGTTTGGGTTACTTGAAGCAGCCTTCAAAAGATATTACATGAATTTACGCTAGCGTAATCGGTATAGCGACTCGCTGCGGGTTGGATGTCCCGGGGATCGAATCCCGGTG
>Ga0123357_10012021_pt1 | contig 11141 bp, 4 predicted proteins | sample TergutEmb28metaG_FD_89873 | JGI IMG/M metagenome (GOLD analysis project Ga0123357, IMG submission 89873) | Embiratermes neotenicus P4 segment gut microbial communities from Petit-Saut dam, French Guiana - Emb289 P4 | ecosystem: Host-associated > Arthropoda: Insects > Digestive system > Gut ... | reverse complement strand
TTGTACCGCTGCGGCTCCTTGAACCCTTGCCCGCGTTTGGTCAATTCTGCCAACGTGCGCTGGTATTCGCCGTCGGAATAGGTATAGAGATACTTTTCCTGCCCCTTTTTAGGACGGGTCAGCTCGAACCGGTGCAGCGGCGGCACGGCGGTGTACACCCGTCCAGATTCGACCATCGGTCGCATATACCGGAAGAACAACGTCGCCAGCAGGCAACGGATATGCGCGCCGTCGGAATCGGCGTCGGCCATGAAGATGATTTTGGCGTAGCGCGCCTGGTCCAGGTCGAACGTCCGCCCGGAGCCGGCGCCCACCACCTGGATGATCGAGGCGCATTCGGCGTTCTTCAGCATGTCGCCCACGGACGCCTTTTGCACGTTGAGGATTTTCCCCCGGATCGGCAGCAACGCCTGGAATTCGGAATTGCGGGCTAATTTTGCCGTCCCCAGCGCCGAATCACCCTCCACGATGAACAATTCGGTGCGGTCGGCGTCCGAGGACCGGCAATCGGCCAGCTTGGCCGGCATCGTCGAGGATTCCAGGGCGTTCTTGCGGCGTTGCGCGTCCTTGTGCGCCCTGGCCTGGACGCGGGTGCGCGACGCCCCCACGACCTTTTCCATGACGCTGCGGGCCTGCGCGCGGGTGGCTGCTTTCGTGGACGTGAGGAAGTCCGCCACCTGCGATTCGATGATTTTCGCGACCAGCCGGGTGACGGGCGGCGTGCCCAGCACTTCCTTGGTCTGCCCCTCGAACTGCGGTTCGGCCAGCCGGACGGTGACGATGGCCGTCATGCCCTCCAACACGTCGTCCTTGATGATCTCCTCGCCGGATTTCAGCAGCCGGGTGCCGTCGAGCCCCTTGACGAACGCGCGCGTCAGGCCGCGCTCGAACCCGGTGACGTGCGTGCCGCCTTTGGGCGTGGCGATGATGTTGACGAAGGATTCCTGGGTGGTGTCGTAGCCGGTCCCCCACCGCACGGCCACGTCCACGTCCAGTTCCCGTTCGACGTCGGTGGGCGTCATCGCGCCGTCCTCGTCGAGCATCGGCACCGTCTCGGTGAACGTGTCGCTGCCCTGGATGCGGAGGATGTCGGTGACGGGCGGGTCGGCGGCCAAATAGTCGCAGAATTCAGAGATGCCGCCCTCGTGCAGGAACGCCTCTTGCGTCACCTCGGCGCTCCGGGCGTCGGTCACCCGCAATTCCAGGCCTGGCACCAGGAAGCTGGTCTGGCGCGCCCGGTCGAGCAGATGCCGCAGCGACAATTCGGCCCCCGGAAGGAAGATCTGGTGGTCGGGCCAATACCGCACTCGCGTCCCCGTCACCCCTTTGCGTACTTTCCCCACCTCGCGCAGCCCGTGGGCCGGCGTGAAGGGGGCATCCGGGCCGTCGCCGTCGTAAACTCCCGGAACGCCTCGGCGAAAACTCATCTCGAAGGTTTTGCCATACCGGTCCACCCACACGTCCAGCCGGGACGACAGCGCGTTGACGACGGACGCACCCACCCCGTGCAGGCCGCCGGCGGCGTTGTAGGAGCCGCCGCCGAATTTCCCGCCGGCGTGCAGTTTCGTGTAGACGACCTCGACGCCGGCCAGGCCGGTCTTCGGCTCGATATCCACCGGGATGCCGCGCCCGTGGTCGTCCACGCGCACGCTGCCGTCGGCCTCCAACCGAACGTCGATGAGCGTCCCGCACCCGGCCAGCGCCTCGTCGACCGAATTGTCGATGATCTCCCACAGGCAGTGCATCAGCCCGCGCGTGTCGGTGGAGCCGATGTACATGGCGGGGCGTTTGCGGACGGCTTCGAGCCCTTCCAGGACGAGCAGATGGCGGGCCTCGTAGTCGTGGCCAGAGGCGGCGGATGCGGAAGTGGTCACCGCTGAAGACTACCCCGCGCTACCGCTGGGACGCTGGAAGGCGACGCCATAGACGGTTGATCCAGGGGCGTGGGCACGAGCAGCGTGCGGTGGGTGCGGCGGGAAGGTGGAGGAGGAGTTCGCCCATAGGCCGCGTCGCCAGATTTTGCCGCCGAGGGGGCATACACTGGTGGGGACGGGAACAAAACGCCACTGGGCGTGTTGAATACAGTGACCGTTTAGGGCTGGGAATGAGCGAGGCGACATTGACGATGAGCACTGAGGTGATGGAACGACCACTGACCGCTGCGGATCGCTGCGACCGGTGTGGCGCGCAGGCATACGTGCGCGTGACGCTTCCTTCCGGTGGCGAATTGTTGTTCTGCGCGCATCATTCCAAGGCCCATTCCGCCAAACTGCACCAAGTTGCCCTGAGGATCGACGATCAGTCCGCCACGCTGTCGTGAGCCAGGTTTTCCGTTTGTCGTAAACCCAATGTCGGGAAGGGTGATGTCATGCCGACCGCCGCGTACGGGTCGTGGCCGTCCCCCATCGACCCCGCCGACCTGGTAGTAGGCAGCGCCGGGCTCGACCACACCTACGGTTTGGTTGTCGGGGACGCGGTCTATTGGACCCAAAGCGACGCCGCCGACGGCGGGCGGGTGGTGCTATGGCGCGCGGACGCCGCCACCGGCGAACGCCGCCAGGTCACCCCTGGACGCTATGTCCGCAGTGCCATCAACGAATACGGCGGGGGCGCGTGGAGCGCCGCGCTGGTCGACGCCCGCGAGGTCGCGGTGTATTCGGATTGGCCCAGCGGCGACGTGCGCGTCGCATCCGGCGGCGATGACCGCCTCCTGGCCCCCGGCGGCCCCCTACGCTACGGCAGCCTGTCCATCGACGCCGCTCGCCGGGTCGTCGTGGCCGTGCGGGAGGACCACTGCGGCGGCGGCGAGCCCGTCAACACCGTTGTCGCCCTCAGCCTCGACGGCGACAACGCCGACGGTGGCCGCGTGCTAGCTCAGGGCGCGGATTTCTACGCGACGCCCGTCAGCGCGGGCGGATGGGTGGCCTGGGTCGAGTGGGACCACCCGAACATGCCGTGGGACCACACGTCGCTGATGGCCGCACCCCTGGACGGCTCGGCCCGCCCGGTTCGCGTGGACGGCGGCGCGTCGGTGATGTGGCCGTCGTGGACGCCCGACGGTCGCCTGGTGTACCTGTCGGACGCGTCCGGCCACTGGAATTTCCGCTTGTGGGACGGCGACCGCCACGTCGCCCTCCACGACCACCCCTTTGATTTCTGCGGCCCCATGTGGGCCCCCGACCCGGCCCCGTATTCGATCCTCGACGGCGACACCCTCCGCATCGGCTGTTCCTGGCTCGACGACGGTTTCGCCCGCCTCGGCGTGCTCGACGCCGCTACCGGCGAACTCCGCCGGGTCGACTCCCCCGCCGTCGAGGCCACCGTCAGCGGCCACGGCACGCGCGCGGCGGTGCTGCTCGGATACGCGGACAAACCATGCGAGCTGGCCGTCCTCGACTGGGACACTGGCCACGCCATCCCCGTCGCGTCCAACGCGGCCGGGCAAGGCCCCGACTTGGGCGACTGCACGTCCCTGGCCCAGCCGTTCACCTTCGACGGCGACGACGGCCCGGTCCATGCGTGGTATTACCCACCGTCGAACGACGGCTACACGGCTCCGGACGGCGAACTGCCGCCTGTCCAGGTGTGGAGCCACGGCGGCCCAACCGGCTTCAACGGCCCGGCGTTCCGGTTGTCCACGCAGTTTTGGACCAGCCGGGGCATCGGCATCCTCGACGTCAACTATTCCGGCTCGACGGGATACGGACGCGCCTACCGGGAACGCCTCAAGGGCCGCTGGGGCCTGGCGGACGTGTCGGACTGCGCGAAGGCCGCCCTGGCCCTGGCCGACCACGGCCTGGCCGACCGCCGCCGCTTGTCGATCCGGGGAAGTTCGGCGGGCGGCTACACCACCTTGGCCGCGTTGGTGTTCACCGACGTGTTCGCCGCAGGAATCAGCCTGTACGGCATCGGGGACCTGGAGACGTTGGCCACCGACACCCACAAATTCGAGAGTCGCTACCTCGACGGCCTGGTCGCGCCCTTCCCGCAAGGTCGGCAGGTTTACCTAGACCGCTCGCCGCGCCATCACCTCGACCGGCTGTCGTGCCCCATGCTGATTCTGCAAGGAGCCGACGACAAGGTTGTCCCGCCCCAGCAGGCGTACGCGATGGAGGCCGCCGTCCGCGCCAAGGGGCTGCCCGTCCGGCTGATCGTCTTCGACGGCGAGGGCCACGGGTTCCGAAAAGCCGAGTCCATCATGGCCACCGCGCGGGCGAGCCTGGAGTTCCTGGCCGAGGTCCACGGTTTCAGGCCCAACGGGAGTGTGGTGAGATAGTCTCGTGGGATCTGGCGTGGACATCGGTTATCCGATCAGTACTCGGACGCTCGACAACGGGCTGCGCGTCGTCGTGTGCCCCGACCCAAGCACGCCCGTGGCAGCCGTCAACCTGTGGTACGACGTGGGTTCCCGCGACGAGGAACCCGGCCAGTTCGGCTGGGCCCACCTGTTCGAGCATCTGATGTTCCAGGGGTCCGCGCACGTCGCGTCCGGCGAACACCTGCAATCCATGCAAGCCGTCGGCGGCACAGTCAACGGCACCACGTCCTTCGACCGGACGAACTACTACGAAACCATCCCCTCGGGCGCGCTGGACCTGGCGCTGTGGCTGGAGGGCGACCGGATGGCCAGCCTGACCGACTGCCTCAACGATGAGAACCTGGCCACCCAGCGGGATGTCGTCAAGGAGGAGAAGCGGCAGCGCTACGACAACGTCCCCTACGGCGACACGCTCCTGCGCCTCATCTGGCTGGTGTTCCCGCCGGACCATCCCTACGGCCATGCGACCATCGGCGAGTTGGCCGACCTCGACTCCGCCACCCCGAAGGCCGCCCGCAAGTTTTTCACCGACCACTACCAGCCCTCCAACGCCGTGCTGAGCATCGTCGGCGACGTCACCGCCAAGGACGCCTTCAAGCGCGCCGACAAATACCTGGGCTGGGTACCCGACAAGCCGGTCGCGTCCCGGGCGGTTCCCGCACCCCTGCCGCCCCTGGAGGGCATCCCGCGCGAGGAGGTGTGGGCGGACGTCCCCGCTGACTGCGTGTCGTTGGCCTGGCGGTTGCCCGCCGAGGACACGCGCGATTATGACGCTCTCGAGGTGGGGTTCGCGGTCCTCGCCGACGGGCAGGCCAGCCGCTTGTACCGCGACATGGTCCGCGACCGGGGCCTGGCCAGCATGGTGCAGGTCACCCCGCTGGGCATGATCGGCGGCACGTCGCTGGGGCTGGTCGCCGCCGTCGCCGCCGACGGGGTCGGCACCGACCAGCTCGAAAGCGACCTTCTCGCGCATGTGGAGGCCCTGATCGACAAGGGCCCCACCCCGCAGGAGGTGTCCCGCGCCCTGATCCAGCACGAGCGGGGGTGGCTGGGCGACCTGGCCTCGTTGGAGTCGCGCGCCGACCTGCTCGGCGAGTACGCCACGCTCTATGGCGACCCGGCGCTGGTGAACAATCATCTGGAGCGCATGCGGCGCGTCACCCCAGACGACGTGCGGCGCGCCTGCGCGGACTACCTCGCGCCCGGCGCGCGCGCCGTCCTGACCTATCGCGCCGCCCAGCCCGGCGACGACGCGCGGGAGGCCGACCATGCGTAAGGCCAGCCCGCGCCCCGATGTCCGCCGCCCCCGCCGCTGGAACTTCCCCCAGCCCGTCCGGCGCCAGTTGGGCAACGGCCTGCGCGTCGCCGTGTTCCAGCGCGACGGCCAGCACATCGCCAGCGCCGCGCTCGTCCTCGACGCCCCGCTGTCGCTGGAGCGCCCCGAGATCGAGGGCGTCGCCACACTGGTGGCGCAATGCCTCACCGAGGGCACCCGCGCCCATCCGGGCTCTTCCTATGCCGAGGCGGTGGAAAGCCGTGGCGCCAGCGTCTTCGCGGTCGCGGGCCATTCGGCCACGCAAGTCCTCCTCGACGTGCCCACGCACGCGCTGGAGGAGGGTTTGGCCCTGATGGCCGAAGCGGCGGCCGAACCCGCGTTGGATGCCGCCGACGTCGAGCGGCAACGCGAGCTCCGCCTGGCAGACATCGACCAGGAGTACGCCAATTCCGCCGTGCGCGCCGGCATCGCCTTCCGGAGCGCCTGCGTCCCCCGGCGGTTCCGGGCCGCGCGCCCGGCCGGCGGCGAGCCGGGGACCCTGGAGGCGGTGAGCGCCGCAGACGTGGCCGCGTTCCACGACGCCTACTATCGCCCGGACGGGGCCACGCTGATCGTGGCCGGAGATTTCGTCGGCGACCCGCTGCCCGCCATCGAGGCGGCCTTCGGGCGGTGGGCGCCCAGCGCGGGCCAGGACGTGCGGCACGAGTTGCCGCAGGCGAAAAAGCCGCGCTACCTGCTGGTGGACCGCCCCGGCGCCGTCCAAGCCGACATCCGGCTGGGGGCCTTCGGTCTAGACTCCTGCGACCCCGCCTACGCCGACCTGGCTGTCGGCTGCCGGGCGCTGGGCGGATTGTTCCTGAGCCGGCTCAACAAGGAATTGCGCGAGGAACGCGGCTACACCTACGGCGTCGGGCTGGGGAACCACCCGTTCCGCTCTGGCGGGCTGGCCAGCCTCCAGGGCTCGTTCCGCACCGAGGTCGTGGTCGACGCGCTCGACCGCGCGCGGGTGCTGATGGATGTCACCGCCGCCCCCATCACCGACGCCGAAGTGGTCGAGGCCGTCGCGTACGAGCGCGGCATCATGCCCCTGCGGTATTCCACCGCCGAGGGGCTCGTCCTGGGCGCCGCATCGCTGGCCGCCGACGGCCTGACCGCCGATTTCGTGGACGCGTTCACGCAAGCGCTCCTGCTCGTGACGCCGCAGTCGGCCACCCAGGCGTTGCAAACCGTTCTGCCGCCCGACCGCCTCACGCTGGTGGTCGTCGGCGACGCGGACGCGCTCGCCGGCCCGTTGGACGACGCGGGCTGGCCCGTCAAAGTCATCAGCCAACATCCAGAAACACATCACACAAGGGAAAGACGATAGTGAGTCAATCACCTCAGGCCGCCTTCGGGGCTAACGAATGGCTAATCGCGGAAATGCGCCGCCGGTTCCGCGAAAACCCAGGCACGGTCGATGAAGCATGGGCGCGGTATTTCGCGGCTGAAGACTCGGGCGAGCCGGCTGGCGGCACGCCCGGCGGGGGCGGGCATGCGCCATCGAGCCCCACTGGCCAGAATCCGCCGTCGGCGGCCCCGCAAGCCCCGGCGTCAACCCCCTCACGCCCCACGCCACCGGCGACGGTCGCAGCCGCCGCCGCCCCGGCTGCGGTGCCCACCAGCGTGGCGACCGTCGAGCGCGCGGCGGCGCCCCACCACGACACGGCCCCGGAAAGCCCCGGTTCCGGGAAGGGCGTGTCGCCCGACCGGCCCAGGCCAAGCCACGACGCGGCCTCGCCCGACGAGGGGGAGGCCGTGCGGACGAAGCTGCGCGGGGCCGCTGCCCGCGTCGTGCAGAACATGGACGCGTCGTTGAAGGTGCCCACGGCCACCAGCGTGCGCGAGGTGCCGATGAAACTGGTGGCCGCCGAACGCCAGATCATCAACGAGTACCTCTCCACCTCCACCGGCGGCAAGGTGTCCTACACCCACCTGATCGGGTTCGCGATGGTGCAGGCGCTCAAGGCCCTCCCGGCGATGAACAACTTCTACGACGAGGCCGACGGCCAGGCGTTTCTCGTCACCCCGGCGACGATCAACCTCGGGCTGGCCATCGACGTGGCCAAACCCGACGGGACCCGGCAGTTGCTCGTCCCGAACATCCGCGACGCCGGAAGCCTCGACTTCGCGCAGTTCTGGCATGCCTACGAGCTGATCGTCCACAAGGCGCGCCGGGGTGAACTGACCGCCGAAGATTTCAAGGACACCACGGCCACGCTCACCAACCCGGGCACGATCGGCACCACCCACTCGGTCGCCCGCCTGCTGCGAGGCCAAGGCGTCATCGTCGGCGTCGGGTCCATCGACTATCCGGCCGAATTCCAGGGGGCAGCCGCGAGCTACATCACCCGGTTCGGCGTGTCCCAGGTGAGCACCCTGACGTCCACCTACGACCACCGCATCATCCAGGGCGCGCTGTCGGGCGAATTCCTGGCCTACATCGGGCAACTGCTACTGGGCAACCATGAGTTCTACGACCGGGTTTTCGCGGCATTGCGCATCCCGTACGAGCCCGTCCGCTGGATGAAAGACATCTCCGACGAAAACCCGTCCCGTCCGCGTATTTCCCGGATCGCCCCGCTGATCGCGGCGTACCGCAATTACGGGCATTACATGGCCGATATCGACCCCCTCGAATTCCGCCAGCGCACCCATCCCGAACTGGCCATCGAATACCACGGCCTGACGTTGTGGGATCTCGACCGCGTCTTCCCGATCGCCGGGCTCGGCGCGGGCAGCGGCGGCACGAAAACCATGCATGAAATCCTGTCGATCCTCAGATCGTCCTATTGCCGCACGGTCGGCCTGGAATACATGCACATCGCCGACAACGAGCAGCGGACGTGGATCCAGGAACGGTTCGAGCGCCCCTACGCCCGGTGGCCCAAAGAAGAACACCTGCGCATCCTCGACAAACTCAGCGAAGCCGAGATCTTCGAGACCTTCCTCCAGACGAAATACGTCGGGCAGACCCGCTTCTCCCTGGAGGGCGCTGAATCCGCCATCGTCTTCCTGGACGAATTGTGCGAGCAATCCGCCGACGCCGGAATCGACGAGGTCGTCATCGGGATGCCCCACCGCGGCCGCCTGAATGTCTTGGCGAATATCATCGGCAAGTCCTACACCCAGCTTTTCGAGGAATTCGAGGGCAATGCGAACGCTGGGGACCAAAGCAGTGGAGACGTGAAATACCACCTGGGCGCGGAAGGTGAATTCGTCGCCGCCTCGGGCAACACGGTGACAACGTCCCTGGCCGCCAACCCCAGCCACCTGGAAACCGTCAACCCGGTCGTCGAGGGCATCGCCCGGGCGAAACTGGACGACCTGGGCGGCCAGGAGGACGAATACGGGGTCCTGCCGGTGCTGATGCACGGCGACGCCGCGTTCGCGGGCCAGGGCGTCGTCTACGAGACGATGCAGATGAGCCAGTTGCGGGCCTACAAGACGGGTGGCACCATCCACCTGGTCATCAACAACCAGGTCGGGTTCACCGCCGGCCCCACAGAGAGCCGCTCGTCGGTGTACTGCACCGACGTGGCCAAGGCATGGCAGTGCCCCATCTTCCATGTGAACGGCGACGACCCGGAAGCCATCGCGCGCGTCGCGCAGGTCGCGTTCGAGTACCGGCAGAAATTCCACAAGGACGTTGTCATCGACCTGGTCTGCTACCGGCGCCGTGGCCACAACGAGGGCGATGACCCGAGTTTCACCCAGCCGAAGATGTACGACCTCATCACGCAGAAGCGCACCACCCGGACGTTGTACACCGAGGCGCTCATCGGCCGTGGCGACATCACCGTCGAGGAGGCCCAGGCCGTCATCTCGCACTTCCGCAACCGCCTCGAAGGGGTGTTCCAGGAAGTCCGCGAGGCGGGCAACAGGCCCTCAGACCCGATTCCCAACGCGCCGTCCTACCCCGCCAAGGCCAAAGGCGACCCGAACCTGCTGATCGACAAGGCGACGATGGACGCCGTCGCCAAAGCGCATCTGACCTTCCCCGACGGGTTCACCGTCCACCCGAAGGTCCTCCCCCGCCTCAAGCAGCGCGCGGACTCGTTGAGCAACGGCGGGATCGACTGGGCCACCGCCGAACTCTTGGCGTTCGGCTCGCTGCTGCTGGAGGGGCGCTCGGTGCGCCTGGTCGGCCAGGACACCCGTCGCGGCACGTTCTCGCAGCGCTTCGCCGCCGTGGTCGACCGGGTGACGAACGAGGAGTACGTCCCGCTGAAACACTTGTCCGACACCCAGGGGTCGTTCTACGTCTACGACGCCCTGCTGTCGGAGTATGCGGCGATGGGGTTCGAGTACGGCTATTCGCTGGCCCAACCCAACGCCCTGGTGTGCTGGGAGGCCCAGTACGGCGACTTCATCAACGGCGCCCAGACGATCATTGACGAGTATGTGAGCTCCGGCGACGCGAAATGGGGCCAGAAGTCGGGCGTCGTCCTGCTGCTGCCGCACGGGTACGAGGGCGCAGGCCCCGACCACTCGTCGGCCCGGCTGGAGCGTTGGCTGGCCCAGTGCAGCGAACGCGCGATGGCGGTATGCCAGCCGTCCACGCCAGCCAGCTACTTCTACCTGCTGCGCCAGCACGCCTACGTCAACCGCCACCGCCCGCTGGTGGTGATGACGCCCAAGTCGATGCTGCGGAACAAACTCGCCGTCTCGGCTGTGGACGATTTCACCAACGGACGTTGGCGCCCGGTGCTGCCCGACCCGACCATCGAGGATCCCTCGACGGTCGAGCGCGTGCTGCTGTGCGCGGGCAAGATCCGTTGGGATTTGGTCAACGCCCGGGCTGCGGCGGGACTGGAACAGAAGGTTGCCATCATCGCCCTGGAGCGGTTCTACCCGCTGCCCGCCCAAGAACTCGCGGCGGAACTGGAACCGTATCGGCATGTCACCGACATCCGCTACGTCCAGGAGGAGCCGGTCAACCAAGGCGCCTGGTGGTTCCTGCAACGCCGTCTGTCGGCGGCGATGGCGGTCTATTCCCATAACCAGGAGTTCCCGATGACCGGCATCGCCCGGCCCGAGGCGTCCGCGCCTGCGGTCGGCTCGGCCAAGGCCCACGCCGTCCAGGCCGCCGAACTCATCCACCGCGCGCTGGCGCCCCTGCCGGAGGGCTCTGAGCGATGAGCCCGTCCACGCGCGCTGGCGCCCGTCACACCCAAGCGACGACGGGCGCGGCGCGTGTGGGCACAGGGGCGGTCCCCCGTCACGACGACGCGGGCGCGGCCTTGGCCGATGCCTTCGCCGCGTTGACCGGCTACGCGCCCGACGGCCTGTGGCGCGCGCCCGGGCGGATCAACCTCATCGGCGAGCACACCGACTACAACGACGGTTTCGTGTTGCCGTTCGCGCTCCCCCAGGCCACCCTCATGGCCGCCCGGACGAGGGCGGACGGGCGCTGGCGGGTCCGCTCGCTCGACCTGGGCGAAACCGCCGAGGCATCCGCCGACGACCTGGCGCCGAACACGCCGGGCTGGGCGTCCTACGTGTTCGGCG
>Ga0123357_10012020_pt1 | contig 11141 bp, 9 predicted proteins | sample TergutEmb28metaG_FD_89873 | JGI IMG/M metagenome (GOLD analysis project Ga0123357, IMG submission 89873) | Embiratermes neotenicus P4 segment gut microbial communities from Petit-Saut dam, French Guiana - Emb289 P4 | ecosystem: Host-associated > Arthropoda: Insects > Digestive system > Gut ... | reverse complement strand
TACAACTACTGGGGCGGCGCGGATATGGTCGCCACCGACTATTCCATCTTTATTTCACCGCCGGGGCGCTTCCCGTCGGGCAATTCCGCGACGGGCCATGCCGATCTCGGGGGCAACGTGTTCGATGCGACATACCCAACGTCGGGCGATGGCTCCTCTCCGGTGCTCTGGTCGCACAGCGGATCGCCGCTGTGTTCACTAGCACTGCTGCCGGAAGTATTCCAGCAGCAGTGCTAGTTCGTTCCCATCCGAAAACTGCTGCGCGCCGTAAATCGTGGGTTTGGCGCAGGAGGGACCTGCAGATCGGGGCATCGAAGAGTACAAGAACCCGTACAGCTTCCCGAATAAGGTGAAAGAGATGGATGCAAAGAAAAAGAAAGTGGGAGTGATTCTGGCCGGCTGCGGGTACCTGGATGGAGCGGAAATTCAGGAGGCGATCCTGACGTTGCTTGCACTCGACAGAGCCGGTGCTCTCGCGATCGTCATGGCCCCTGACGTTGCGCAGGCGAAAGTGATCGATCACCTCACGAACGAACCGGTCGCAACCGAGCAGCGCCGGGTCCTCGTCGAGGCGGCTCGCATTGCTCGAGGGCAGATTCAAGAGATCGTTGATGCAAAGGAGCTCGATGCCCTCATCGTGCCGGGCGGTTTTGGCGCTGCCATGAACCTCTGCACCTTCACCACCGAGGGGACGAAGATGCGAGTCGAGCCGCAAGTGATCCGATTGATCGAGCAGATGCGAGCAGCGGACAAACCCATGGGCTTCATGTGCATCGCCCCGGTGATCGCCGCGAAGGTGCTGGGGAGCCACCACCCGCGCCTCACGATCGGTAGCGATCGCGAGACGGCGGCGGCTCTCACTGCCATGGGTGCCGCCCACGTCGATTGCCCGGTCGACGAGATCGTCGTCGACGAGAGATTGAAGCTCGTCTCCACTCCGGCATACATGCTGGGCCCGTCCATCGCGCCCGTCGCTGCTGGAATCGAGAAGCTCGTCGGACGAGTACTCGCTTATTGCGAATAAGTGAATAAGGTGCCCCCCGCGCGGACGCCGCGCGAGGGGCATCTAAATTCGAGTAGTGCTCTAGTAACAAGCCTGGGCGTGAACGATCACGTAGCCGTCCCCGTCGAGCGCCGGGAATGAGCACGCGTCGTTGGGGCCGATGTGACAGGGGTACTGGCCGGGCGCCGAGGTGTAGGCGCCGCTGCCGTTCTTCGGGGCCAGGTCAGGTCCATAGTAAACATCGAGACTCGCAAGACCGTCGCCCGCCTTTGCCGTGGCAGAAATCACGATCTCGCTGCCAACGCGTTTCACCAAGACGGTCCCGACGAGCGTTCCTTTGTCCAGAACGCACTGGCCGGCGCCCGCCCAAAGATCCATCGTGAGATTCGTATCCGAGGACGTGACGAGATTGGTCCATCCCCAATTGTTGCTATTGCCTATATTTGCGTCAATGAAGCACGTAGAGTTGTCCCCGCCAAAGGCGTATGCGGTATCACCTCCCGTGCACGCGGGAACGCATGCAAAGCTGCCGCCGTTGTCTACTCTGGAGTAGCCACCCTCGCACTCGCTACAGTTGTCTCCCGTGTATGTCGGCTCACACACACACTCCCCGGTCGCAGGCTGGCACTGCCCGTACGGACCACAGTCTACGTGGTTGACGACGCACATGTCGCAGGGGATTTCCGTATCCACGTACGTTGCCCAATTCTTGGACCCAACCGCCGGCCCCTGGGCCCATGCCGTCTCTACGCCGAGGTTTGCGTGTGCAAGAACGTAAATCTCGCTTCCGCATCCCGGATCCCCCGGGATGTTCGCTAGCGGGATCTCCGCCTTATAGGAGTTCGTCCCCAACGCGAAAGTGGCCGCAGTGCCGTTGGGGAACTTGTCGAACTGCCCGGGCTGCACGTTGCCACCATTGTTCAAAGGGAAATCCTTCGTGGTGCTCACCCAGACGTGCGCCTCGGACATCGAATAACTGGGAGCGACCGTGTACTCGACGAACAGGGTGACGCCGTCGCTCCAGATGCAGACCTGGCCCGCGTCGTCGTTCTGGCCCGCGATCAATGGTACGCACACCGGCTCGGTCAGAAGTGCCTGGGCGCTCGTGCCCAACGAAGGGGAATCCGTATTCGAAGGGTACGCGGACGTACTGCCGCACGCCGCGAGAGCCACCGCCATTCCGGCCAATATCAATAGACGTTTCATTTCCAACTCCATATACAAAAGCTCACTGCTTCGTCCCTAAATGGCAAAGAGCAAATGCCCCACTTCCCCGGACGCACTCGACGCCTTCGAGTCATACGGCATTCTCTTATTCAAATTAGGAGACAAGAGCTACGTACCATTTACTTTAAAGATGTACAAGCGGCAGTCGGCCCCTGCTTTGCGACCGAAAGCCCCAAATAACCAAACGCCTTTTAAATGCCCCTAGTGTGTCATTATCCAAAGGATGACCAAATGTTGGCTTTTACTAATTAAAAGACGGTGGCAAAAAAGAAAATAGAAAACTGGCCGCCGTACTGCACAAATCAGTGAAACGGCAATCGCCTGCAAACCATCGCGAGCGACGCGAGGTCGAGACTTTTTCGAGCGGCGCACGCACACACGCCATCGCCCCCTCTCAGAGCGATCGGGTCCACGTCAACGACTACGACGGACGTTTCATGAGCGCCTGGCGCGAAGAGCCATCGTGTGCCCTCGTTTCGTTGACGTGGTCTTTGACGGCGACGGCGACGTGAACGAGTTGCACGTGTGCATCATGCACTCATCGACGGCGCAGTCCCCTGAAATCCCGCTTTAGTAAACACTCTCTCAGGAGCGCGGAGCGCACTTCGGGAGCCTTCCGGTACGAATCAGGCGCGGATGCGCCAGTTGCCTACGAACGCGCGAGGAACCTCGTCGCAGGTCGGATCCGTGACGACGAGCTCGGGCCGCGCATTGCGGTTGAGGACGATCGTGTTCTGACGAAAGACGCGACCAAAGGCGATGGCTTCATCGCGATCCATCCCGTGCACGAGCCACGAAGGCTCGCGCCACGGGCCCTCCGGATCTTCTTCGTAACCGACGCACTGCTCGACGCGATAGCAACCGAGAATGAGCAGATCGCGCAAGACGGCGTGACGCCCGTCGTTGACCTTTCGCGGCAGGAGCATCGAGCGCGGGTTGAACGCCGTCAAGATCGCAAAGGGTCGCAGGAGCACTTCCGGCAAAGTCGATGCATCTTGCACGATGTCGCCGTCGAGCGAGACGCGCAGCGGACCGTTCGGCGTGGGGATGTCGTAGACCGTCGCAAGGTACTGTCGCAGAAGATTGTTATCCATGTCCGTCTTCTCTCATCCGCGGCCGAAGCGATAACCAACGCCGCGGACGGTCTGGATGTAGACCGGATCACGCGGATCGGGTTCGAGCTTGGTGCGAAGCTGCTGAATGAAGTTGTCGACCGTGCGGGGCGTACCGTGGTGATTCGGTCCCCAGACTTTGCGAAAAATGTCGTCGCGCGACAAAACGCGCCCGCGCTCGCCCATGAGACAGACGAGGACGTCGAACTCCGTTGCCGTCATCTCGACGGGATCACCTCTGCGTCTGACGCTGCGCGAGGCGGGGTCGACTTCCACGTCATCGATCATGATCTTCGCGCGCGCGGCCGACGAGAGTACTGCACCGCGACGAAGCGCGGCGCGCACGCGGGCAAGCAGCTCCGCAAGGCTGAAGGGCTTGGCAACGTAATCCTCGGCACCGAGCTCGAGACCCGCCACCTTGTCCATCTCGCCGGACTTCGCCGAAAGGATGATGATGGGCACGGCGCACCCTTCGCTTCTCAGCTCGTGCAAAACCTCGAGCCCGTTCTTCTTCGGAAGCATCACGTCGAGCACGATCAGATCGGGGGAGACCCGACGCGCGAGTTGGAGTCCTCGTTCACCGTCCTCGGCAACGTGAACGGCGTAATCCTCGCTTTCGAGGTTGATGCGAAGACCGATGGCGATGCTCGGATCGTCTTCGACGACGAGGACACACTTGCCCGACAGATCGGCTCCTTTTCGCTTCGATTCCATCGCGCGCGTCGCTTGCCATAGCACACGCGCACTTAACCGCGTCGCTCGCTGCGCTTGCTTGCGCCGCCTTCCCCCGGCCTCGTGCTCGTCAGGCACGTAGGGACGCAGCATGCTGCAGTATGCTGCGCCCCTACCACAGCGCACGAATCGAGAGCCTAATCGCGACAGCGAAGGCATTGCCAAAAATCTGCGATGCAGTAGCCACGGGCTCCCCTGGCGGCGCGCAGGAGGCCGGGGCTTTGCCCGGCCGACGAGCACCAGCCCAAGGGGAGCACGCGCGGCGAGCCGTAGGCGAAGCGCGCGGTGGGGTCCACGTAGTTTCCATCCGAAAACTGCTGCGCGCCGCAAATCGTCGGTCGGCCTCCCTCAAAATACTCCGAGTATTCCTCGGTCGGCCTTCCTAGCTTTGCGTCGCTCGCGACGTTTTCGGATGGAAACTACTTACTACTCGGCGGCCCTTTCGTCCTTCTCGCTGCTCGCAGGCGCGGGCTCGTTTTGCACGACCTGTGCGGCGTGACGGGGCGCAGCAGTCAGGAAGCAGCCGTATTGGAGCCGCTCGTCCAGCCGGCAGGACCAGACCAACTCGCCGTTGTGCACGGTCATGTCCGGGCAGCCGTCGCACATGTTGGTCTCGCCGTCCGCCATGAAATCGATCGGCTGGATCACGGCGATGGACTGGAAATGCTGCTTTTGCGCGATCTTCCACGGAGCAGCAGCAAGCTCCTTGGCCCAGCCCAGCGCGCCCGAGCGCAGGCCCGGATCGAGGAGCCAGCCGCCCGCGAGCAGCGACCTTCCCATGGACAGCATGGCGGGGTTCGAATAGGCGAAGTAACGGCCGGTGAGCGCGTGGTGACCGGCCTGCATGATCTCCATGAACTTCGGACCCACGTAAGCCTTGATGCCGTTCTTGTCGCCGACGCGCCCGGTGATGAGCCACTTGAGGCTCTGCGGATCCTTGGTGCCGCCCAGGTACGCGCAGGGTTCGAAATCGGGATCGCTCTCTTTGATCTTGGCGACGATATCGCTGGCCGTCAGCGGCGTGGGGAGCTTGCTCTCGTCGTAGTAAATGAGGTCCTTGGGATCGATCGGTTTGCCCTGAGCGAAGTAATCGAAGTCGGTCGTTCGCGTGGTGCGAAAGAGGATGAAGACCATCGAGTGGACGATGTCGATATGCTCGCGCGCCCACTTGAGCATCCCCGGCACGTGCTCGAGCGTGTGAGGATAAACCGTGGAGTTGAAGGCCACGGACAGGCCACCCTCGTCGGCAACCATCTGCGCGTACTTCAGACGCAGCTCGCATAATTCCAAATCGTTCTTTCCCGTCCAACCACCCTTGGGGCGGCGCTGACCGGAGTCGATGTGGAAGGTGAAACCGAAGGCGCCCGCCTTCTTGAGATCCCGGACGATCTCGGGAGTCAGGGCGTAGGCGTTGGTGTTGACGATCGGTTTGTAGCCAAACTCGTTTTTGATCATCCGCACGATGTCGACGATGTCGTCGTGCATGAGCGGATCGCCGCCAGTAATGGAGACCGAGTCGAAGCGGCGGCTCTTGGCGAAGACTCGAAGGTCCGCGCGGATCTGCTCGACGGATTTGTCGTACTTCTTCTCGTTCCGCGAATAGCAGCCTTCGCAATAGATGTTGCAACGCTTCGTCGGCTCCAGCCACACAAGGACGTTGTCGTTCAGAGACCAGGGCAGCCGGTAGTAGCGTTTGGGATCAAGAACGGACATTGACTTTCTCCGGGGGTGATTCAAGCTCGGCACTTTAGCCGAAAAAATCGCCCGTAGGGCCCTCAATCTTGGACACGGCGATCTACGCCGCGGGCAACACCAGTGCGAACGTGGAGCCGCGCCCCGGCGCGCTGTCGACCAAAACGCGTGCGCGGTGGGCGCGCGCCACGTGCTTCACGATGGCGAGACCGAGGCCCGAGCCTTCCCTGATGCGCGAGAGGCGATCGTCGATGCGATAAAATTTTTCGAAGATGCGGCGTTGTTCGAGCGACGGGATGCCCTCGCCGTTGTCTTTGATCGAGATCGACACGTCGCCTTTTGGCGTGCGCGACGCGCGGAGCTGCACGACCGGCGGATCGCCGCCGTATTTGCGTGCATTCGACAAGAGATTCACGAGCGCATCGACGATGGCAGCCCGATCGACCATCACCGCAGGCAGATCGTCGCCCACGACGATCTCGAACGCAGCGCCCGCAACGAGCGCGCTCTGCGGTGCGTACGCGCGGACCGCTTCGTCGATGATGTCTTCGATGCGCTCGCGCCGGAGCTCATAAATTTTGCGCCCCGCTTCCATGCGTCCCCAGTCGAGCAGTCGCTCGATGAGCCTCGAGAGGCGCTCGGACTCGGCAACGAGCAGCTTCGAGCATTTCTGGCGCATGGTCTCGTCGGCATCCGCGCGCTCGATGGTTTCGGCGAACAAGCGAATGGCGGTGAGCGGCGTGCGCAGTTCGTGACTGACCTTGGAGACGAAGTCGGCCTGGAGCATCGACAGATTCGCCTCGCGCCTCACGAAGACGAGCACGAGCACGACGCCCGTGACGACGACCGAGACGAAACTGACCGTGAGGAGGCCGAAGAGCAAGTTGATGCGCCTCTCGACGAACATCGAGATGATGCCCGTGGCAAGGAGCAGCACCGTCGGGATGATCACCAGATAGACGAGGAGCTGAACGATGCGGCGGTAACCGAGTCGTTGCAGATTCTTCGCGGCGCCTTTGCGAATGGTCTCTCCCTGCGCCTTGTCTGGCCGCTCGCTCGTCGCCATGGGCACGGTACACTCTCGTGCCCACGCAGTAGCATGAACTTTCGCCATCGCATCCTCGTCGTTTTCGCCATCGTCCTCGCGCTCGTCACGGCTGTCCCCTCCGCCTCGGCCGATCGTCCCGCCGCGTCCTCCGAGTCTCGAGCGGCATCCGTAGTTCTGCGCGCTCGCCTCGAGGTCGAACGCAAGGTGACCTACGATCCCGCGTACGTCGTCCTCGCTTATCCAAACGGCGACGTCGCCGTCGATCGCGGCGTCTGCACCGACGTCGTCATCCGCGCCTACCGCACTGTCGGCATCGATTTGCAGGCGCGTATCCACCAAGACATCTTGCGCAGACCGTCGGCTTATACGACCGTGAAACGAGCCGACGCAAACATCGATCACCGCCGCGTCGCGCCTATGCTCGCGTACATGCGTGCGCACGCAACCGCGATCACGTCGACCTTCGAGGATCGCTCCGCCTGGCAACCGGGCGACGTCGTCGTCTGGAGTTTTCGCCCGTGCCCTTCATGCAGCCCCAATCACGTTGGCGTCGTCAGCGACAAGACTGGGCCACGCGGCCTGCCGCTCGTCATCCACAACATCGGCCCGGTGCCGAGCGAAGACGACACACTCGACGCGTGGACCGTGCTCGGTCACTTCCGCGTCCTTTGATCATTGCCAATGAGATATCCTCATCATGATAAGGAATCGATTGTTGGCGCGTCAACCAGATGGTTGCTTCCGGCGCGGAACGATCCCGACGTGCAAGCGAACGGCGCGGTCGAGCGACTCGAGCCTCGCGGGAAGGCTCACCACGCTCGCCCGGACGCCAGCGATCTGAGCTGCGAGATCGAAGGCCGCCACGCGGGCTTCTCGGTTCGCCGGCGCACGCAGGTTCACAAGCACGCGCACGGCCGCCGGAATGGGCTTCAGCCGAAGATGAACGATCTGCTCCTGCGCACGATGTCCGGGCTCGAGAAACCACACGGCACTTTGGCGGTGCGCGCCCCGGCGCGCTTGCAGACGCGGATCGTCGATGCTGCCGGCCGCACCGAGCGCTTCGAAGAGCTTGACGAGCGTGGTCTTGCCTGTGCCCTGCTTTCCGCAAAAGATGTATGTTTCACCCAACAGCCGCGTTGAGGAGGCATCCCATTCGAGCTCGGAGCCGCCCTCCGCAATGGTGCCCGACAGAGCGAGCGTGTGGTGAGGTGGAACGAGCGCTCTCGATTGCCTCGGAGCGCCCACATTGATCATCTGGGTCGCGGCCGCAGCCGCTCGCGCAAGGGGGAGGCCGCCGTCTACGCACTCGAGGCGCTCGAGACCAGGGCGCATCAATAAACGGAAATAGATACCTGTTCGAGCGCAAAGCAGGAGTGCTTCCCTCCCATCGTCGAGCACATCGAACCCTGAACCGAAATGCATCGGCATTGTGAATCAGCAATTGCCTACGCACGATCCAGACCAGCACGCGCGTCTAGGACGCTTCGAAAAAATGGCCCGTTCGTGAGATCTCGAGACGTCGCGGGCGCGCGACACTGTCACTTCGAAAACGCATTACGGCACAAGCACACTGCGAGCAGCGCTCCCACAACACGTCACGTGCACCCACGCAGCATGCGCTCGCGCAGCTTGAGAGCATGCGCGGAATGCAAATGCAGAGCTTTTAATTCGAGTCCTTTCGCCTGATTTCTCACGCTCGGCCCGTCGTGATAGCGAGTTCGGTCCTTCCTAACGCCCGAGTTTCACGGAATTTTCTTTCAACAGCAGCGCCGATCTTTCGATATGTAGTCTTCTCAATTCAGTTGTTCGATTCGCACGATGACCGCACAATGAGGGAGCCATCGTGGGCGGTGCCTCTCGACCACGCTTGCAACCATGAGGAACCGAGTGACGAACGTTCTTGGAAAGTATCAACTGATCGCCGAAATCGCTCGCGGAGGCATGGGCATCGTCCACCTCGCCGTGATGCGCGGGCCAGCTCGTTTCAGCAAGTTGCTCGTGATCAAGGAGCTGAAACCGGAGCTCGCGGAGGAGCAAACGTACCTCGAGATGTTTCTCGAGGAAGCGCGGCTCGCCGGGCGCCTCAATCATCCAAACATCGTCCAAACGTACGAGGTCGGCAACGACGGCAAGCGCCACTACATCGTCATGGACTACCTCGAGGGCGTGCCGCTTGCGCGCGTCGTGCGCAAAAAGAGGAGCGACAAGTTCACGCTGGCCATGCACCTTCGCGTGATTTGCGAAACCTTGCGAGGCCTGAGTTACGCGCACACGCTCGCCGATTTCGACGGCACGCCGCTCGGCATCGTGCATCGCGACGCTACCCCGCAAAACGTTTTCATCACGTACGACGGGCAGGTCAAGCTCGTAGACTTCGGTATCGCAAGAGCGGTCGACACGAGCATCGAGACACAAGCGGGAATGCTGAAAGGCAAGCCCGGATACATGGCGCCCGAGCAGATCGCGGGCGAGGTCGACGCACGAGCCGACGTGTACGCGGCGGCGGTCATGCTCTGGGAGGCCATCGTCGGCCGCCGGATGTGGCACAAGAAAAACGACGTCGAGGTCCTTACTTCCGTGTTCAAGGGCGAGACGCCGTCGCTTCGCGAAGCCAAGCCCGACGTGGACGAAGCGCTCCTGAGGATCTGCGAAAAGGGACTCGCCAAAAATCGTGAGGAACGCTTCGAGAGCGCGCAGGCACTTGCCAACGCCATCGAGGCGTACATGGCGGCGCAAAACTGGAACCCGTCCATGCGCGAGGTGGGCACCGTCGCCGCCGAATTGTTCGCGCAGGAGCGCGGCGCCGCGCGCGCAACCATCGATGCACAGCTCCAAGCGCTTCGCGCGGGGTGGAGTCAAGATGAGAAGTTGCCAATCATCTTGCCCGTGCGCGAGGATCTCGTCACGCCAAGCTCCGGCGCCCCGCATGGATTCGACCTCGGGTCCTCGGTCCCTGCATCCGTCCCACTCCTCACCGGATCGATCACGGCACCCACACCCGGCGGCGCCTTCTTCAGCGTGCCGGCCACCGAGACTCCGAAGGGGCATACGAGATGGCGCACGATCGCGCTCGGCGTACTCGGCGTGACTCTCGTGCTCTCCGGATTCGTCATCGCGCGCTTCACGGGTCGCTCGGAGCCCCCTGCCGCCGCCACGCCGCCCCATGAAAACAGCGATGCGGCGCCTGCTCCTCCTCCCACGGCAACCGAGGCGAACACCGCTACGGCACCAAGCACACCGCCGCCCGCAGTTGCTCGTGATGACCAGATCACGCACGAGATTCGCGTGAGCGCCAACCCCGCGTGGGCATCGATCGCGTTCAACGGCGTGAGCTACGCGAATCCCGCCACGTCCATCTGCAAGCATAGCGACGTACTCATCTTGCGCGTCAACGCAAACGGATATTTTGCACAGGAACGCCGGGTCGACTGCGATGCAGACGCGGTGATCGAGATCGCGCTCAACCCGCTGCTGCAACATGGACAGACCGGGGCCGGGCGCGCGGCGGCGCCGCCACCACCGGTCATTGCGGTCTCCGCGGCACCACCCCCGACATCCTCGACGGAAGGATGCGACCCTCCCTATTATTTCGAAGGTGACAAGAAGGTCTTCAAATCGGGTTGCCCCTCCGATCGATGACGTAAGGGAGAGCTGCCCGTTGCCCAAGGCTGCGCGTTCGTTCTAGAAGACCGGGCATGTACTTCCAGACCTTCAAGCAAATCACGAAACTCCTCGGCCAAATGGATACCTGGTTCGACAAGGCGAACGACTACGCCAAGAGCCGATCCTTCGACCCGAACGTGTTCGTTGGCCTCCGCCTCGCCCCCGATCAATTTCCGCTTTCCCGCCAGGTTCAAATCGCTTGCGATACGGTCAAGCGAGGGGCCTTCCGCATGGCTGGCAAAGAAGTGCCTGTCCAAGAGGATACCGAAAAGACCGTGGACGAACTCCGCGCTCGTATCAAGTCCGTCATTTCCTATCTCGACACTTTTACGGAGAAGGACTTCGAGGGCATTACATCCCGCACCGTTCCGTATCCCAGCCCGGCTCCCCAGTGGAAAGGAAAGACCATGACCGCCCATGATTATTTCATGGAGCACGTGATCCCGAACTTCTTCTTCCACACATGCCACGTCTACGCCATCCTCCGTCACAACGGCGTTCCCCTTGGAAAGCACGATTACCTCGGCTCCATTACCCACCGCTAAGAGCATGTTTACCAGCCTGCTGCGCAAATCGATTCGTCGGTTGGGCGCTGCGGTGCCTGCGCACGTACGATAAGTACGCTTTCGCGGGCTCCTCGCGCTCCGCCCTAGCCTCGATTCGC
>Ga0123357_10012019_pt1 | contig 11141 bp, 9 predicted proteins | sample TergutEmb28metaG_FD_89873 | JGI IMG/M metagenome (GOLD analysis project Ga0123357, IMG submission 89873) | Embiratermes neotenicus P4 segment gut microbial communities from Petit-Saut dam, French Guiana - Emb289 P4 | ecosystem: Host-associated > Arthropoda: Insects > Digestive system > Gut ... | reverse complement strand
TTTTCACCCGGCCGCCCCCTCGAAAAAAATCAAAAAGTTCTCCCCTCCCCCCCCCCCCCCCCAATATATAAATGACAATGGGAACATACTGCCAATACAGCTACAATTTACCCCTGAAAATGTCACTGTCATGGAAACTGGCACATAGGTAGCCTTAATGGTGAAAGAGGAAAAGAAAAAAATGGTGCACTGCTAGCTTCAGAAATTACACAGAGAATTCTTGGTCACCTTAAAACACCAACAACAAGGGTTCGCAATCCACCCCACATTTTTCTCTGTTGCCCTATGGCACTGTGACGATCTAGTAATGGATTCAAGTGGCAACACTAATACTGTTTTTAAAAATATTTAGAATACTTCTACTGCACAGAAGGCCCTGCACAAATCAGGCTGTAGCAAAAATGCCCATCAACAATAGCAGCAGCACATGACCTTCATCACAAAAGTTGAAAACCAATGACCAGTCACACGTGGCTATACATAGAAATACTGGAATAAGTAAGAAACCGGAGATCAACAATTCAGAGAAGATTATAATCACACAGGTACACAGAAGATATGAACACAGGAGAGTGACAAAAGCCTGTAAGTGCCACACTTCAAGAAACAGAATGAGTGTAAGGTGTCAAACACTAAGAACCAAATACAAACACTGCTGTTTGGATGACCCGTCTACCTTTAATATGTTTCCATATTTCAGTCAGTCTGGGCCACATTCAATGACTTAAATGTAACAGAAGTATACATATTGCAGGCTCATATGTATGAATGTGCAGCGTAATGTGTGCACTAACACACAATTCAAGCGAACAGTATTGAATACAAGTTTAAAAATTCACTGTAGCTTTAGCCTAATAAAATAACATAAAAAGCGCTGCTGCTTCTATGGTAGTGCAACATCAGGGCGCATGTGTGCACACATGTGTGTGTGTGTGCACGTGCGTGCATGTGGAGAAAGAGCAACAAAGCAAGAAGGAGAGGTTCCATTAATAATATAAGTACTATAACATTCTTGTGTGGACCTATTAACTAGTCCAATATACCAAACTCGTATACCGTGCCAAAACATACACAAAAACTTTAAAGTAGTTAAAATACATCACAATGATCACCATAATTGGTTAAGAGAAGTTGTGAATAGACATCATATGCAGTACATGATGTCCTAATTCTGAAGTGAGTAGTTTATACCCTCATGCATCTGCCCTGCAATATCATTGACAGATACTGAAGATAATGAAAGTATTGCAACAGTTGGAAAAAATCACCACAGGCATTCAAACTGAACTCCCATGCTGCATCTGTCAGCATATCCCAACTGCAAACAATTCCTAGGGCTGCTGCCTAAACCACTGTACCACAGCCCCACACACACTGTCATTTGACATGAATGTACGGCTTGTGACAACTTCCTTCAATGGTCTGGAAATGTTAACTGCACAGCACTGAGTCCAAGTGGTATGCACAATATCTCAGCACCTCCCATCGCACAGCATTCCCTTGGTCTTGAACTCTGTGGGCCACATAGGAGTAGGCACTGCTCTGCAGCAGGAAGACACCACTGCTAAGTTTACCCTGACACCTGTTCTTCATCTTGTGGCCATATTTTGAAGCACCTGACAGTAAGTTTGCACTAACTGTGTCACTACATGATTTAAATTCCAGAAGCAGTCTTTTGATGTCTCTCTGGTTCTGTTTGGACAGACTCACAACCTGGTGTGCCACCTTTAACCAGTGATGTAGTGTCATCTGTACTAACTATACACCCAGTCAAAAGTACTGTTCTGTACAAATATCTGCCAGTACATATCCAAGTCCAACATGCACATGCACCATCTGTACTGCCAAAGCAATGCTGCAACTGAGTTTTAGCTGCACATACCTCACACTAAACTGAACACACTCAGTTACCATTTTTCTCAAAAACACATTACTATGCAAGAATAGGAAGTTTAGGAAAATAGTTGACCATAAGTGGAAGGAAGTAACATTAAGTTGGAGAAAATCACACACAGCACTTCTCACTTAATCATATTAGAATGATAAAATCAAGGCAGATGAAAGGGGCTGTGCATACAGCTCATATGGGAGAAAATGAAAAACAGCATTAAAGATTTTGGTAGGAAAACATAAAACAAAGACATTGTTTGAAGTCCTAGATATATACTGAAGAATTATATTAACCCTTTAAATGTCAAGTTAAATCCCATCTGCCCTTTGCTAGCATTATTCGGAGCTCACCATATTCTCCACGTTAGCAGGTAAAGGGTTAAGATGGATCTTAAAAACATACAATGGGAGGTTGTGGACCAAACTGATCTGGCTCAGGACAGGGACAGGAGGTGGGTTTTGTGAGTGTGGTGAACAACTTTCAGGTTCTGTACAAAGTGAGGAATTTTTTGACTAGCTGAGGAACTATTATCTTCCCATGTAGGACTCTACACCATGTACTTACTTAGCTAGTGAAAAACTTGCAATGAGGGTCCCCTTGCAGTGATCAATTTGCATGTACACACTGAATTAGAAACCCAATAAGGTGTGCAATATCACAAAGGGTGGATCTCAGAAATGTATGTACTGCATTCAATAGCATCCTTCCACTAGTTTCCCTGGTGTACCAATCTGGCTATTGAAACCAAGTAGTATGTTACATAACAGTATGAACACTGACAACCATGTACAGTATCAAACTTACTGTGAGCCGATGAAGCAGCAAGTCCAGTATCATGCTAACTTTGTTACTGAACAGAACATACTTGGAGTTCACTGCATGATTTCGACAAGCTAGGGTGTAAGTGGTGCACGTTGTTACAAAACATCTGCAAAAAAACAAATCAGTACAATGAAAAACTAAGCTGCATACACAACTACATCAATAAGTAAATCAAACAGTATCATAAACTTACTTTGTAGGAAGGTATGGTGCCATATTGGGTGGAACATCCAGTGCCAAGTTGAGGATAGAAGACAAAACTGGGAAGCCATTTAATGCTTGAAATGTCGTTTGATCCAAAAAATTCTGCAATAAAATCAAAATTAAATGTTTCTTTAAATTTTATCAGCCATGTTACAAAATTTACAACTACCATTTAAAAGAATGTCATAAAATTCTCTATACACAATGACCTGAACAAACATAAATGTCATACAGTATCCTTTATAATACAGTAAATTCTTGCCTCTTTATCTAAAATACGACTGATGTCACCAAGAGCTCTTTCTAAGGATGTAACTGCAGTATTTGGCCACTGTCCTTTCCCTTGACTGGAATGAAGTTTCTCCACATCTCTCAAGCACTTCTTAATACGAGCCTTATTAGGGGATTCTATTTTCACAGGTGGATCCTTCTTAGACTCATATTCCTGACCTCTGCAAATAAAGTAATTTGAACACAGTGAAAACAAGCAGATGGCAAAATAAAAACAACAGCATAGCCACTACAGTTCTCCTTAGCCAATCTCCCACCATTTCCTTGTTCTTGCAATCATCTCCAGCAGGAAACATCCAATTTATGGAAACATTTTTGTTCACTTATCTTTCACAGCCACAGCAATGTCCTTCCTCCTCAAAATGTTTTAGTCATACCTGCAGAGTAGAGTACATTAGGGCAGGCTCACCTGGTTTCAAGAAATAATGGCCCAGATCCCTAATTCTTAATACCACCAGTGCTTCACATTCAGCGAATATGTCTGGCTGCTTCAGATCCCTATTTGCATCCACCACACCCAGCACTGTCTACCAGCCCAAGTTTAAATAGTATCTTTTTAAATAACAGTGTCCTCTTAGAAGTCCTGCCATTACTCTTAACTGGTTTCTGATCAAGTTGAGTAATTCACAGATCTTTCAGCTCTTTTAGCTGAGGGTCTCTGAAGAAAGTCCCTATCCCGCCTTTGTCCATGAATTAAGTGCCAATACTCATGTTTACTACTCATCCAGCCCCCTCTTCCTTCCATGGCAACCTCTGCAGATATGCCAGGCTCAGGTTCAGGTCCTGTAAGTGGATGTGAGGAGCCTCGCCTGGCTAATGGATCAGCTTTCTGGCACCCATACCAGATGGATCTTGTAATGCTCTGCCAGTTTCACCAGGGACTGATGGGAGTCCCAGACTAATTTAGAATTCATTTGGACTCTCATGGGCCTAAATGGCTGCTTGACTGTTGGAAAGAATATATATGTTCCTACCTATGTAGCCTTAATGGCATATATTGTAGCCTGGAATACTGTGGGATGAAGCCCAAGGCTGAAACTATGTCCCCTTTTCAAGCCCAATCTATATGCATCAGCAGCACCAGTGCTTTTACTGGTCTTGGACATGTCCATGTACCAGACCAGGCCCCCTCAATGTCCATTTCAGGTTTGAACCCATTCTGTCATTCACACTTGTCAGGGAACTTGACCATGAGTGGCTTGTGGTATGCCTTGATATCATCTTGTCAATTCCTGCTTGTGGAATGGGTTCATGCTCCATGTTCTGAGATTTTCCAGCATGACTGAAAATTGTGGATTTAGGTTTCCACTGCTGGCTGCACATTCATCTGTAGATCTCTGCTTAGGCCTCTGCCTCAAACACCACATGAAGAGGAGTGAGGCCTGGAGGGACCTCCATTGCAGCTGTTGGAGTCATCCATATTGCCCTTATGATAACTGGAGAGGCTAAACTCTATAATTTACTGAGTCCCATCCTGCTGGCCTTGTATGTAATCTTAGACCACCAAACTGTGGAGCCACAGGTCAACATGGGTCTGATCACCACAGTATATGTCCAGTACACTACTTTGGGTTTCAGACCCCAAGTTTTACTAAAAGTGCCCTTCGTGATCCTGGAAGCCCTGTAGGCCTTATTCAACACACTTTTCATCTGTGCCTTTCATGTCAATCCCTTGTCCAGAACAAGTACAAGGTATCTAACCTTGGTAGTCAGCTGTAATGTTTGTCCAAAGATGGGTGATTCCTTAAGGTCCCTTATATCCCTCTTTCTAGTGGATGGTACTAACACCATCTGAAATGGACTGATAGTCAACTAAGTTCTATTAACAGAACTGTATCAATAATATGTCATGGCCATCAAGAGACTGCTCACTAGATATCCCTTCTGTATGTTTCATTATTACAAAGTAATTGGTCACAGGTATAAATACTTATTTATACTACCACACAAAAAACAATACAGTCAGAAATTAATTTTTCTTGTACACCATCAAGTATCAGCCATATATTTTTTACTTGAATGATAATAAAAAAATAAAAAAATTAAAAAATAAAATACAATTAAAAAATACAAAATATCAGCCATATACTATAAAAATGTTCTCTAATGTTCCACACATTCAAGATGAAATGTAATGTAAAGAAAAGGTAACATACAGTAGCTCCAAATTATCGGACAGAAGCCACGTGTTAAATCTGGCAAAACTAAAACAAACTTGAAACAAAACTGCCCTCAAATACTGTTCTTCAACAGCCATTGTTTCTACAGTTATTCTAGAACATGTCTGGAGGATGTCACACACCAACTTGTGCAACACAATCAGAGCCACCTGAACACCTGCTGCAGCCACAAAGCAAACGTGCTTCAGCCAATTACTCGTCTGTGCAAAGAATTAACAAGCCAGGCAATGTATGTACAATGCAACAATGTGGCTGTTCACACAGCCACTCTTTCAGTGGCAATGGAACAATGAATTTCATGTTTTTTCCATGCTATCTCTCAGCTGCACAATTTTTGGAAAAAAAAAATGTATTGAAGATAAAATGTGTGTTTTGATTTCTCTTCTAGTCATCATGCTCTTCTCTGGAACCTATCATTTTTGTCAGTCACACAGCAACTAATTTCACTAGCAGGTAAAGGTGGTATCCATGTCAAGACTCCAGCCAACCTCCTGATATGTTACTACACTTGCCATTGTTCCAGTAACTTTTTGAAATACACCAATCTGAACAAATATGAACAAAAACAAAATCTCTGTTACAACTTCATGTAGAGACCCCCCCCCAATAGCAATTTCATTAAAATACATCCTATAATTTCAGAAACACAATGTGGGTAAACAGATAAAATTTTTCTTACGCGTTCAATTTATGCACTTTTGCCCAGACAACATAAAAATTAAAAATTCAAAGGGTACAGATTCAAGGATGCTATCAAAAACCAACAGACATTACATAGTCATAATTGAAATCACCTGTTTTGTCAGGCCACACTCCAGTGCACAAAACACTTTTACATACCTAGCTGCCATTCGAAGTCTTAGTTTTTTACAACGTTTCTTCAGAGCCTTCTGTCTTTCTTTATCAAGGGCTATCTTAGGGTCAATCTTGTCAGCTGGAGCATCAACAATGTGCCGGATGTTGTATGTTGCAAGATCCTCTCTTGACGGATCCACTCCCTCATGCTGATGCCGCACAGCCTCTTGGTGCTTCCGGCCTCGCAAGTGACTTAAGAGATACACTTCTGAACCAATCTGAAAATGGGTACATCAAAACTGAAGCATATTTATGTACAGAAATGAAAATGAATTGACTTTGTGGCAGGTGGTACTTCACAAAAAGGAAATAATTCATAGTTGAAATGTATGACATCATTAGGCAGGTGACTGGTATTTAGGTGTAAAGCATGGATGAAAATCCTCAACCAGTGTTCTGGCACTTCTCCCATGAGAAACAATTCTAACACAAATATTCATACACAATAAAACAGTTTACATTTACAATATGCAGAAGTGTGTGATATGTATTACACCCAGACACAGGGCAAAGTGGAAAGGTAGCATACTTACAAGTATCACTGAATAGTAGACTCCATGTATTAAACGAACAAAAATGTAACAGTCAGCTACACTGCTACATAAAAAAAAAATTGACAATGAAGAATCAGTCAACCCACTGCTCTAAAAAGACAAAATCTGAATTCTCCCTTCTAACAGACAGAAAAAAAGACATGCTATCTCAGAGTATGAAACTGTAACAAACAAAGGCAAATGAAACAAATCATGTTTTTACCTATGAATACATAAAAGAGAGACAGAAATAAATTTTTCAAAAGAAGTAGGCAATCTGGTGCAGACATATAAAAAGAAAACACAAATCAATGGATTAGAACTGTAATTACAAGAACACTGAATAGGTTTTATTTCATTACATTGTAGAAACTGGCAGTTGACCTTTTAAAGACTTGCATTTGCACATCCCAACATATGTAGGAAAACGCAGAAAACAAAGAACTCTACTGCAATTCTAAGGCATGTTGCTTTATCCCAGTTTTATTTTTCCTCAAAATGCTGTTACTTTAAAATTTTATCTCCCTGTTCAAATAATAATTGATTTTTTCACAACCTGTGTGCTAGAATTTAAAATACCTACCTTCATGGGTTGAAGGTTAAGAAAACTAATACAGCAAAACAATGTAGGTGTAAGTTCACTGCAGCTACACTCTTCAGTGGTCATACCTGCTCTTTGCTATGTGTGTATACACTCTGAATTCAACATGAAAAGTACTGTGCACATGATCACACTTACTTCTCAAAAAACATTAAACACCATCTTTCGGTCCACAACTCACTCCCTCCCGCAGGTGTCTTCCCATACAACTGAAGGTTGGGTTAATAATAATTCACTGATTACACATATGTCATGCCATTTCAAACAACAGATTAGGTCCAAACAAATAATAAACTTGTCACATTTCTAACGGTATTTCCTCCACACCAGATGAAAGTGCTGATCTTCAGAAACTTATTTAAACAGTCTGTAAAACAATACTCAAACTGGAATTTAAGTATAACAGACTTTATGACATTCATCCCTACTGCACAAACCTCTGTTCCATACTGTTAATCTAAAAAAATAATGCATGTGTTCATTTCAACAAGGTATGCTAATTCCTATCATCATCCCATACAAGTCTCCAGTTCTTATACCAGTATTTCTGCACAAACTGAATAAAGGTAAAGGCTGTCCACACACATAAAGAAGGCATATAGGGGAAGTGGCTGTACAAATCCACTCATCCTTTACCTTGGAACCAGATGCAGGCAAGTGGCTAAACTCACTCCCCAGCCACTTCACACCCAGGACAGCCCCGGTACCTACTGAATAGAAGAAAGGGTGGGTCCCGGAGCCAGTCTGTATCTTAAAAGAAGGAAAAAACCTCTTGCCCCTGATAGAACTCAAACCCCAGTTCATCCAGTCTGTAGCCTAGTCACTATACCAACTACACCACTCTGGTTACTGCACAAAGTGAATATTTAAAAGAACTGCCAATGTGATATTTTAATTCAAATTCAAGGGTTAAATGGAAAATCTGATTAAATACATTAGCAAAGACACTGAAATACAAACATAATTCAAGCAGTTCCAAATAATGTACTTCTGACAGAAATCTGAATCCATTTTCTCATTGGGATATCCAGTATGCATAATATACACGTCAAAGATAACGCAAATTCCACACTCTGCACACCCAAAAATAAGGCAAACTGTAGCCATTTACTCACAATTAAGTACATCACATGTTTCAGAACAGATAACTGAACTAAAGGCATTGAACAACACCTTCCTCACGAAGTTAACATCACTCAGTGATCAACTAATTTAAGGTTTTCATCAAAAATGACAATTTGTTTCAAGAGCAAGTGCCTATTACTGAATATTCTAATCTTGCCCCCAGACAGAAACAACCCACCTGTATTCTGCAATAATGGTGTAATTTAACATGTTTCTTACCAGTACATTACACACTTCACACAACTTCTGGGTGTCATAAGGTGCAAGTCGAGGAGCTACATCATCTGTGGAGCAGCGTAGAATGCTTGATTCTAGAGCCCTTTGTCGAATATGTTCAATATTCTCTTCATGTCGACGAGCATATTCCTCCTGTTTCTGCTGGATCTTCTTCTGAAGTTCTTCTTGGGTTGCTAATTGAGCTGCATGCAGTGCTATTAAGCGCTCTTCACGATCCCTAAATGCATCATAATTCAATCTGTCAAAATAGCTCTCTGTTGCAGCCTCATCTAATAGTATTCACAATAAATCAACTAGAAGAAACTTTCAGAATCTCATAATTTTAGTAAAATTTAAACAGCTCATGACCCAAGAAGACTTCAATGAACTGCATCACCACAAAAGCTGTAACTCTAACATAAGTACAGTGAAGGCTGCATTCAAAGTTTCTCAGAAATGAACACTACTCAGTCACCTAATTCAATAATGGCAGAACATTATTCATCATAAATAGCAAAATCCATTAAGAGAAGTAATTCCCAGCCAGCTCCAAATTCCCACTTCATTAAATTCAATCTTCACATTATTGTATCACCTCACGCTCATTTTCCAAGTACTTTTCATGATATTTCAGCACCAAATTTGTTAGTATCTTGTCTCACAATGTCAGCTACATTTCTAGCCGATCACAACTTTCTTGTTTTACTACATTAAAATACTGTGTTACCTGCCAAGAGAACAAACTTTCTCATTATGTAATATGCTAAACTGCCCACTGACATCACATACAGAAGTTTCTATACATTGTATAGGAAATTACATACTCGTATATTTACAAACCTCTTTTGAATAGTCATGAACAAGCCTTACCTGGCTTTCTCTCTATACATTTCCTGTCTTTCCTTTTCTTTTTCCTGCTGCTTCTGGCCAATTCGTTCCTCTCTCTTCCTTCTCAATTCCTGCATTTTTTCTAGTCTTTCCTGAAAAGATTGTATTATGACTGCATAATCCAATCTTTCCTTAAAAATTATAATGTAAATACACTATACACAAAAGAGAAATAAATCAGTTCAAGAAAACCAGATAGTGTAGTCATTTCTTTCTACATAATTTCATACATGTTCTTAACATTTATAGATCTTTCAGTCCTATAAAATCTGTTGCAAATAACTAATGCTCAATGTTTGTACAGGGTGCAGCAGAAAGAACACCCCAATTTGGGAGGGGCATAACTTCGGGTGGGGAGCGCGTCGAACAGCGGTGTACGTGCCGTTTTCAGTGTACACCATGGCGTGGTTGGGAGAGCATCGAGCCTTTATTGTTGAGGAGTTTATAAAAAATGGCGGGTCGCCAGTAGCAACACAATGTGCATTTCGCATCCACTTTGCGCTTGGTCGACGGGAGGCTGTTCCTGATAAGAAAATAATTTACCGTTGGGTATCAAACTTTACACAAACAGGACAAACTTTGGAAGCTCTGAAGGAGGTGATACGACAGGAAGTTGCTGCCATTACACCTGAAATGATTCTTACGGTCATAGACAACTACCGAGAGAGGCTACATCAGTGTATCAATATTCAAGGCTGCCACTTGAGTGATGTTTTGTTCAAAACACGTTGTGTAAAATGGCATTCTGTGTTCTTTCCAGAAACAGAAAAACATTTGCCGTATCTTCTTTGGTTTTGAATTTATTCGCTTCTCAAATAGGGGAGTTCTTTCTGCTGCACCCTGTATTTTAAGAGTATATGAAGGGTACAAGCAATATGCCCCTCCATGACATTAATAACACCTACTAGATTACATGGCATCAGAATATGACAACATGAATCTTTATCACTTCAGAAATCTCATATCTCATAACTTACTTGTCTCTCAGCTTCCAGCACTCTTCGTCTTTCCTCTACTGCGGCTTCTTTGGCTGCCTTCTCCTCCTGTTTCCGTTGTCTTTCCTCTTGGATTCCTTGGAGTCGTTCTTCTTGTTCCTGCAAGCAGAATATGTCCTAATTTATTGCTGGCAAGAGGGAACACCAGGCATAAGTACTGCAGGAAAACCACAACACGAGACAGGATACATGTGACTTTGACAGAAAAATGCAGAACCCATACACAAACACACAAACAAGTTTATCAAGACCCGACATAAAATACCTATACAAATGCAACAAGTTGATAAAACTGTGTCTGCAGTTGGTGATAAAATCAAAACAAAGAACTGTACTGCACAGGCAGAGTGTTGAAAAGAATCCTTGGCCATGTTTTACATCACATCTGTAGGCATTGAAAATAAAAAGTGTGTGCATATTAACCCTTTGACGCCTAACGACCACTATAGTGGTCGTACCGCACCGCTAACCTCTAAACGTTGCATTTTATATATTTATTCAACAAATATAGGTACTGAATATTTTAAACACGGTATATAC
>Ga0123357_10012018_pt1 | contig 11142 bp, 7 predicted proteins | sample TergutEmb28metaG_FD_89873 | JGI IMG/M metagenome (GOLD analysis project Ga0123357, IMG submission 89873) | Embiratermes neotenicus P4 segment gut microbial communities from Petit-Saut dam, French Guiana - Emb289 P4 | ecosystem: Host-associated > Arthropoda: Insects > Digestive system > Gut ... | reverse complement strand
TAGAAACTGCTATTCATGACGTGCATGTGTACATAATTGGATAAAGTGGCCGGAGCTCGAATCTGAACACAAAACATTATATAATGTGGAGATAACGTGTAGGACTATAATTCTAAGCCTGTACATGACTGTGCGGAGCATTTAAATGGCCGCAGCGCACCCATTTGGTGCGTTCGTAGGATGCCGATTTAAAAGGATCTGGTGCGTTCGTCGGATAAAGGTTAATGGTTACATCTGTATTTTTGAACAACTACTTCCATGTTCAGGGTGACTGAATTGGTTCCATTGAGTACTGTATCCACTAGAACCATTGCATTGACCCTGAAGAGGCTGTATGTTCCACCCATATGGTCGACCATTTAACCACCACATGGTGCAGAAACCTGAAATAAGATCATTGTCTTCAGAGATTATTTGTAAGAGTCTAAATGAACATTTTTCAGGGTGGTGGACTCGAAGACGAGGTATGAGAACGTCTCCACTTCCACGTACAGACTTTGCTGCACTAGTTTTGCCTGTGGAAATAGATAAAACAAATGATGTCAAAAGTGAAAATCAACACCACAAATGACAATTTGAACCTTGTTTAAAAATTTATCTCAGGGACAAGCTATTTATATGTTTTAAAAATTTTGAATGCAGTTGTGTCAGTATCAAGCAGAAAACTGTTAATGTTGTTACCAAAACATTGTGGCGAATACCACTGCGATGAAAAATCCACCACTGCTGGAGAGTGGACTGTGATCTGGCTGGTCAGACAGCAGAGTCGCCTGAGATGCGAACTTCCTTTGGACTGGCAGATAAAGGGGACCAGCAGGATGAAGGGGCAGACAGCACAGTGACACCAGTTGTGGGGGTATTGATAGAAATCAAAATAACACTGCACAAGCAGGAAAATTCCCAAGTAAAAGTTGTTCACGAAACACCATGCTATAAGGGTGCTGCACTCATGCCTGTTTCAGGCCCTGTCAGACCCATCAAAGCCCTTTCTACTCCTGAGTCCTTCTGGTTCCCTTTTTCTGCCAGTCAAAAGGAATTTTGCATCTGAAGGTTACTCTGTTGTCTGACTGGTTGGACCACAATCCACACTGTTGGAGTGGCGGATTTCTTGTCGCAGTGGCATGTGCCACAATATTATATTCAGTCTGAATTTAAACTTAGTGATGTCTTTCATCAGTTAATTTCATGGTTGTGTTGTTTGTTATATTATGGGACACAAAGGAACAAATCTTGAAAAATAAAGTAAAATTATGATTTTACTGAGCAACAACCAAGAGCCTTCCATTATCAAACCTAGAAAAAGTGATATATAGGTGTTGTAAATAATGACAACATTTAGAAAATCAAACACTACAGAGTAAAGTGTAAATACAAAGTGGGTTGCATGTACATTGGTCATTAGGAAATAATTTGGGCAGTGATGGCTGTGTTGGCATTTAACAAGCTGTGAAATCACACAGTTTAGCCTTAGTATTGCAGTCCACCACCAAATGGCCCTAGTTGTAGATGCCTGTGAAAAACTGCTGCGTTTTTACAAAGTCTTAGTGGTTGAAGCACACGGGCAAAAGTCGCAAAAAAGAAGGCTGTTAGGGCAAAGATGGGCCACGTGGTTCCTATGGAAATAAGGTGTTAAACAGTGAGATATTCATTTTCAGTTATCTGCAATTTGTGGAGAGAATTACAGGGTTTGAAATTTGCTTCCTACGGTCTTCCATTCAAGTCTCCTTATCTTTCCAGGAGTTTCTCTGACTCTGGAGAATGGATAGTAAACTGCTGCATTAGTTCAAAATTGGTTCTGATTTGACTTCAATCATGCATAATTGTGGTGTTATTTATGTAACCCAAAACTCCAAGGTTGTAAACACAAGCCATAACTGAGGCTCTGCAGTGGTGTTGGGACCAAATTTGTATGTCTTGGTGCAGGAAAACTTAAAACTGAAAGGTCCTAAAACATAGTACTTTAATGCTGTCAACACAACTATTTATTGGTATTACTAACAGACCAAATTATAGGGTAATGTATTACAGTTGCATTCATTCATTCATTCCATTGGCATATGCAGAATGCAATGATTGCTTGCCATTCTCAGGAGCTTCTTCCATTCCTGTCATATACCCTTTTCTTCCACCAACTAGTTTTCCATCCTCCCTCACTTCATCTTGCCATCTATTCCTTGGTCTACCTCTCAGCCTCATTGTTTCCAAATTCATATATAATACTTTTTTGGGAATTCTATTTTCTTCCATTCTCTGTACATGCCCAAACCAATGTACTCTATTTAACCTTACTGTTTCTGTTATGGTGGGTTTTTTAACCATTGCATAAATTTCTTTGTAGGTTAATACTCTCCAATTTTCTTTTTCATTGTCATATACTGGGCCTAAAATTCTTCTATACACTTGGCTTTCAAAAATGTTTATTTGCTTTCTGTCTCTCTTTGTTAGTATCCAGATTTCTGATGCGTATGTTAAAGTTTTGTTTATTATTGTGTTCTTTAGTCTTAATTTTAGTTTCTTGGATATGTATTTATTTCTAAAAAATGTTTGTAGCATAAAATATGTTGTGTTATAATTTTTATTCTTTCTTTATTATAATTGCATGGCAATTGTAATTTATTTGTGTGTTATGAAATGGCCTGAAGATGGCCTAATCCTGATCAAAACATGTTTCCATATAATTTGATCTGTTGGTAATATCAGTGAACAGTTGTGTTGACAGTAATAACGTACTAGTTTATAGCATTTATATATTTATAATAATATAATAATTTACACAACGGAATGTCTAAGGTCAAATTTCAAAAGCCTTAATTTTAGAAGAATTGTACACTTTGTATGTAGGGTTTTGCCTAGGACCACCAAAACACATCAACAAAAAATGGGTAAAAATCAAGAAACTTTAAGTCAGAATTCTCATGTGTGTGAAGCAAATTTCAGAGACATGTTTGAAACTGCAGATGTTTTCGGTTCAGTTTGGCAAGAACTGGAGTACCTCATGTGGAATGACTGACTGGGCTAACACTGAACCAAAGTTTGCTTTTAATTTTTTTTTTTTTTTAATTTTTCTTGTACTAATGGCTGTACAATAACCAAGCTTGAAAACTGCTGCATTACTTTACACACACACACACACACACACACACAACCACACACATTGATCACTCATCCAACAAATAAAACATGGTAATACCAATGTATGTGCATCACACCACAGTGTGGTGTGCCTTTAACCCTTTGGCCTTGGAGCTGGACATTTACAGTTTAGCACACCATTTATGTACAATGTGAATATTTTATGAACCAAGAAGGGTAACATTAGGAAGTACACAACATTTTGTGGAGGAATAAACAAAGATGGTGAAAGTCTAAAAAAATAATTAAACAATATATTTGTTGACTAAATATATAAAAAGCGCACTCTGGGAAGTAGCGGTATGTCTGTCCTATATATAGGATGCATGGTGCCTAAAGGTTAAGCTTGAAGTATGGAGCTGCTGGAATTGTTTCAGCCTATTTCTTGACCACATAGCTATCTGGAAAAATCCTGTACCCTTCGAACTGTCTGTACAGAAACAGAAACCAAAAGTGTATTAAAGAGCATAAATCATGTAGGATATATAATTGGCTCATACAGTGTGTGTAAAATGAAAATTAGTGGTGGCCTCAAATATAGTAAAATTGTCTATTATGTAGGTTATCATTCAGTGCTGGGAGATGGGGGTGAATAACTTTCCATGTACTGTGTTGGCCCAGTCCTTCCAACATAAAGATTGGTGTCATCCTGCAAGTCTGCAGAGTGTCAAAACCCAAAAGAACATCAGACGTCACTTCAAACGTCCTCTTGTGTTATTCAGAAGTATGAAGGTTGAATAACATCAACTGTCTCAATTTGACATCTTATATAGTACATGTATTTTTACATGTACTTTATAAAATTTAAAATTCAAGTCTTAATTAATTCATTCATTAGTATTCAGCCTTGAAGGCCAGGCTTGGCAGGAACCAGAGCCCAGTCATGTGACCGGTATGGCTCTGGCACATTGCATCCTGGGCAAGTTCTTTGGGGTAGTTTGCCATTGCTTTCCCCCGCCTTTAGACGTTCCCACTTTAGCCGCCAAGTGCCTTCGTCCGCAATGACGCGAGAGATCCTAACAGCGAAAGGTGGAACTGTGGGCGAGAAAGATGTCCGGTAGTAATTTTGCCTAAATTCCAACTTCCACTTAAATTTAGGGATCTTTTACATGCCGCAAATCTGTGACATGGGACCGACGGCTTTACTTCCCCTCCGAAGGAAGGCGTGCTGAGGATTTTTTCACCCTAAAAATCCGATGGCTTCGGCCGGGTTTGAACCCGCAAACTTGGGTACTAAAGGCCAGCACGCTACCCCTAGACCACCGAAGCCAAAGTCTTAATTATTGACACTAAATAATGCAGTTGTAGACTATACCTTTATATAATGTTAGTGACTTGAAGGTGACCAACGTGAGTGTAAACATGTGGCCTTAAAATAAATTGGTGATGATTATGATGATGAGTTGTGTTGATGGTAAAAAAAATTCATTGGAACAGTATCTGTCATGGAAGCCTGATAGCTTATAATGTGGTTTATTAGTTTCCACCTGTTGCCAGGTTTCAGTGTGCAAGTTGTATTTGTATCAGACATCTTTGTACTGATTTTGAGTTACTCATGTTAGACTATGACAGCCTTCTTTCTTCTAATGCAGGTAATACCACTCTTTTCATGATTTATTGGCAGAATTTGCATGGATACAATGAGAAGTCAGATTTGTACAGCATAGGAATGACAGCATGTGAACTTGCAAATGGAGTAGTCCCATTTGCAGATGTGCCCACCACATTGATGCTGACTGAGAAGGTGCGAGGTAGTGCCCCACAATTGCTGGACCAGTCCACACTACAGCCTTTATATGATGAGGATGGGGGACAACAACCTGCTCTCCATGGTACTAATTACTTAACATTACAATATGCGGAGGTGGCACTGTATCATTTGGCAGCTCAGTTCCTCTGAACTGTAGGGGCATGTGTGTTCTTGTGTCTGTCAGGTTATACAGTGTTGCTTTCCAGAAGACAGTCATTGTCATAGTCATACCATCCTCTCCCCAACTATCACAATCATATGGATTGCTCATTGTGGTATTTTCCAACTGTAGGGCTTGAATAATTTATTCAATTTGTAATCAATACAAACATATGTTTTTTTGTAAAAGTAGAGTCATCTGGTTGTTTAATTTTGAATAGTTTAGTATTTTACTAAGAAATTAAATAATAAATGATAATACAGTAGCAGTATGCTGTTAAAAATGGAACTGATGTAGACATTAGCACATCTGTGATGGTGGAATATATGAGGAGTGCACACATCACACGAACAGTATTGGAAGTTACTATGGAAGTTTCTAAATTAGAGCTTTCAGTGGATTTTTGATATTAGAATTTGTGTCTGTTTGGTATGCAACACATGAATGGCAGTTGGTGCCAAGAATTTTGGAATTAACATACATTTGCTTAATAGTGATGTTATGAATGCTGAACATTAGGATGTTTCACAGGTGACAGCATGAGTATGGTAATTGAATTATCAGAAATAAGCATTCAAATTACATATGTCACTGGTTAACAAATTGTGCTTGAGCTTCCCAGAGGATTTCCAGAGAACTGACAGCTGCGGTCTAGAACTATTTCCTGTTGTTTTAAATTGCACTGTTACTGAGTTGGCACTGGGATTTATTTTCTTCTTTCACTGGAAAACAAAAGTTGTTATTTTAAACTCAATGTAACATGTCTACACACAAGTGTAACATGATATTTACAAGTGACACTAATATTTTTCTCTATAACATGGCAGTTCAGTGGATTCTGCTTATGTTTCCAAAACATGCCGTACTTATCAAAGCGTTTACCAGGGTAGATTCCAGTTTTTCTTGTCTATGTATTGCAGAACAACGCAGCTCCTCTTTTTCAACCTTTTACCTCTTTTACTGCGTACTACACATGCCAGTGCTCCTTTCATAGGAGTATATGAAGTGTAGATGTTGATTCAGGTGTTCTGCATCATAGGATGTGTACAGTCTTCCTCTTCTACCTTGTTTTTTGTTTTGAACATTGCCATCCAGCACTGGATCAGCTGCAGGATGTATTTCTTGTCTGTGATCTTTATGTTGTTGGAAATAGCACGTATGTTGCACAGCAGGAAGCTGTTTACACACTGAATTGTTCTAGTTCCAGTGTGGGATTGGGATGCCCATTGAGATAAGAAAATCAGAGAACATGTCCACTCATATCTTAAATAGCTTGGCTGTCCACTGTTTAGCCTTAAAACATGTATTAGGTGAATGAGAAAGAGATAAAATTTGGTCCAGGGCCTCTGGTATTCAGGATCGTAATTTTGTGTCGAGTTGACACGGAATAAATCACAGAAATTCTGACTAGATATTTCCACTGCATTCAGTATAAACCATCACTAATGAACCTTTCTTATAAATTAATATATTTAATTCAGAATACACATTAGTCTGACATTTCTAAATATAAAGAGATATTAATTCTGTGAAAATGGCTATTATTAATTTATATTATAAATATATCAAAGTTAAACAGTGCAATAATAAATCATACCAATGAGTTATCCTACTATACAACACCAATAAATTCAATGTTTGTTACATATCCATTGGTCACGCCTGTTAATTGAGAGTTTTATATGCTAGAAGTAGGCAGTAACAAGTAGGAACCCTTATCTTCTATTGAACTTCAGCTCTGATGAGTGAGCTAAACACATTCCTACATGAAAAGTAAAATAAAATCTTAACAACAATCACATATCTTATAGCCTTTAGATATATAGGACAATGAGGAATCATGGCTTGATTCTCAAAGGGCCAAGAGATTTTTGTCTTCCCCAGAATTTCCAGACTGGCTCTGGGGCCCAGCCAGCTTCCTATTCATTTGGTACCTGGTACCTTTTGAAGAACTGAAGGTTCAGAAACTTGTAAATAATTTTAAAAAGGTAATTATGTATATTGTGCATAATGTTTTACTCTCATATGGTGTTTTAAGTCATAAAATTTATGTACTACTGTATGTGATTTATTTAGTTTGAAATGGTGCTTGCTAAATATGTGTAGGGCATAAGTTGAGCATTATAGCAATTGTCTGCATTTTTGTTCATTATGAATTGTGCATTGCTTTCACTTGGCACTGCAGAAATTAAGTCCTGATTCTTGGCAGGGTAAGAGACTTGTATCTTCTCCATACAGTCCAGACTGGCTCTGGGGTCTACTCAGTCTCATATTGAGTGGGTACTGAGGGCACTTTCCCTGGGGGTAAAGCGGTTGGTGCATGCAGCAAACTGCTCATCTGCATGTAGTGCCAAGGTCAAGAATGGGTGGAGCTATACCTCCACTTCCCCATGTGCATTTATGGTGTAGGAAGTCTTAATTGTGCAGTTCATTGAATTACATTGCTGCTAGTAAACTGTATTTATGGAACATCCTGTAGATTACTAGTTCAAAGAAGAGGAGTCAAAGAAACCAAATTACAATAAACTTCACTCTGCCTAGCAAATCCAGTTGAATTACTTTATGCTTCAGTGGGTTTGATTAGATTTTCTTTTAATTTCAGGTTAACATAATTTGCCCCACCAAATTTAAATTTTTAATATGTGTATTTTAATGATCTGAGGATCCATGAAGTTCTTCAAAAACCAGAAATTTGTCCACAGCAGAGCAGCTCTGGGAAATGCAGCGTTCGATAATTGATAAGTTAGTGGGAGTTGATAAGAGCAACGCAGTGCTCTATAAGAAGGAAGAAGCACAGCACAGTGGATTCACAACCACATACAGTAATACAGTAATATGCTGATTTCAGCTACATGAAATTTCACACAGTCTGATTACATTCATGCAAGGGTGCACAGTTGCTGGATGCCAGGTCACTGTGGTAACTAAATTTTGCATGGTAAAGGTAAAAGTAAAGTGCACCCTCGTACAGGCACTGAGGCTCTGTACAGGCTGTATGGCCCATAGGGGGAGTAGAGGTATAGATCTACTGTTTCTTGACCACGGCACTAGAAGGGGGTGAGGGGTCAGCCCCACGCCCCGGCCGCTCTTTACCCCTGGGAAAGACCCGGTACCCATTGTACAGGAGGCTGGGTGGGTCCCAGGACCAGTCTGGACAGGTGCGGAAAATCCCGCCCCCACCGGGATTCGATCCCTGGACCATCTAGCCTGTAGCCATTCGCTATACTGACTGAGCTACTGGGCCCACAAGTTTTGTATGGTGGTGCCTAATATTTGTGGGTCCTCAGAATGGAACTTGCTTTGTGTTATCCTTCTGGCATCTGGAATTTTGAGGTGGTTTCTGGATTTTTGGAAAATTTTTGCACTCCTGTATTCATACATACATATAAACATACATACATACACACATACATACATACACACATACATACATCCATACATACATGCACATATGCGTCCGGTATACAACACATATGACTGCATGCCATGGTCAGTTGTTTAACCCTCTTGTTTCATACAGTATTTGGCAGGTTTGGGATTTCATTGTTGCTGTGGAGAGCAGCTGTTCAAACTGATGTTATTCATCAATTACTGCAGTCTGCGCAGACCAGTGTTAGGATGTGTATCTTAAAATAGACGCACAACTTTTCACTTCCACATCTCACAGTTCTGAAAGTGTTTTATTTTATAATTAAAAGAATGAGTCATACTTGCAGTATCTGTTATGCAACTCTTCTTGAGCTTGCCTGGCATTTAGAAGGCATTTTGCTATGACACCTTGTTAATGGCAGTGCATCACGCAGACTCAGGTGTAGGTGACAGCGTCGCTAGCAACATGATGCATTTGAAGACCCTGCAGCAGCGGAGATTCTCACAACCCTTCCACCAGTTCACTGAACTGTGCCTCCAGAGGGACCCCACTGTGCGCCCATCAGCTAGTCAGCTTCTTGCGCATTCCTTCTTGAAGCAGTGCCGCCAACGTCATGATGTTTCACCTACTGTGCCACAGCTCTTGCGCCCAGTCATCCCAATCTGTGAGCATAGAAATGAAAGCCAAGGTAATTGCAGATGGGCATCCAAGGAAACACTCTACAGTACTTGAATATTTCAGTTTTCTGAGATATGATGCCATGTAATCATGTAGTCACTCTTCTTGGAGTGCCCTGAAGATCTGCATACTCTTAGATGTTGGCACCTATATGCCAGTTTACTTGGTGTCATATTCCTGAAGAGTGGTTCTTCATCCATGTCAGTATGAAACACTCAAATGTCATGCATAGAGCACTTGTTACTAAGTTGTGGAATTTTTGTTACCGATATCCTTTTGATTTGATTATTTTGGTGTAAGGCAAACATAAAATTATAGTTTGTTCAAGCAGCATGTCAGATTGGCTGTAGTTGTGAGGGTATCGTTGTATTTGAGTCCTTAATATGCAACTTAATGAAAGTGCATTAATTCAGGGCCATGCCAGTGTTATGTTATTTGCAGATATTGCTTTCCTAGTTGCATTTTGCGACATCAAAAGTTATGAAGTGACTAAAAGCTGTAAAGGCTTCTTCAGTGTGAATACATTGTAAAGTCTCAACTTTTCAGAAGGGGTCATGTGAGTTGAACTTGGACATGGCTCTCAAAATTGATTTGTTTGGTCTTATGGCAATAAAATTTTGCTTGATGTTTGGTAGTGTTTGGTGTTATTTAGTGTCAACACTTTCATAATTGTAAGTTTCTTCATGACTACACTCTGAAAGAATGTACCATATATACAAGAATAAAAGATGAGAATTTTTTCATTATTCATTATCTGAAAAGAGGGTGGTCACCTGATAATCTTTCACATTTATAAAGATGTTCTGATAATGGGGCAGATGTTTTTGCATCTGACATGGCGAGGTGAGTAAATAAATTATACCACTGCTACAGTGATTGTGCACATTGCTGTATACCACTGATTTCAATAGTGATGTGCTGAGTGTTATTTTAAAGCCAGATTATAGAAGTGGGATGTTGTTCAAGTCAAAAGTGTGCAAAATCATAGGTGATCATGTTCAAAGAAAAAGTACAACATTGTTTAAAATACAACAAGAGAGGCATTGTACATACAACATGACATTGACATGTATTTGTGCAACCATTGTTGCATTGGAAAACCATTAAGGAGTATATATTTTGAGTGTGTGTTTGTAGCCTTCAGTATCCAGCATGCAATGTGCATGTAACGTATTGTCACCTGTGGGCTCTCAGGCACCACAGTATTTTTCCACATTGTCAGTTAAACAGCACAATTTTTGGAAGAAGTTGTTGAACATAAAATGTGTGTTTTGGCTTTCTCTACAATTTTTTTTTTTTTTAAACATTTCTCATTCTAAGAAGAACTGAGTGAGATATTATCAAAAATGTATATAGTTCTTCATGTAAAATACCCATTATTCTTGTTGGGTTCTAATGAAACTTGCATTTTATTGTCAGGTTTTAGAAAAATACTCATATAAAATATCATGAAAATCCATCCAGCGGGAGCCAAGCTGTTCCCTGCGGATTGAGGGACGGATAGACAGACATGATGAAGCTAGTCGTCACTTTTCGCAATTTTGCAGATGTGATTAAAGATTAGTGTGTTGCAGTTATGTCTGTAATTTTAAGTTATTGGTGATTACACCTGCAGAATAAACCATCAACTGTGCCATGGTCAAGGAACTCCGTGTTGCAACATACACACACACACACACTTATTTCAGTAGCATTCAAATGTCTGACATTCCAAATCACATACTAATGTTTTAGGAGTAATGGAAGTGTAAGATCCAAATGTTAAAATCAGCACTTTCTTCTGTCATTGGGGGGGGGGCATGCAGTGGTACGACTTGAGGCATTCAGTTAAAAGCCGGAAGTTTGCAGGTTGGATTCCCAATGATGTCATTGGAATTTTCCTGTGACATCCTATCATCCACACTGTGGCCCTGGAGTTGTCTCAGCCTCTAACAGGAGCGTGTACCAGGAATATCTACATGGGGGGGGGGGGGAAAAGGGAGCCGGGGCGGGGGGCTGAAAACCCCCCCCCCAATAGTATTGAAATCTGGGGGCCCCCCCCTCTGGGACCCC
>Ga0123357_10012016_pt1 | contig 11142 bp, 7 predicted proteins | sample TergutEmb28metaG_FD_89873 | JGI IMG/M metagenome (GOLD analysis project Ga0123357, IMG submission 89873) | Embiratermes neotenicus P4 segment gut microbial communities from Petit-Saut dam, French Guiana - Emb289 P4 | ecosystem: Host-associated > Arthropoda: Insects > Digestive system > Gut ... | reverse complement strand
GGGCACTTGTGAATACGGTGATGAACCTTCGGGTTCCATAAAGTGCGGGGAATTTCTTGACTAGCTGCAGAACCAGTTAGCTTCTCAAGAAGGACTCTGCTCCATGGAGTAAGTAAGTAAGTACTCTTTCTCACTCGACATTTAGTAGCTATGACAGAGTGTGTACTTTTAGAAAGGGTATATTTAATGTACGTAACACTCTGAAATAGAGAGTTTCTGAACCTCTTTCTAGAACGTATTAAAAATCAAGAACTATCCATAAAGCATCAAATTCCAAAACATTTATTCTTTCCCGTTTCTATACCCCAAACTTATAGGCTACCTCAAAGGTAAGAAATGCCTTGATTATACGGGAGGATTTTTAGCCTACTAGGGGAAGTGTGTTCCATTAACTTATGTTGTTAATTAGTAATTAGTAATTAACTTGATAAGCAATTTATTTTTATATCAGTCCGAAATGTTAATGAAATCTAACGTGTGGTTGACCGTGCATCGTAGTTCAATATGAAATAAGAAACCAACTAGATGTCACTGAGTATGATATTTATTTCTCCTTTACAAGTTGCTCAACATGTTTCGGGCTACCTTGTGCCCATCTTCAGGACCTGAAGACTTAGTGGTATTTTGCCGCGTGTGGTGTAGTTCTGTAACAATGGGCAGTGTTATTTCCAGATATGTCTAGTATTTGTTGGTCGATATGTTCGTCTGTTTTCATGTTTTATTAGGTGGGTTGTTGTGGTGTGGTGGGTTATTGTGGTTGGTGGTTTCAGCTGTTCAGTATACACCTATACACAACAGCTGAAACCACCAACCACAATAACCCACCACACCACAACAACCCACCTAATAAAACATGAAAACAGACGAACATATCGACCCACAAATACTAGACATATCTGGAAATAACCCTGCCCATTTTTACAGCACTACACCACACGCGGCAAAAATACCACTAAGTCTTCAGCTCCTGAAGATGGGCACAAGGTAGCCCGAAACATGTTGAGCAACTTGTAAAGGAGAAATAAATATAATACTAAGTGACATCTAGTTGGTTTCTTATTCCACATTGTTAATGAAATCTTTACTCGTCTGGCATCTCACGCGGCCTAAATTGTTAATATGTAACAGCCATTGAGGGATAAATTTTCCGTCCCATCTTCAAGGTCAAGGAGTTCAAGAATTCCGGATGTTTCTTGTTTTCTTTTCTGTCAAAAACTTTCCCTCTGCAAAATGACAGATTGCCTCATTCAGCAAACCTTATAATCAGAGGGAATATTTGTTGAAGTGGATACAACAAATAGCTTTATTCAGTATCTATCATATTATAATGATGGCCAACGTATTGTTTGCTATCAGTGAAGTTACTCTGTGCACAAATAGTACCACTGAAATGTGAACAACCATCAGTGTATCTGCTATAAATAAAACACGTAGCAGATGTTAGCAGCTCTCGACCTTCAGCACAGATATGTTACGAAGTTTAGGCAATACACGCAACTGGTTTACATCTCATTCAAATGTTTAACACTTAATTGTCAGGGTCGGTGCTGATGGACTACTTAATGACTAAGTAACGCCATGCTTATTTTAGCTTAGATAAGTAGAAAACAAAAGTAACAAATCTTAATATACTTGAAACTCTTATTTATTGTCATTTGTATTATCGATAATTGATCGTCACTTGGTGAAACAATTAACGAAAAGACCGAGGAGAATTTGCATACGAACAAATACTCTTATACATTTCTAGCACTGAAAACCGCCTCCTTGGAGGAAATGGTGTAGAATATCTTGAGGCTAGGCCAGTACCCCTGCGGGCAAATTTATCTTTTTTGAAGTATTGTGTAAATCTCACAATTGCAATAACGTTTAACAATTTACAAAAAAGTTATCTAAAATTGGTTAGTAGGCATGGCAGAGTGTGCACTTTTAAAAAGGGTATATTTAATGTATGTAACGCTCTGAAACAGAGAATTTCTGGACCTCTTTCATGAAAATTTTAAAAATCAAGAACTATCTATAAAAATGTCAAATTCCATAACATTTATTCTCTCACGTTTCTATTCCCTAAACTTGCACACACCACGAAGTCTTGTGACAGCCGTGGGTGTACAAATGTACCCATTCTTAACCTCGACATTACAAAGAGCCGAGTGTTCAGCTTCGCTCCCCGGAAGCTTTACCATTGTGGAAAGTGAAGTCGGAACGCATGGAATAAGACGCTGAGCGTAAACCCAGAAACGGTCTTGACATTTAGGCGAAGAAGAAGTCTCCTTACCGTGCCTGGAATCGAACCAAATTTCCCCGGTCATTCAGTCCGTAAACTAGTCACTATACGTTCTCACGGCTCAGAAAAGAGGGTAACATTGCCACAAAATCAACTGGAAGGATTTTATGACAGTACCTGCCTAACAGTGCACTCTTATACCGTTTCAGAAAGATTGGGGCAGAAATCCGAGAAAAAAATGTATACAGTATATGTCTATAAATGGTCTTTATATAACAAGTTTTACATTGCTGTGTCATGTGTCAAAGGACACCACTATCCAAGACTGCTTACTCGATTACTCGCAGAAGGGTAACAAAGAAGTCTCGTCGCCGGCACGAAGCGTGCCACACACGAGGAGGTTACAGTGCACGCGTGACTCAAGTACACGTCGCTGTGGCAAGTAACTTGACGTTCCATACTGCCCTTCACTTCTTATCCAGACAAGTAGTACGTAATGGAGCAATTAATGAACCTGCCCTCTCCACTGTGCTTTCCTTTTATTCTCCATTATCCTTTCGGTTTATCTGTCTCTATTTTTGCCCGCTCGTCCGTTGTGTGCTCTAAATGTATTTCCACCATTATAAATTATGCCACTGCGCGCTGTGCTGATACAGTTAAGTTTAGATCTTTAAAACGCGTGTTTTTAATATTATATTGGTTGGACATCAACATTAATATAAACTACAATGCTCCTGTTTTTTTATAAGGGGCTAACTGCCACTTTGACACAAATTGAGTTATTTGTAGCGAATCATTCAACTAATGCCACTCTATAATATATAAAAAGATGACAACTCCATTCTCAAGAACAGCAAAGATAGGTGGGGGATATCTTACGTCTCAAAGCATTTGCCAAATGTAAAACGGAACCACTATCTTGGTTCTCATGTAAAATTTATATTTTTGGGGTGTTTCCTCTTTTTACAAAATAGGGACGAAATTCAAAAACGTAATTTGTGCGTCACAAGAAAAAATATACCTTTGCACTAAGAAGATCGATCTGTGAATGATATTTAGGATAACACCACTTGTTTATTTTGGCCATTATGTAAAACGTAGAAATATACTGAAATTCAAAATGCAATGTTTTTAGTGTTAAATCTAGTATCACGTGTAGCTAAAACTAACTCTTCAGAGCCTAATCTTTACTCTGTGTATAAACGGTTTCAACATTCAAAAGTTCTATATTCTAAACTCACCGAATATTTCTGTGCTTTCTTATGGATCTCAGAAGAAACTGCGATTATTTCCCACACAGCAATAACGGACAGGTTTTGGTAGCTAAGACAGATTGTGTTTACTGCGCGGTACGGACTGACCCTTTAAAAATACTTTAGGTTAATTTCAGTCATACAGAGACTTCGACTAGTAACTTTTCGTTATTGTTTCTTTACTTTTTTTTTCTTCGTGCCCGGTTCATTCCCAGCTCCTCGGTTCGGTCCGCGTAAATAAGTATTATTAGTTGTCAGGCAGAGGTTCCTGCGACGGACTGATCACTCGACCAGAACAATCCTACCGAGTGTGGTGTGTCTGAGTGTAATCACGAAGCCTTAACAACGTGGGATGTCGAGAGATGGAAAAAAAATGTGATCAAACGAAGAATTTCAACGCTCTATAAGTTTCTCAGTCCCATTTGTATTTACCAGATTAATATACGTTCCTCTGCACTTTGTTTTAAAGTCACTTTATCTACTGTTATTACCTAACAATAAAAATATTCTTTTTATTCTTAACGTATCGTTCCACACGCCTATCTGTCAGACATATAATTCTTAATTTTCTTAGCCAGTTGATACCTATAAATAATCCACAAACAAATATATTTCAAAACTTAGGGAAAATTTTTCTGAACATATAGTCTTTATTTTATAATGAACCAACAAATGCACAATTAATTAACAATTTACTGTATTGCTCTTTATTACACTGCCGTTTACAAATAATAAAGATGCACGGCACAAATGTTAAAATAGAGTCTTTATTTTAATTCTTATAATCGTAAAATGTATTTTCCGGACTTTTGTAGCTGCCGTAAGTATTCAGGAAGTTACCCTCGATGTGCGCATAGAAAGACAAATATCGTGTAATGTGTTCGTTATTTTAGTCGCTTTTTAACCACTGTTGGAGGTTTCCAACACGTTTTAGTCAAACTGTCAAATACCTAATTTCGTGAAAATCCTTTGAAATTTACTCGATGAAGCTATCGAGTAAGCCAGTATTTCTCAAACTGGGTTCCGTGGAACCTCAGGTTTCCGCAAAGGCGTGTTAGGGGTTCCGAGAGACGAAAATGCATAATGGCGGATGATTTTTATTATGGTCCTAAATTTGTGTTATCTTAGTAATTAACCAATTTAATACACAAATTCTTATTTTATAATAAGTTTATTATACGCCTCTACATGTTTCGAGCACTATGTGCTCATCATCAGGAGGTCAAAATTGTATTATACATCTGGTATCATCACACCTGTAGGTGGCCGTACCGTGCACAGGTTGTGCACCGGACGGCCACCTACAAAGTGTGATGATACCAGATGCTGTATAATACAGTTTTGACTTCCTGATGATGAGCACATAGTGCTCGAAACATATAGAGACATGTAATAAACCTATTATAAAACAAGAATTTGTGCATTAAGTTGGTTAATTACTAACATTATACTGAGATGCACGGTCAGCAAAACATCTAAATTTGTACGTACGAATTGAAATTGGCGTGGCGACGTTCAACGCTGAACATTCCGTCACTGACAGCACGCAGACAATCAACCGCTGCTTCAGTACACAAACTTCCTGATTCTGTAGTCCAGTCAGTCAGCACAGCCCGCCATAGACAGTCGATGTGTCGGGCGAAACGATCTGTCTTTCGGTCAGTATGAAGGTAACAATTGACTTTTGATATGTAACTTACATAAAAGATAAACAAATACTGGTATTTCATTTTATATTTGACTTACTGTGGACAGGTAGGGAGTTCTTAGTAATAAACAAATGCCGTTCGGTCAAAACACAACATTATATTCAATAATGTAAAGTTTGCTACATGTTTCGTTTACAGTAACCGTCATCAGGCAGACATTTCAGTACATGGACATGACATGTTTAGTGCTTACAGTATGGGATCCCATTTTGTTTATATTTGATGTGTAAAATTCCAGACATTATATCAACAAACTGTTCAATATTTTGATATCTTGACAAATGTATTATTACCCGTTTAAATTTAAACCATCTTACAAACTGCAACACTCAGCATGTATGCGTTTCGAAAGCCTGAGGCATTTATCAATTAGATGTATAGTTCTACATATATATATATGTATGATAATTTAAAACACTTTTAACGCTTTGGTTATGTTCTTCTGTTCCTTAAAATTGGCTGCAGTCATAAGCACATCATTAAACCATCTTTAGGGGGTATGGGGAAGACCTTCATTTGATAGTAAATGTCACACGCTGTTCTATTCCTCCTGCGTATTGGAGCTGTGTTATTATTGCGAAAACACTTCGTGTTGTACTCTTTTATGTTTTGTTTTCGTCGAAATCTGTGCTCTTTTTATTGGAATGATTATATCTGTTGTTGGTTGTAGAGTGTCTAGTTGCTCTTACAATGTGGAATCAAGTTTTGCAGAGTAGAGACGAACTTGTACCAGCTTGTGCTATCGCGTGAGTGCTGCTTGTGACTGAGATGTAGCAAACTTCACATTATTGAATACATTGTTGTGTTTTGACTGGACGACATTTTAGTTAATAATAAAACACAACGAGATGGTTCCTATTAAATTTTTTTGTTAAGTTCTGTAGCTTTTTGAAGGTTCTGTGAGATAAAAGGGATTGAGAAACAAGGGAGTAAGCTATTTCGTGCGGACAATACAGAGGCAGACAGGTATGATTAGTAGGTGCATTTTTGCACCTCTTCATTTTGAAGTCGCAAAGTTTATTCTTTTCCTGTTTTTGCCTATGATATTAATTTTTTTTACAGAGTTGTAATAATATGAAATGCAACCAATGACTTGTTTAGAAGAGTACATGAATAGTACATTTCTCCAAATTTATGTTTTCAAAAATATATACTCCAGGATATTAAACGTGGTAAGTAAGAATGTGATGAGCATAATATCTGACGAGTTGTCTTGCGTAACTGTTCCGTTTAAAAAATTGAACAATTCTTATTTTGAGATTGTAATAATATGAAACACTCTTAACGTTATGAGCGATTTCTTTGAATTCTAAAGACACTGTTGAATTTGCAATTTGCGTTGTTGCCGTTGTCATTAGCACTGTCGCATTTGCCAAGTACACACGTGGGAGGCAAACAAGGAAGGTTACTACGTTAGAAGACAGAACTCCCAAGCCAACAATTGGAATATCACAAATGAAAAGCATATTGAAACAAATAATGTAAGGCTGAAAGTTATGAAGAAATGGTAGCGTGATACGTACTCGGGAAAACCGAAGGGAGAAACCGTTCACTGCCACTTTGCTCAATAGGAATTCCGTATTGACTAACCCATAACTGAACTTTTGCCTCAGCGACGAGAATCCGGCTTGTAACTGCGCGAGATACAAGGCCAAAATCATATTCAGTTTTTTTATTTCCAGCAGACACAATTCTAAAGGAATTACTTCTTGGAATATGACTTCTTGTAAAATGAACAAGATAGGCAATGTACGTATAACGTAAGGATGGCACACATTCGCGTAACTATTGTGTTCGTGGGCAAGCAACAAATATTACATATTCTGAGTTTGTGTCTACAGCTTTATTTATCCAGCACACAAAGTGCATGCAGCGCATTATATTGTCATCAGTGGCTTGTCTGACTCTACACATTTTTCCGTATATCTCATAAACCGCACGATTTTCGGACATAAGTTCTTGAACATAAATAACGTGTTTTGATTTTCTCTGCAACGTTTGTCGGAAACTTTTATGACTCTAAGAAGAAATGAGCGACATATAATCAAACATGTTAATTGGTCTTCACGTAAAGTACCTGTTTTTCTTGTCCGAATATAATGGAACCTGAATTTTCTCCACAAATTTTCGAAAAATGCTCAAATATTAAATATCATTAAATTCCTTTCAGTGGGAGCCAAGTTGCCCCATGCGGACGGAAGGTCATGGGGACAGAATGGTACGAAAAAGCTAACAGTCGCTTTCCGAAATTTTGCTAAAGCGCCTGAAAAGGAAATGTGAGGGTAATATTAAGGATTTTTTTTTATTTTGAGGATGTGGCTTACTGGGGTATTGAGAGCCTTGCTTCGGTATTAACAGAACTGATTCTTAAGATTTGGCACTGTAATTAGGCCTGCTGATAATACAACTATCGTAACGTTCAACACACGTAAGTAGTCACTGAAAAAACAAAAATAAAGAAAAATATTTTGAGTTTTGTAACACTAATTTGTACGTCAGCACAACTGTTTTTATTACACAAGGTAATATGTAGGCTAAATGTTTCGACTAACTAATAGTCATATTCAGGCCTATTCTTTACAGGTTAAGTCACAGGATGCTGTGCACACATTGGGATCCCAGTATGTTTACATCAGTGAAATATTTAAACCATACCATTTGCCTAGGAGAGTAAAACTTGCAAATTATGTAACTAATTGGTTAAAATACAATTAAAAATAAAAAAATAGTGTATTGGCGTTTACCATTTAAAAATGTAGGTCCCATTACGGGACTCGCATTTTTTAAATGGTAAACGCCAAACGCGGCCTGCATTTTTTAAATGGTAAAAGCCAATACACTATTTTGTAGATTTTTAAAATGTATTTTAACCAATTAGTTACATACTTTATAAGTTTTACTGTCCTAAGCAAATGATATGGCTTAAATATTTCACTGATGTAAACACACTGAGATCCCAATGTGTGCACAGCATCCTGTGACGTAACCTGTAAAGAATAGGCCTGAAGATGACTATATATTGGTCGAAACATGTAGCCTACATATTACCTTGTGTAATAAAAACAGTTGTGCTGACGTACAAATTAGTGTTACAATACGTATTCAAGCACTTCCTGATGTCTTCATTCAAATTCGCAGATTTTCAGTTGTTGAACAGCATATTTTCTAGCCGTCATATTGTACTGCACATGTATGTGTGTAAGTAAGTAAGTAAGTCAGTCACTCAGTAAGTAAATAAGGAAATAAGTAAGTATGTGTGTATATATGCATGTGCATATGTGTGCATGTTAACATATGAGTAAATATACAGAGCAAATGTAAAGTGCACAGCAAAACCCAGAGATGGTTAGTCAACACCATAACACAAGAACATTTTTTTGTACATAGGCTTTCTGAAGCCCAGTTTCCGAGTTACAGCCCCCTGAGCTTCAACGTAGGCCGTTGCAGGTATGAACAATAACTGCCTGACGTGCTGGAAAATTCCAATTGTGGAACAAATTTTTCGAAAACTATGCTCTATTGATGATGCAGGTTTACGTCTTCTTTGACTTCTGCAGCACATATATTAAGAGTCTAAATATCCCCTGAGATAAGAATCTAAAAGACTTAAATCAGGAAAACGAACAGGTTATATTTCTGGTCCACCTTGTTTTATCCATTGTTACGGACACACGTTGTTCAAGAATTACGAACTGCAAGAAGAAAATGTGGTGGAGCAGCATTTTGCACGAAACATTAATGAATCCTAGTCCACATATCCACATGTATTTTATAGAAAATAGTGATAAGCAGACCCAGTCAAACGTGTTGGAAGAAAGAAGGGTCCCAGAAATCTGTCTCCTGAATCGCCTACCTGGAAATTCACAGAAAAACTTCCTTCATCGCCAGGAGGCCGTGAATCGAAAACCATGTTTCAAAAGCCCCATATTCTTATAATATTTGTTTCTTGTATTTTGGTACAGATTTACCTCTCATTGATTTTGGCGTCGATTTTTCTTTCATTCTCTGTATGCATATTTACAGCAAATGCCTTTTAATGGACAGAATTAACGTACAGAAGAAGCCCAGTAGCGATATACCGAACATAGGCTGAAAAACAATGGTGTAGAAACATGATATTCATAATAACCATGTTTTTTTCTGTGTACAGAATCCCTTGGGAATACGACTACATCAACAACGCCGCCGACAACAACACTCTCCACCACGCCGAATCCCCCTACGACAGAGTCTTCCAGCAGCAACTATTCCACAAGCACGAAATCATCACTAGACAACTCCACAGAACCAAACGATGGTGGTGGTCAAATAATTCTCAAACCACAAACAGACGAAGGCACTGCAAGGAATTCCAGCAACGGTCGTGCAATGAACTTCGATGTGCAGGAACACCAGCCACCTGACGGCCACACTGCAAGATCCGCAGAGAAGGGATCCCTTCAAGACTTGTCCTTGGACGACATTGATGAAGTTTCAGTCCTTCCTACACAAATGCTTGAAGACAAAATGAACACATCAATGCTTAATTCTACAGCACCCCCTCCATTCCTTTCAAACTTTACGTCAACGTCCTCGACTCCAACAGAAGTACCCGCGTCGACGACAGTCTCTAGTAATTCTTCTAATTTTACGATGGTTAACGGTAGTAGTTGTGTGCAAGGTCAGATGTTTGACCGAGGATGTAGTGAGACGTGTGAGTGTGGGTTTGATGGCAAGGCTGTCTGCAGACCAAGGTGCTCGATGCCTTTCTTCAGGCGAGGAGAAAGATTAAATGATCCGGCCTGCATTGCGAAGCCAGCCGAAGATCCTTGCTGCTCCCTCCTGGTCTGCACACAAGACACGGGTAAGTATAGCGTGGTCATTACGGATCCAACGGAATTACTTGTACCAGGACACTCACGGATCTCGTATAGAAACAGGGTGTGCAGGATTAATCACCATGTAGCCTTACGACAGTACATTTGGAATAGCCAAATGGTGAAAGTTTCTCGGGCCGCACAATTGTTGGCTTGTCGGTATGCATGGAATGTTAGTGGGCGTTTGTTATGTTGTAACGGAAATAATTAATAGTTGTGCTGTATTCTTAACGCGCTTCGAATGCATGTTTGTAACAGCTTGTCTAAAATTTATGTTGTGATATTTATAATATTAATGGTGTAATAATAATAATAATAATAATGAAATAATGAAATTAAATATGTGCTATGTGGAAGCAAAAGGCAGCACAAATGATCCCGATAGTAATATCATCTACGGGAGTAATTCCAAAGTCACTGCCACAGAGTCTAACAAGACTTAACCTGCACCCGAATGCATATATACAACTGTAAAAATCTGTAATTCTTGGCACATGTTCAATTGGAAGGAACATTTTAAGATACAAAAAAGACCACGGAGCCTAATGCTGTTGATTACTACATCCCAGGAAAGGTGAATATTTCCCAGTCAAAGCTGAGAAGTGAGAAATTCGATGATGATGATGATAATAATAATAATAATAAGCGGCATCTGGTTAGCACAACTAAGTTGATGATATTGCTTTGGTTACAATTATTCTAGGGGGACCGCGGTAGTACAGTGGTGCTGTGCTGCAAATCGGAAGGTTGCTGGTTCGATTCCAGATGGTGTCCTTGGAATTTTTCATTGACATAATCCTTCCGATCGCACTACGGCCCACAGCCTCTAACAGAAATGAGTACCAGGAGTATTTCTTGGGGGTAAAAGCGGCCGGTGTGTAAGGCTGACAACCTTATCACTATCCTGGGCCATTGTCACGTAATCTGGGAACCTTAACTTCCTGGAACCCTCTGGGCACCTCGGGCCTGTAATGGGCCTGATTTGCTTACTTACTCCATGGTGCAGAGTTCTTCTTGAGAAGCTAACTGGTCTGCAGCTAGTCAAGAAATTCCCCGCATTTCACGGAACCCCAAGGTTCATTACCGCACTCACAAGC
>Ga0123357_10012015_pt1 | contig 11142 bp, 10 predicted proteins | sample TergutEmb28metaG_FD_89873 | JGI IMG/M metagenome (GOLD analysis project Ga0123357, IMG submission 89873) | Embiratermes neotenicus P4 segment gut microbial communities from Petit-Saut dam, French Guiana - Emb289 P4 | ecosystem: Host-associated > Arthropoda: Insects > Digestive system > Gut ... | reverse complement strand
TTTGTATATATCAAAAACTATCATTATGCATTTACTCACATAGCTGTTTTGACAATATACTTAATAGTATAATTATTTACAGATATGCTGCCACAACACCTCGTTCGCAAATAAGAATTGAATTGTGAATACCGTAATATAACTTTAGCAAGGAACAAAGCTCCCTGATGATGATCTGAGAAGATCGAAACATGTCGGAATGTTTTAAAGTGTTTTATATGAAATTATATGTGCATTCGTTGGTTGATGAATTGAAGTGATAATACATAATCGTTGTATCTTTGTATAGTTACTTAACACGGTGAAGCAGAGTTCTTCTTGAGAAGCTGTAAGTTCCACTGCTAGTCAAAAAAGTCCCTGCATTTTATGGAACCCGAAGGTTCATAACCGTATTCACCAGGGCTTGTTCTTTACCTGATGAAGCCAGTCCACTCTCCTCCATCCTATTGCTTTAAGATTTATTTAATAATATCCTTCTTCCAACACCCAGATCCCTCCTACACGTTTCCCCACAAAATCCTTTCATGTACTTATCCTTTCTCCCATACATGCCACATGCCCCGTGCTTCTTCTTGATTTGATCGCCTGAATAGTATATGGAAAAATATTTTGCGAGGAGCACAGATCACTATGTTTCTCACTGCGCAGTTTTCTCCAATCCCCTGTCACCTCGTCCCTCTTAGGTCCAGCTATACCTTCCTCAGCACCCATTCTTGAACACCCTCAGCCTATTTTCTTTCTTCAATATGGGAGACGAAATTTCAAACTGGTGTCAAACAAGAAGAAAGTTATAGTCCTGTGTATTGTAATCATTATTTTGGGGTTTGAAACAAGAAGACATTTAAAACGAATTCACATGTGTATAATTTTTAGGTACTAACACCATACACTCGATGCCTTATTTAAAAACAAAAGCGTTTCGATGCTCTTGCATCACCATTGGTGTCTCGTCCTTTGGTATGTAGTTCCCATCAATAGCCTTTTATTTGTATCGTGAAATTTCCTGTCTTTATTTTTCCACTTTCTGCACCAGTTTCACACGCGGTTATATCACGTTGTTGCACTTGCATGGCGTTTTGTGTCGGATATTGATTAACTTGTTACCATATGCTACTGCGTTATTTTGTCGAGGTGACTGCGACATGAACATATCTGTTAGTATTACTCGATCTTTGCTACTAACAGGGACATTTTATTTACTACATGAGAAGGAAGGTCTGACAAATTTAATACACGACCGACTTCCATGTCTCCCCATGTCCTTCCCTAATGGAACAGACAACATTTTTTCTGACATGTACCTTTTCATAACAACAACAACAACAACAACAACAGCAGCAGCAGCAGCAACAGCAACAGCAACAGCAGCAGCAGCAGTGGCAGCAGCAGTAGCAGCAGCAGCAGCAGCAACAACAACAACAAGATTCAAGCTTCTCAGACTTGGCAGTCAATATTAGTTGAATGACCAGTAAAGAGTGTATATTTGCATGGGTTGTTCAGTACAGTGGGCTGTGCTAATCTTCACGACAAGTAGACACAGGACTTTTTGCAGCAGTATTGCAGAGAACATGTGATGTTCTGTTCCGTGTGAGGATTTGCTAAGTTTGTCTCAGGTGGCAGCACTGTTATCCTGCTTGTTGCACACTAAATCCCCATTCGTCCCGCAGAGAATATTAAGCGTTTCTGTAGTACACTGAACAAGGACACACGTGCATCAAAATATGCAAGTGAGAAAAGCTTACAGTAGGAGTGAAGCGAGAGAGAGCGCTGCCCTGACTCCGTAGCAATGGAATCACAAATAAGCAGGTCGGATCTGGTGCCAACCGAGGCTTCCATTCCGGTACCGGGGATAAAGTGGCCGGGGCGTGAGATTGATCTAAATCTAGTGCCGAGGTTAAGAGTGAATTGACCTATACATACAATCCACTATCTGAATTTATGGCGTTTGCAGGGATAACTTTACCTTACCTTTGGTAGCGTAGGCAGCCACATCCTTTAATAGTGACTCAGGAAAAGCATGAAAAATATCAGCGTATCCGATTCCAACCAGCAATGTATCCCACTGCGTTCTGAATGTGACTCAGACGCATGTAAGCGTCCTCCCTTTATCTGCAGAATTTACATAACTAAATGAACTCCATGAAAGCGTAATTATGAGCTAATAGTTTCTCATTTGGTTAAGAAATTCCGCAAATTTTTTGGAACCTGAAGATACATTGTCGTGTTCAAAACAGCCCGCAGCTTGCTCTGTCCTGAGCCACACTAATTCAGTCCACGCTGTACAAATTGTGAATTATCATCTGATTTACGCCTAGGTCCTCCAAGTGGTGTCGTTTGCGTAGGATTTCTCTCCCAAATCTGTACCAACCTCTCCTCTGCCCCATACGCGCTCCATAATCTACCCATCCCAATCGTCTTTGTTTGATCACCTGAATAAAATATGGCGATGATTACAGGTTATTAAACTCTTTATTTCGCAGTTTCTTCCAGTCCCCTCATACCGCCTCCTTCATAAAACTTTACGCTGCAGAGCTGATGAAGGCTATACTGAGTAAATGCAAAACAACTCCCGAGTTTTACAGTTGAATTCTTACTTTAATTTGAGATACACAATCATGGCTTTTGGCGTAAGATGTTATAGAATCACCGATGTTCTCATTCCATCCTTACGCTTGCGCATTCGACTCCGCAGCAGTTAAAGCACACGCGTCTCTCATTCAGCACATTGGTGTTGATATCCAAGCCCAGTGCGTCATATGTTGGGATTCAACACAAACGTTATGCTCTTGCTTATACATTCATTACCCTCGGCTTTTAACTTGCTTCCTTTTCCTCAAATTAGGCAAACCTATTATAAATAAATCTGGTATTTAGAGTCTGTCTTCGGTACGTACTAGAAATTGATTCGCACCGTTACACCGAAATTCAAATCGGCAAGCGAAAGGACAAATTGGCCTTTATTTCCAACGCAAAGCAACGTACTCACTTTTAAGTCGAGTGCGCATGAGCAGCAGAGAAGGTTGTAAAATTAAATTGATAAGTTTGAAAATCAACACCCAATTTTAGACGTCAAAATAAATTAGATAAAAAAATGGAACGTTTATTTTCGAAGAGCCTTTAAGCTAAAACTTCACACACTTATCAGACAATTATAGTCTATCAACTGCTCAACAAAGTCTCCGCATTGTTTGGAATCTGTACGTTTAATACCGTCCTTACAAACGTCCACCACTGGACCGTATCTTGAGCCAGGTGAAACAACTTCTTGCTCTCACACCAGTTGTCCCATTACGCTTAGATCCCTTCAGGTTTCTAATTAATGTCTTGTATTTATATCTCATCCCTCTGTGTGTTGTACATATACCGCCCGTCTCATCCTCCTACGTCTGATCGTTCTGCTGGTATCTGAAGGGCTGAAATTGTGGAGTTAACTCATTACGTAATATTTTCCCATTCCCTTCCCTGTATGGCACTACAGCCCCTTTTGGGCCATGACCCCCATCAGAAGACGCCTCCATTCTTCCCTGTCTTCTGCTCGTCACCTCCATCCTCCTATTCCTAGGATCTGTGCTGTATCCCTCCGGACGATGTCCTCCCATCGTGTTCTTGGTTTTCTCACTGGCCTTGTGTTATGAAATTTCACATTGAGAGCCTTTGTTTAGGATCCTTTCATCTCCCATTCTTGTTATACGACCCGTCCATCCCAGTCTTCTGATATTAATATCGTCCACGATTTTGTATCTCTTTTGGGTTACGAGACAATGTAATATTGTAGGAATGACACAACAACAGTTTCATCGCGGCCGAAACCGTAGATGACATCGTCCACGATATTAGACCTTTGTATAAATTATAAATTTCACTCTTCTACCTAGGTCGCCAGCGTGCTGTAACTCGTAATGGGCCACAAATTCTTCTTCTTATTTTCCTTTCAAATGTACATAGCATTTGTTCTGTCATTTGTGTTAGGGTCCAGGTTACACTTCTATAACACAGTACTGGCTTTATAAATGTTTTATGTTACTTTATTATGTCGGTGAATATGTTTAGATCTAAATACAGATTGCAGAGATGACTAGGCTTTATTTGTAGGTAGCATTCTAGCTTTGATTTCTTTTATTTCATCATTAGTATTATTGATTTCAGTCCCCACATATTTAAAGCTCCTAACAACTTCAATGTCATGATATTTGCCAATATTCCACATATATTTCTTTTTCTCCAATTTCGTTTTATTTTTTCATTTCGACTCTGATGTTGAGCCCTATTCCTTTAGCTCTCCCTTTCGGCTCTTCATATACTTCAGAAACAGGTCTTTTTGTTCTTCCTATAATGTTTATGTCACATGCATAATCTACTAACTGCACTGATTTGTAGAATGTTGTGGAATTGACTTCTACTAACAGCTGTCTCATTACATACTCCAATGATATATTAAAGGGGTGGGTGCTAATCCATCCCCCTTTTTTGCAAGCCATTTCCTTCCTTCAAACCATCAGTCATCATTAGTCCTATCTTAGCTTGGTAGGTTGAGTTATTCATTGTTGTTTGTGTTAATATCATCAACTTATTTGGAATTCCAAAAAAAAAAAAAAAATCATCATTTCACATAATTTTTCTCTTCTTATTTGTCTTAGGCATTCTGAAAGACAATGAAAATTTTATGTATTTCTACATTGTATTACCGGGCTTTATCCAACAGATTTTAACTGTAAAAATTTGGTCCGTGGTTGATTTTCGTACTTTAAATCCTGCCTGGTATTCGCCAATTATATGATCGGTCTATTTTTTAAGTCTTTTGTTGAGAACTGTCCAGTGGTCGCACGGTCTAAGGCGTAGGTCTGCGGCCCTTCGCTTGCTGAAATTGTGGGTTTGAATCCCTCCGGGGTTGTGTGTTGTCAGGTAGAGGTCTCTACGACGAGCTCGTCACTCGTCCAGGGGAGTCCTACCGATTGCGGTGCGTCGTCGTGTGTGATCTACAAACCTCATGAATAAGGGGGCCCTGGCCCGCGTCGGGTCGCAGAGCCACAAGAAACAAATTTGTTGAGAAATGTGGTTAGTATTTTGTATCCTGTGCCTAATTATGATGTTTCTCTACACTCGTGACATTGCAATTCTTCGCCCTTGTTTTTATACATCGGCACTATGATATTTGTTTTCCACTCTGTATGCACTCTCTCTTCTATCCACATCCTTTTAATTAAGGTACGCAGCATATTTATTAGCAGCCTTCTTCCTTTCTTGTAGGGTTTGATGCGGATGTTATCTTTGCCTGATGATTTATTATTTCTCATTGATCTTACTGCCATTTTCATGTCTAATATATCTGGTGGATCATTTTCCACTTCCTGTTTGGTTTCTATTTCATCTGTATGTGCGTTATTGCGGAAAGTATTGAGTTCAGCTTCTGTTGCGTTTAGAAGATCTTGAAATTAGGTTTCCGCCTGTTCTTTGTATCTTCTTCATTAGATAAATTCGCATTATTTGGTCCCTTACATAAATGTTTGTGGGGTTAGAAAACCACCCTTTAGTGAACCAAGCTCTTTGTATGCATTCCTGATGTGTTTCCCTTAATAGTTTCTTCTATTTTCTTTATACAATTATCTCTTTGAATTCGTTTCTTGTTTTTACGTACTTTATGGGCTATTATCCGGAGTCTCTCGTATTCCAGTCTTTTGGATCTCGGTCTATCAATCCATTTTTTACATGCTACATTCCTTTCATCTATATCTGTTTTTCATTCTTCATCGAACCATCCTCTTATTATCTGGTTTTGGATGGTATCCTATTGTGTGTTCTGCTTTTTGTACTATTGCTTCTTTTAACTGTTTCCATTCTTCATCTACATGAGTTAGTTTTTTTTTCTGCTCTTTCTGTCTTGATCTTTTCAGCTTCTTTTCCTAGCTGTTGTTGGTATTCAGTTGTTATACTAGGTTCTTTCAATCTTCCCATATTAAATCTTTTGGGGTTTTTATTTATTTCATTGTTTCTGTGTGCTATTTTATATCTGTAATTTCCTTTGCCCAAAAAATAAATCGGAGTCGCTCTTTGCTTCTCTTTATGCTTCTGATTTTGCATCTAGTACACTGCTTGCAGACATTTTGTCCATTAAGTACATGATCAATTTGGTTATTGGTTTTGCCATCCGGGGATCTCGAGGTTTGCTTGTGAATTTCTTTATATGGGCAGCAGGTTTTGTTACTGTCAAACCCACAAGTTTCTGTCCATTAATTTTAGTGTTTAAATATATGCTGTGTCTTCCTATAAATCATCGTTAAATGTCTTTCTCGATTTTGGCACTTTAGTCCCCCAGTAGTGGTTTAATATCATTAGTATGACGTACGTCATATGTTTCTTCCATTATCTGACAAAGAGCTTCCTTCTCTATTCCATCCTTTTCTTCTGTAGGAGCAAGTACATTAATAAACCTTTGGTTGTGAAATTTTGTTTTTATCCTTAAAATACATGTTCTCTCATCAATTGCCTTAAAGTCAGTTCATTCCTTTTCATGTTCCTATCTACTAAAAATGCCACCTCGAACTCCCTGGTGCCCTTTTATTTATCACTGTAAATGAGTTTGTGTGATTTCATGTCCATTAGGTCCTTCCCCTTCCACTTTGTTTCCTGTAATGCTGTTATGTCAAGCCTTTACGCTTCTCGTTGTGACAGCAAGGGTATTATTGCTCCAGTTTTGAACAGTATTCGGACTTCATTGTACCAAAATTCATATTCTTTTCCTTACAGTCAAATTATCTTCTGTTTGTCAATCCTTTCCGAGGCATCTCTGAGTTTTTCTCAATATCAAATTATTTACATGATAAGGTTGTCAGCCGCACACCCAAACCCCCAACCCGGAGGACCAGGGTATGCCTTTTTGTCCGGGTCATCACCTTCGACCTTTCCGACATGTGGGGCCCTACCAGCAGCTACGCTGCCGCCGGAATGTCTCTCAGCTTCTTTGACCAACCAAGCCCCATCACTACGTCAAATTAAGGATACCATCAGGGGGAATATTTTACCATTATTTAGGCCCAAACATTCTTACTACTTTGCTGTTTGTTATACTTGCAAGTTCTTCAGTCAGGACTAGATACTTTCTCGCCCATTTAAAACAACAAAATTTAAAATTATGGAGATTCAGGTCTTCTGTGACATGACGCCGTGTCGTTTGGTAGTTAACAACGTTTCGGAGTTAAGCTCCACTGAAACCTATTACCCTGATAATTGAAGCAGCAAGCTCTCCAGAAGCGTCGACCAATCTATACAATGCCATACCCCAGCAGTTTATCACCTTTATAAAGAGCGCTGTGACTACCTCAAATCTCGCTGGTACAGTACAACACATCTGACGTCATTGAGACTTGCTGCTGCACTTGCTAGACTTCTGCAGAGGATCTCGAACAATCCATCTCCCTCCCTTTCCCTCCACAATAAACATCATTTTGTCATCAACATCTACTTGTAAAAAGGATCATGCCAAAAAGTTTCAGATCTGTAGCTGATATCCTAGCAACATTGCTTACTAAATGTCGATATCTGGAAGATTTATAAGTGTCACGGCTTTAGTAAGTGTGTTTCTATTTTATGATTCTGTATCGCTGTTCTCATTGAAGTCCCCAACGTAACTTTGACGTTTGGTCGCTGCATCGTATGTAGTAATGACTAGGCCATGAGACGGAGGAACGAGGAATCGTGGATCGATTCTCTATACAAAGAGATTGTAGTCTATTCACCAAAACGTTCAGACAACTTCAACGGAGTACCCGCTCCCCTACTCGATAGGCACTGGGATCCTTTCCCAGAGGGTGAAGTGGCTGGGTCATGAAACTGGTTATTCACCTCCATGTAATGCCGAGGTTAAGAGTTGAGCTGCATGTCCTTTCGTCCTTATTACTTCATGGTATACACAAGTACAACTGTAACATCTTGCTTCAGAGCGAATTTGTTGTGTGTTGTTGAAATTCGTCATTTTTGCAGGACGATTTTCGGGATAGCACATTGGTCTTTTGATCATCCACGCACATAACTTTCAGTAAGCGACGTTTTCTCTTCCATATTCATCCTATGTCATTGTCAAAAGTATAGTTGTTAGACGTGTTTTACAAAAATATTTTAGGAAAAGTGGACATACGTATGAAGTTCTAATATGATGGCTCTAGTTTATTTGTCTCATAAAAAATTGAGGCTTATCGAAAACGTGTACTGGACATGAAATATATGAATCATCTCATTGCGCACGAGATGCGCGCGGAAGGCAAGTAGTTGACTTGTATCTGAAGTGTCAACAAACGCTCTTACATACTTCGGTGTCAATATCAAGAAATTTCTTTTAGCTTTTCTCGAACTATTAATGCGGACAGACATATGGTTAGAGAGAGATGGGACCGCGCATCAAAAAAAAATTATAAAAAGGTCATAATTTACCTGTTTTTGTCGTCGTGTCTGTCAGTAGGTCCCCATACTACGCTGTTAGTTTATATACAATTTCGTCCAGTGTAATTACGATTTTAGTTTGGATAATACTGGAGTACTTGAAGGTCAGAATACGCTTTTAGGCTTATGTCTTGGATCCTTGTACATATCTTGATTAAACGCTAGGATTACACCACTTGATCCGCACGTGCGCCATACCTAGGTGTAATACAGGTCTGATAATTTAACAAAATCCTCTAGGTTTTATTGTACATGTGAATTCGAGACTTTTGGTTTATGCGTTTTGAAAATAAAAATCTTAAAGAATGTTTCGTCATCGAATGGAAACTAGTTATCTACATTCTGGAGGATCGTTCCGCCTTCGTCTTCAGGATGAAGCAGCTCAATTCCCCACTTCTGCTTGGATTTCTTGAGCCCCAAGATTATGGCAATAAAATCCTTCCAATCGTTCTTAATTATTTGCCAATCGAAAAGGCGTAACGCCTTTGAAATCTTGGACCTTCACCTACATCGCTCTGAGAACCTAAAATCGCTAACATGCCTTTTAACCTCCTAAATATGCCGCCATCTTCATTGTCTCGTCTAATGCTTGTACTTCTACTAGCTTCACGTAAATGCCAATATCAATTTTTGTATCACGCTAAAATATTTTACTGTAACATAACTTAGGTGGTTAAAGGCCTGCCTCGCCTCTCCTCGCACATGTCCAGGTTCAAACAATGGTCAGTCCATGTGGAATTTGTGGTGCTCATAGTGTTACTGGGAGAAGTTCGTGTCTGCCTATTTCAGTTTTCCCATGTATCATACCTCCCATGTTCCAGTACTCACATCTCATCCGTCTACCATCTAATATTAGGATCTAAAATTCACTTAACACTCTATGTTTAAAAACATAAAGGCCATATATAGGATAACTTTATAGTCTTTTTATCATCTGTCGACGCTCCAGGGACGATAATTTATTGTTGCAAGTTTGGTCACAGGTGGTAACGCCTTTAACGTTACTTTTGTGTCCTTGCAATCCTCGTGCTTTAAACAGTTGACAAAAAAACATATTTTCGCGTTGGAGACGTTTTACAAAAGAGGTGCAGCTGCCGTTTTTGCTAAAAGAGGTGATAATTTTTACTCTAGGCGAGCATCTTGTCAAGCGTTGAAATTTCAACGTGGCAGATATATTATGTGAAGCAAACTGTCACCTCCTGGCTACAAATACTGGACATCGTTTCTTTCTCTTCTGGGCTACAAACCTTGATATTAGGTAGGACAAACGCTTCAATGTCAGTTGTGACTCTTGGCGATTAGGTGTGCACCAACTGCCACTCATGTGCCACGTATAAATTAGAGTCAGAATGAAAGTACTGGGTATCAGATTATTTTTAACGTATTTCTTGAAAATCCTTTGCGTTGTGGAAGACACATTCATAAAACTCTCCCCTATAATTATTAAGATATTTTAACGCCCTTCAGGAAACTTGAAGTAACTGCAACTGTTTTCCATTCGTATAGTATTCGGAGTGTAGCCTAGTACAGGTTCACATGTAAAATACTTAAAAGCTTTAGTTCGACAGTCTCTGGTGTGTATTTCAAATGGTCTACATAAAATATGTTGTTTCCTGCAGGCCTGTTCTTTAAGTATATTCTGGAAAAACCCATTTTCAAACTCCGACTGCCTTGTGAATCCATAGCCCGTGATTTTCCTCGGTATATGTAGTGAACCTCTGAAAAAGACCTGGAATAGACCATGATCAAAACTACTCACCTGTAATGTTTGTATTCCACTGTTGTTGGAAGCTATAAACTGTTGCAGGTGAAAAGGCATATTTAAGAGACAACTTGAAGATATAAAGGTCAAAGCATTTGCCCGAGTAAAGTAACGGATAGCGGTGAAGTTTTTAGCAGTCTCGATTTATGTTTCAGACAAGAAATTCCGATTCTCGGCTCGCAGACCCGAATGCCTATTTCAGGAAATCGGTGACACAGTTGCAAGAAGGCCGTAACAGATTTGTGCCACATGGTTTCCATTTCATTATATAGAGTTTTTTCACTTTCGCCGTTACAATTGAAATCTATGCAATAAAATCGTATATAATTTGAACGAGAAACGAGCAATTATTCTAATTAAACGACGAAGCTGTCTCTGTGTATTGCGGTCGACGGTCTCCCGCTAGAGCCGAGTGATCCTCTACGTCTTCACAACTAAACTTGTTCGGCTTAAGACATTGGATTAGACGAACGAGGGACCATGAGGTAATATATCGTAACTTAGCACGCCTAAAGCTGTTCCCGTTAGGAAACCTAATTGAATAACATATATACCCTTTATTTTGTGAGCAAACAGCACGGCTTGATATGAGAACAAGACGCGCTCGAGGTTCATGACAAGGGAAAATATTTAAGGTTTTTCATGTTTATCTTCTCGTATAACTTTCGTTTTCCTTCTTTCCTCGTTTCATCCGTTCTGTCTCCTGTTCTTTTCTTTCTTTCAACCCACATCTTTATCCTCCTTTCCACTTTTCTTAGCATGAATGTTCTGAAAGTGAAATGAATACATACTCCATGGTGCAGAGTCCTTCTTGAGAAGCTAACTGATTTGCAGCTAGTCAAGAAACTCCCCGCATTTCACGGAACCCGAAGGTTCATTACCGCACTCACAAGCGTCCGCCACCTGTCTCTATCCTGGGCCAGCCCAATCCAGTCCATATACCCACA
>Ga0123357_10012014_pt1 | contig 11143 bp, 8 predicted proteins | sample TergutEmb28metaG_FD_89873 | JGI IMG/M metagenome (GOLD analysis project Ga0123357, IMG submission 89873) | Embiratermes neotenicus P4 segment gut microbial communities from Petit-Saut dam, French Guiana - Emb289 P4 | ecosystem: Host-associated > Arthropoda: Insects > Digestive system > Gut ... | reverse complement strand
TTTCTTGGAATGACGCACAGCCGACCGGCGAGGACTTTGTTCGAATGATGCTCTCACAGCGTCAATGTTCTGTGGGGTGCGAACTGTTTTAACACTACCACCTTTCTTCTTAACAGTTGAGCCAGTCTCTTCAAAGTTGTTTACCCACGTCTTTATGGCATGACCTGACGGCACTTTACTGTTTCGATGAATCTGGAATTTCTTGCAAAATTCACGTTGGGCGGCAACGTAGCTATCGTTCTTATAAAATGATTTTACGGCGAAAGCACACTGTGCAGCAGTCCATGACTCCATTTATAACTGAATGCTATTCATGGCCACGCCACCTGGCAGCATCATTCCCCTTCCCCGCTCACAGTAAAAATAGAAAAACGCCATTTCCAAATCGCCCGATTCGCTGGCGGACCCTGTATAACAGACCTGGTTGTTTCTTTAAGGCTTTGAATTGACACTTCTGTCATGTCATCAGGGACTGCTCAATAACAATGTAGATGAGGGATGCATAAATCCTGGATCAGTAATATTGTGTACAGTGGTTCCTAATGTTTTGAACATAATTACTGCACCAAGCAGAAAGTTCCAAACGACAGGTTCACAGTTAGTCCACATCTGCGGGTCTTCGGCATTGAACAGCATTGAACTTCTTCATGTCACTCTTCTGGTGTCTAGAATTCGGAGATGGCTTCTAGATTTTTGGAAAATATGTGAACTCCTGCTGTAGATATTGTTTAGGTTTCATCAAGCGGACAGTCATGAATTGGATAGGTCAGACTATGCACATTTTGAGGCTGTCACTTTGGCATGGCTGAATATTCAAGCTTGACTCTGTTGAACTAGATAGAAAATTTATTGTTGTTGTTACATTTATGCAGGGTATATACAACTGTAACCTGAAACACACCATATGTTACAGGTGGTTTTGCAGCTGTTCTGTAGTTACAATTTGTGGTATATTTAATGTTATTTCACATGTTAAATGATTTGTAATTTTACATGACTATTTTACAACGTTATCGTGCAGTGCCCAATACAGCTGTCTTCTGTAGTCCCATCATCATCATCATCATCATTCATTCATTTATTCATTCATTTAGTCATTCAAGATAATGCAGAATAATAAAACATTTGCACTCCATGATTTGTAGTCCAGTGATATGTACAGTATTTTTGTCATCAAAGTGCATGGTAGTCGCATTCAGGCAGAAGAGATGACAACTTCAGAAATTTGTAACTTTTGGTGCAGCAAACCATTAGGTACATTTGAATATTGTTGTAGGTTATGCTCAGGGTGTTTGATATTGGCTTCTTATCACAGAGATTATGATTTGATACTGGTGACTTTATGTAAGATTTGTGATAGAAGAAGTATTGGAGCAAGTTTGTCTTTGGGTGTTTTTTATTTTCCCCTGCCAATCATTAGTCTACCGTTACTTCATATTCATCTGTTGTCTGAGAAAAATGAATTTGCTGTGATACATGCTACAGAAAGTAGAAGTGCAAGATAGACCCTAGGGTAACAAAGGAAACCACTGATGATCATGCAGTGATAGTAACACAGTTTCAGACTTGCTGTTTCATGGAATACCATCAACACATTGCTTGTATGAGAGTGTGTATTTTAGAAGGCAAATGTTCTTTGCAAACACAGAGAGACCTCCTGGTAGCATCATGTATACATATTATATTATATGCAGAAGCCAACATCATCTGAGTTGGTTTAGGCACATTATTGACACCGAATAGCATGGTGTATTGTTTCGTAGACAAAACAAAACAGGAGGAATTTCCACACATCTTCGCTGCTAAGTAATGTTAACAGCATCATGATTAAACATTAGCTGTTTGTAGCAATGTGGCATAAGGTCAGGAAGGCCTATGTAGCCTGTTAGAATGTTCAGTTATTGTGTTTTTAGTGGCTCAAGTTACATCTCCACCCATTGAATTTGTTAATAGCCCTGACACATCCTGTTTTCAAACATTTGGCGCCACGCAAAACACACACACACACACACACACACACACACTTTACCACAGAGTACAGAGTTTGATTTCCAGACATCCCATCAAATGTGTACTCCATTATGGCGCCATACAAGCATGTTGAGATTTTTTTGATTGGGGGAGGAGGAGAGTTTGCATGAAAAAGTTAAAAGCTGTAATTAAATGCTGGCGTTCTGTAGATTGCACCCAGTATTAATTCTTGTGCCAAAGGTTGGGGCTTCATATCTGATGCAGGATTTGGCTCACCACCTAGTATGGAAGTTAATTTTTTGTGGTAATATTATACACTTCTGTAATTATGAGAGCTTTGGATATCTGCATGTTATTCAAATAACACAATACTGTCACTGAATGGAAAAACTGCTTGAGAATTATAGTGTTTTGGTATGTAGAACAGGAGTTTAGAGATTCTTCAGCATTTGGGACAGATGTGTCCGGATACAGAAGTGTCAAAGGGTTTACATTTATGAGCAGATTTTTTCATAGAAGGTGATTTGCTAATGAACAGTAACATATTGGGTAAATGCTGTGTATAATAAACAAACCTTATATTGTGTGACTTTAGTTATTTGTGAGATTGTTTGTGCTGTTTAGTAAAGTGATGAGTTTTCTGCCTTCACAGGTGCCTCTGTTGCCAAACCCATCAGCAGCCAGCATGAGCCCACCTCCAGCAGAAGTAGCTCCATGCCCATCATTTTCCAGCCCAACACTGGAAGATGCAACAAACTCTGCTATTTTGGGCATGACTCACCTTCCTGGTCAGATTCCTCTTCAGGACCCTACAAGTTTTTGGAATGGAATTCTCGGTCAGATCCAAAACCAGCAACAGAATCTCAGTTTACCACAGTTAGACCCAAATCTTATTGTGAAAAATGGTTTCTTCGAACATGCCCTGGGAGGTCCCAAGAGCCCTCTCCATACAGATAAGTCCAGTGTTACGCATTTTCAGCAGCAAGTTCCCACTGGTGCGGCAAAACTTCCGGCTCATTCCCACACACTTGGCCAGAGTGGAGGTATTATCTTTCCTGACACTTTGCCTGGAGATCTGCAGCAATCCATCAGTACGTTCCTTAGCAGTACCCAAAATTTGAATCAGCTCTTGGGTTCTTTGACAAGTGCTGCACAGACAAATGGGACAACTGCAGGTGGAGGCATGCCCACCCAACGTCAGGTTATAACAAATCCCTCTGGCTTTCCTTTTATTGGTCAGCCAGGGACAATGCTGCAGACTATTCAACCTGGCCCTCCACCTCCACCTCAAGGTCAAGCAGAACAAACTTGGACAATATCTGTAGCTCCTCCCACCCCTACCAGACCACAGCCAGTGGTTACCATGGCAGCAGCACAGACAATGTTAGGCAGCCCTGTGGCTGGTGGACGTCCCATCCTCAGCACCCCAGTACCTGCTGGCCGTCCCATCCTGGGAAGGCCATTGCCAATGCCAGTTCCTCCACCTAAACCTCTGGGGTTCATAGATATGAAGCCTGGACAGATACAACCATCACCATTCCAGAACGGATGGGCTCCTGGTACATTCCTTACTTCACCAACAATTCCTGGTGCTACACCAACACAATTTGGGACATATTCTGGTCCAACTCTCGTGCCCAGTTTATGGTCACATCCTGGAAGCCCCATCCTCATTGCCTCACCTCCTGGACCAACTGCTGCAGGGCTTGTAACACCAATTGGACAGAAAAGAAAATACAACCGCTTGTTGCCATCACCTGAACCCAGTCCGGAGGGTAACTACATTGGCCAGCACTCACAGGGGCTGGGAGGACATTATGCTGACTCCTACTTCAAACGGAAGAAGAAGAATTAAATTATTACTGCCTGAATTGTACTTTACTGTAACGTATATGCATTTGTACACTTTTAAAGCGTGATTTGAAGGTCTTGGCTGTCTATTGGTGTTATTTATCTTCATTTAACAGTATGTAATTGCAACATCAGGACAACTGAAATATTATGCATACTGGACATGGTGAATGAGTGAGCTTACAAGCAGGAAAAAGAAAGCAGATGTGCTCATCATTCCCTCATCATCTTGCCTTTCACCCACTGACTCTCGCAACATTCATTCCAATAGTTCAAAATATGAATTTATGAACTTGAATGTAGCGCAGCTAAAATGGAAAGTGCCTTCATTTGTGATGCAGTCTATTTTGTTATTTATTTTAGAATAAGTATTACCGCTATAGACAAATAACAGTTATATGAAGGAGATGAAATGTTTAAAATAAAAGCGATATTTTTGTTAGAATGTGTACTTTGTTCAGTAATGGTGTGGCTGCAGTTCAGGAGGGTCCTTAGCTCATGTGTCGTTGTGTGATTTGGGGACTTCTTCAGTAACTGTCAAATCATGTAGTGATGCCATAAGCTTTGATACCTGATATCTTGTTACTTGTGCTGTACTAAAGGATCCAGCAACTTCACCTGTGACATCACAATGCACAACTGACAAATGATCTTCTTTGACTGTCTTTGCTACTGCTCTTGTCATAAACATCACATCCAGAGTGCCCCCCTTTGTCTCTTTTCTCTTTATTCATCTCTTTTCATGGACTTTGTAATAAAGCATGAATCCCAGCCAGTTTTTGCAGTTTATTATTTCACTCAGTCAGTCTCAACAGGGAGACACAAGGATTAAACGTAAATTTTGGGAGTAGTTAATGCGCCACTAGCACATGTGTTGGGCGCACGCGCGCATGCGCGCGCGCGTGTGTGTGTGTGCACACTTGTGTGTGCTTGTGTGTGTGTGTGTGTGTGTTGCTTTCTTTCTTATTCGTCTGTCTTATGTATATATATATATGTAGTGTTTTGTATGACATTTATTGATTGGTATGGGTTTCATTTACATGTTACGTGTAACACTTTCACGTTAGAACATCTCATTATATGAGAACATGATTTCTTCAGTACATTTATAATACATATATATACACATATATATGTGTATGGGGGATATGTCATTACTGTATTAGTGTTGATTTAGCTTTGAATGTCTTCATAACATCCAAATGCTAAATTTAATTTTACACAAAAAAATAATGAAATTTTGATGTGGAATATGGGTAAACACCATTTGTAAATTTTCTTTGTTTACTACACTAATAATAATCTGCCCATGATATGTGGTATTATAGCTTAAGATGAGGATGGGGATGACCAAGTGTTACAACCTGTGAGTATTTACACCCTTTAAAATGCCCGTTATGAACAGAATTTCTTTGGTGCAAATTCTGAATCATTGCTGCTTATGACTTAATTGTAACTGTGTAACACCAAGCAGTTTTGTTCATTACTTGCTTCGTGCTTCAGTTGTAGAGAATCACAAAATGTTGTAATGCTGTTCTGTAGTTTCTGTTGTGGGAATTTACACACATGTTTGCAGTTCCCCATACCTGGGATGAAATTGTCTTGTAACATTAGATTTCATTCCTCATTGTGAACCTTGTATTGGGCAGGAGGTGTTCAGTTATTAGTTAGGACCCTAGCAGATAAGGATTACTTTTGTTGGACATTGTCCATTTTCTGATGTAAGCAAAGGTATGTTTGTATTCTGCACCTGTCCTTGGTACTAACCTAGTATATTATAGCTTTTTATAAGTAATAGAAAGACATGATTTTGTTGGACTCAGTATTCAGTATTGTACTTATATGTTTGTGAATTATAATATCTCATGTTCTTATTGAATCTGTCACTTCCTGTCACTTCACATTGCTGAATCTCAATAAAACATGACACTTCACTTCACTGTTTTTGTAGACACAACACACAGCATCCACATTCCACTTGCTCTTGTGTCCAAGCCTTGCTTGTCCATATGTGATGAATCTATACATATCTTTACTTTGTGGTTTATATTTGTACGTTCAAAAACATAGTCACTGTCTCTGCAGACCACAGATGAACTGTCATATTGTGTGTTTTATTAGTAGGAGCTATGAATTATTCAGGATCACTGTTAGTTTTTGGAATGTCTGAAAGTTCCTTTTTCGTGATTGATGTAAATGTTTTAGATGTTTCTGTTATAATAACAAATGCAGTATTATTACACCTTCAAAAAATGAAATACAAGTTTATGCATCTTTGAGAATGTTTACTGGTTTTGAAAATGATGACTATTTAAGTAAAATGTGGAAGACTTGACTCTAACCATGTTAAAGAGGTAGCTTCATATGCTGCCTATGACTGTTGGAGATTACTAACAAATTTAAGGGAAACTAATTTGGCTGTATAGAAGTAAGTTTTAGCTTCTTGGCTACCAGTATTAGTTAAACATTCTTGTGCATGGAAACTATAGTGATGATATTATGAAGCTTTATCCTGTCCTGTTGTTTGTTGTTTTCACGCAGAATTTAGCATTTCATTGAATTTACGTGACTAGTGCCAGAAGTTACTTCTTGAACAAAATATATTAATTCTGAATTGCACCTGGACTAAGTAATTGTTCTCTCTGATATTTGAAGTTTTCTTGGTGGTGACTATGAAGACTGTAATGTGACCCAACTTAGTCTGATACCAAACTATCAGACTACTTGGCATCAACTAGAGCACCCTTCAAGTACTTAGCACTGTATTTTCAGTACGCTGAGAATGGTAAACAAAGAGTATACTCACACACATAAGGACGTTTTCTTGGTGGTTTTTATATGCAATGTACTGTATTTTATTCAAAAATGTATTGTTTTCTTTATGTGAGGCATCCTATTGTGTTCTAAGTAAGTACTGTTTGGCTAAGTTTCTTATCCAGCGGTTGACTAAAACTGAATGAGACTAGAGAAAGGTACACAGAAATAAGCGACATTCTTTTGTGCGATAACTGTCATTCACTGGACATTACGTCTAGTTATGGTCGTGGTGCTACGTGTTTCATTGTACCTAATGCAAGAAAAGTAAATTAGAAATGTTTAAACCTAAATCCCTTCCCTATGTCACAGGCTTTTTGTGAATAATGAACACATATTTTGCAGTGGCATACCTGCAAATAGAGCACATTATATTCACAAGAACAAAATAATTCTGATTGAAATGAAATACTTTGATGATGCAAACATCTGAAATGTTTAATATTCTATATATGCATTTAACATGCTTATTTAAAACCAAAATATGGTGAAATTACTGATCAACAAAAATATGCTCTGTGGCACAGAGCACCTTACGTGTATGTGATGCATTCAAATAGTTTCCAGACAGTATGCTAGATGACACTGTTGCTCGTAGCCCAAACTTGTGGCACTAGTTGCAGATAGAGCCCGCTGCGCCATTTCCTGCTTGGAGGATTGAGGCTGTAGTACTTGTGATTGTTGAGTGTTGTCTTTTAAGTAACAGTATGTGTGATTCCATTCGTGATTTTAGTATACCTAGCAAAATTGCAACCTTGGTAAAACAGCATGCGTGCATCAAATTTTACTTTAAACTGGGGAAAAGCACCACAGAAACTCTCAAAACTTTTTATTGTAGTTTTGGAGAGGACTGAATGTGAAGAAAAGAAGTTTTTGAATGGCTTTTTATGTTCAAAAGTGGCATGATCGCTGCTGAAGATGCCAAACACTCGGGACATACTTTTACGAGAAAAACAAAAAATATGGATGGAGAGGAGGAATTGTTCCCAGAAACAGAAGAACCACTATCTATGAAGTTGCCAACATGTTGGGAATTTCATTTGGGCCAGTCCTTAGCATTTTTAAAGACAGTTTGCAAATGCATTGTGTTGCTGCCAAATTTTTGTTCTGCCTGCCAAGTGAAGAGCAGAAGGAGAGATGTGTCAGCACATGCCAGTACTTTTTTGATTGGCTGGAAAGAAAGCCAGTATTCCTTTCAAAGATATCACAGATGATGAGGCATGGGAATATGGGCATGACACAGAAGCCAAGCAGCATTTGTCTTGCTTAAAAGCCTATCATCTCCATGAGCTCCAGACAAGTTTGATAAAATATGAAGAGCATGGGCATTGTTTTCTTCAACATTCATAGAGCTGTGTATTCTGAATTTTTTGAACAAGGACAAACTGTAAACCACAGTTACTACACTGACACCTTATCATGTCCATGGGAAAACACATTGCAAAAGAACATGAAAAATGGAATTAAAAGGATGGGTATCTCCACCATGATGCCTGTATGTGATTTCCTGGCTAAAAACAAAATGGCTGTCTTTCTGCACCCTCCCTCCTCACCAGATTTAGCACCCTGTAATTTCTTGCTTTTACCAGAACTCTACACAGCATTAAAGGGAAGAGGAGGTAGCGATATCACTAATCTTCAAACAGAATTGTGAAACAGCTTTCCAAGTTTCAAACAGTGAACTTCGCAAATGCTTCAAACAGTGGTGCATTCACTGGGCTCACTGCATAAAGTGCCAAAGAGACTGCTTTGTAGGAGACAACATTGATTAGAAGGTAAGTGTTGTTGTTGCTGTAGAGAAATACATTCAGTCCATAAAGTATATGATAACACCAGGTATATTTTTTTTGGAGGTGTCTAACAACTACATTCTGAAAGATTTTGCATATCAAAATAATTGAAAATTTGTTTCTTTGTGACATAACCTTTTTAATAAGTTTAGTTCAAAGAATCTACTAAAAAGATGTCAGAAGTTCTCAGCATTTTATTGCAGCCATTGTTCAAATGATGGTTTTCTGAGTTTGTACAACAAGTAGTAGAATGTACCATTGTCAGGACAAGTGTGTTAGATGATATATGCACAACTGAAACCCACTTGAGAATTCTCAGAGTTGAATAGGAATAATGAGTAGAAATATTTAGTAGGCGTTCCATTGGTGCAGATGTTCGCATATCTGCAAACAATCCATTGGGCTGCTGCCTCAACCACTACCTTGCTCTCCTGAACACCATTGTCCACTGCAAAAGTATGTCATTTGATGGCAAGGTGACAAGTCCAGAAGGTTGGAGTACCTTCCACTGCATGGCTGGTCCTGAACTTTGCATCATAAACAGATGGGCAGTGTTTGCAGCACAACGGTGCCATAGTGATTTTACCTGGATGTTTGTTCTTGATCTTCATATGTAGCTTTTTGAAGCATTTGAATACGGCAGTTTGCATTGATTTTGTTACATTATTTGAAGTCCAGAAGCATGGATTCTTCAACATCAAACTACACAGTCTTTGTCACTTATGATGAATTGGTTTGGTTGGGTGAAATGGGGTGCATTCATAGCATGCCTGCTGGTTTTCCTGTTGCTTAAAAATGGTGACACCATGCGTCACTGCCATAATCCACTGCAGAAATACCTTAATAATAAAATATGTTGTGCATGACTGTACCTCTTTGGATGCATTCATAATAAGTCAAAACACAACCATATTTAGACAATATATTTGATGTGTCTAAAAGAGCGATGCGTTTCGATATGTACGAACTTGAAACAGGTCAAAACATGTCACTCTTTTAGACACAAATTTTACTGTCTAAATACAGTTGTGTTTTTACTGATATATGTTTTATATATTATGAAAGTCTTTTGTCATGACCACTACCAGAGCTGAAATAAAATCTAAGCCCCTTAGATGATGCTTTCCTTTTTATGTGGAAACAGTTCATTTTGAATTTGTACTGAATACAATCAAAGATGGTATCAATAAAATCCTACATTCCTTTCTGTCTCTTATCTGTCACTACATTCTTGTAGTCTTTATGGATAAATTACAATCAGCTGTCCAGTGCTAGGCTGTGTGGCCTGTCATGGTCTCATGCCCTCTCAATCTTACCTCTTGCTGATCTGTTCTTTCCATAGGCATGTTTGCTGTAAATTGTTATGGTAAAGTCCCCTTCTTCACTCTTCTTGCATGCTCTTTCCAATTACACCATTCATGCTTAATCCCACATTTGAATGTTTGTTGAAATTTAAAATCATCTGAAATTATTATAAACTGCCTTAAATCATGTGGGATTAAGTAACATGTCACCTGTAGCCAGCTGAATGCAGATATGACCCCTGGAGCATGCATTATATGCTTTTGTGGGGAAACAAAAGAAGTGGAAAATGAGGAGGAAATTTTAGGAAGAAGGTACGAAATGCAGCTATAAACTTGTATTGATTAAAGGAGCTCAGTACTTGAAAATGATAAGAGAATTATGGTGGAGAAAATGTTAGATTAATAATGAAGTAAATTTCACACTTGGACAGTAATTGAAGGCCCAGAGGGAGAATAGAACTCTAGCTCTATTCTCTTTCAACATTAAAACCAACAAATGTACTACTCTTGGAACTATATTTTTATAAACAATTTGTCTTAACTCTGACATGTTTCTGCCCTCACACTTGGCACTAGATGGTGGGTGGATGGTCAATGCCGCGCCCCGGCCGCTTAACCTCGGGCAAAGACCCGGTACCCATTATATAGGAGGCTGGGTGGGCCCCAGTACCGGTCTGAGCGGTTGTAGAAAATTTCAGCCACCTCAAGATTCAATCCCTGGAGAGAATCTTAACAATGACAAAACTAAAAATTTTAAGCCTAGTTGTAGCACAAAAACTGTGATTGGAGCACAAACTTAATATAACCTAATAAAAGTAACTTATCTAAGCTTTAATTTGCGCCAGATCCAATTGTTTTCAAATGGAGAGACGTACGTACAACGGTATCCTGCTCTGTGGGCTATTTAAATTTCGCGCCGCCATACAAAGCGGCCTTGACCGAAGTTTCTCCAACAAAAGCTAATATTCTCATAGCAATAGCTGCCACAGTATATGAAGATTAACGTCAGCAAGAACATGCATAAGGTAAGAGTAAATACATAAGCTCCTAAATTTAAAAAAAGTTTAGAATGTCCGCCAGTGAATCGGGCGATTTTTAAGTGTTAAAAAAATTAAAAGTATTGTATATCATGATAGTTACATTTATAGGGAAGTACATACTTTAGCTTTTGCAGAAATAAGTGAATCAGTGGTCTTGAAACAGAACATAAAAAAAACAACACAACATTCCACTCGATACATCATCAAGATGTCCTCCATTACGCTGCTCACACTCCGCAAGCCGATCGTGAACACTACTCATGACCTTACGTAACACGTCGACCGGGATTCTTGAAATCTCTTCCTGTATCCACAGTGCAAATCCAAGTGTAAAATACGCCTGACACTGCTTTCTGACAGTCCCAGTTTCTTG
>Ga0123357_10012012_pt1 | contig 11144 bp, 3 predicted proteins | sample TergutEmb28metaG_FD_89873 | JGI IMG/M metagenome (GOLD analysis project Ga0123357, IMG submission 89873) | Embiratermes neotenicus P4 segment gut microbial communities from Petit-Saut dam, French Guiana - Emb289 P4 | ecosystem: Host-associated > Arthropoda: Insects > Digestive system > Gut ... | reverse complement strand
CCATATCCCAGCCAGCCGTCATCGAACTCTGGCGCTCCCGCCGCGTCGTTCGCCTGTACGCGGCGGGCATAGGAAAGCTCCAGCATTCCTTCGGCAAGCCCCGCATCATCCAGCTCGTAGAGATTTCCCGTCTCCAGCGCGAAGGGCATGGGCCGCGCCAGGTACACTCCCGCATCCTGGAACTCGTTGTCGATGAAGACCGAAACCGGCACAAACCGGCTGGCCTTAGGTTTGTTCAAATCGCCGGTCCACTCATAGACGCCGACGGCGCGCACGACCTTGCCGGGCTGGTCAACCTTGTGCATCTGCGCCGATCCCGGCATCGTTGCTAGAATCACCGCCGCCAGCCCCGCAGGAAAAATCCGATGAACCCGATCTTGCCTCATCCCACCAGATTAGACGTATTTTTCCGCTCTAAAGTCTTCCCACATAACAATCCGGCTACATTTGGGTGCCCCACTCATGACGGTTTTATCGTCATGGGTGGGGTCTTGCTGGTTCAAACCCCACCCATGCGCGATGATGCTGCGCATGAGTGGGGCACCCGGATTACCAGGAGACACGCACCTTCTGCGCGACAAAACCTGAGGTCGCCGCGGCGGCAAACTTAACCCGCAGCCCCTCTCCTGTCCGCTCCGCCCCCTCGACCCGTGGCGCGACATTGCCGTTGTTACGCAGCGAAAGCTCAGTCGCTGTTCCTGCGATGCCTTCCAGGGTAAGCTCCAGATGATCGGCAACATAGGTCTCCTCGATCACGCGGGGCTGGCTCGTCGTTGCGCCTGCCTGGGGAAGACCCGGGTCATCCATGCTGACCTCAACCGGAGGAAGCGGCAAAGCCAGCGAATGCACCCGCGCGGGTTGAGCATGGCACTCGTTGATTGCAGCAGCGGTATCGGCAGTCAGGCAAAGCACCGTCTCCTTGCCGGACTGCACCGTTATTTGCAGACTTCCCTGCTCGCGCTTCATCGCTATGGAAAACAGATCGCCGCCAATGCGAACGTTGTTCAGCTCGGCGGAATCCCATGTGGCAGGAAGATGCGGCTCGACGAGGAGCGTGCGGTGGATCGCATCTGCCTGAACTCCAAACAGTCCGCGAATCGCCGGGCTGACCACCATGGCCGACGACCACAACTGATGCGAACAACTGCGCGGCAGGGGTTGATAGAACATGCCTGAGATCACCTCGGTGACAGAGCCGGGATCCTGCTCCCAGGTAAGATCCATGTTGCGCATGAGCGCCGCGTAACCGGCCAGAGGCCGTCCGGCGCGGTACTGCGCCATCGACGCCCATCCGGTAAACAAGGGCCACACCGAACCCTGGTGATAGCTGATCGGATCGAAGACCGACTCTGTGTCGCTGACCGAGCGCGCGCCCCAGTCCGTGTCAAAGTGATGCGACGCCCACAGCGTCAGCATCGGCCCCGGCTCAGGCAGAGTCCAGCCAGCGCCCCATACGGCTACACTGGGAAAGATGGTCTGGGTGCTGTCGTAGCTTCCATCGCTGTTCCTGCTGAAGGCGTACAGGCCGTTACTCTGCCGGTACTTCGCAATCGCATCGGCGATATGCGCGGCCTGCGCGGTTGCGCTCCGCGCCAGAGCGTCGTCTCCGAGCATCTGCGCCAGCTCTGCGACGGCTGCGTTCGAAGCCCGGTCCAGCGCCGCCAGATACAGCTCCAGATGCGGCATCTTCGGAGGCCACGCTTCGACCCATCCCGTGCCCTGGCTGTTGTCGTACACCCCGTTGGTCTCATGCGCGCGGGTGAAGGCGTAGGCCTTCTTTACCTGCTCCCAGTGCGATCGCAGAAAATCCACATCGCCCGTGGTGCGGACGTAATCCTCCATCGCCAGAACGAACAGAGGGGTCGCGTCTGCCGAGGCGTACATGTAATCCAGCTGCGACCACTCCATGCTGCCCGTGAGCGTGGCCGCCGTTTGCGCGTACTCGTGCATAATCTTGCCGTCGTTGCGCTGGCGGCGGGCAATGAACTCCAGCGCCTGCCGGGCCAGCTTCCGGTCGCCGTAGCTGTTGACCGCGTAGAGCGTCCACAGCGTATCCCTGCCGAAGAACCAGCCGAAGCCGGGGCGATTCGAATCGAAGGACGGATACCAGGCTCCGGCCAGCCCTACCTCGTCGTCCGTGCGGACTCGGCTCTTGTCGATAGCAAGGACTGCCCAGCGCAGCGCGGCGTCGAAGCGCGCGTCCGGAGTATGCGCGGTCAGCTGATGATCGAAGAAATGATCGTAGTAGTCCTGCGTCTTACGGTAGGCCTCCGGCAGCGCGCGCGCCTGCGCCATCAACCGTTGTTGCATCTGAGCGACTGCGGCGCGCGAGTTTCTCTCGCCGGGCTGACTGACCTCGACCAGAAGGGGGAAGAACCTTCCTGCATCCCGTTTGGGATCGAAACGAACCAGAAACTGCAACGGCAGTGCCTGCGGACGTTCCTGATACGGAGCCATAATTCCCGGCGTTGCATTCGGCATGGCCACCATGCCGAAGTTTTCCGGATTGTCGGTCGACAACACGTAGCCTCCGCCCGTTCCCATCGCAACCCACTTCGCCGATGGCCTCCCAAACGCCGGCGCAGGCCACATCTGGTACATCGCTGGGTCCAGAGAGATGGTGAGCGTTGCGGGCCGGACCGACTCGATCTCGAAGAAGAGTATCGGTCCCTTGGCAGGGTTATCCTCGCCTGCTGGTATAAACATGTGCTGCCGCACGGTAATCGCAGCGTGAGAATAAGTGATCGTCGTGTGGTCTGGCTGAACGTCAATCGTCGCCGCCAGCGTGTTCAGGTTGATGGGAACGGAGTAGTCATCGAGCATCGCCGACAGACGAAGGTTGCTGAAGACCTTCGTCGGCAGCGACCACACCTCCACAGAGCCATCCTGCAAGCCGAGAATGGCTCCGGTTTCGCCGGTCACGGTGAAGGGATGATCGGGCAGCACCGCCTGATGAATGGCAAGCGGCCCGTTCGTCAGAGGAAACTGAGGCAGCGTTTCCAAATCTCCCTGCGCCAGGGCGGCAGAGGCAGACAGAGCTATGACAAACCACAACAGCCCGGGTGCCCCATCCTTCGTCCGCCATGGGTGTGCTGGGATATCCTGCTTCGTCCGGGCGGACGAAGGGTGGGAGAGCAGGATGTTCATACTGCGGTATGTAACGTCTCTCAAACGTATCGATCGAAGGAAACGAATCAAGCCACACGCAAACACCCGAACCTCCGAAACAGCGCGCTGAGCAGTCTACATTCCCACCCTTCGTCCGATCCGAAGATGTGGATACCCGCACATGTATCGGCGGACGAAGGATGGGGCACCCGGGCTGCCGCGGCTGATACTGAATTGCCTTAGAAGGCTACACGCAGCGCGAACTGAAGCTGGCGCATGGGAATGTTCGGATCGATGTTCGTGATGACGCCGCCGGTGGCGCAATCGACACAGCGCGCGCCCGAGGCGTTGGGAATATCCAGCGCCGGATGATTGAACAGGTTAAAGACCTGGAACTGAAACTGCCCCTTCACCCGCTCGGTAAAGGGGATGTCTTTCAGCAAAGCCGCGTCAAACGTAAACTGGTTCGGCCCGCGGAAGGAGTTGCGGCCCACGTTGCCGAAGGTTGCAAATGCGGGCGACAGAAACGCAAACTGGCCAGGCGTGCCTACAGGAGCCGACATAGGCGTAAAGAGCCGCACCGAGAGCGTTGCTGGATCGAAGGAGCCTGCGTGCACCCGGAAGCCCGTTCCCTTGTCCGGACGGCAGTCGCTTGAGCGTCCCGGACCGTTGAAGTTGGTGTCGAGGTCCTGCTGCAAGCCGCAGCCGGAGAAGGTCGGAGTAAACGGAGCTCCGCTCAGCCACGACGATGCGCCGCTGACCGTATAGCCGCCGATCAGATAGTCCATCCAGCGGCTGCTATGAGCCCCGTACATGCGGTCTTTGCCGAAGGGAAGCTGATAGATGCCGCTCATCACGAAGACGTTGTTGCGGTTGGTATCGTTCGGCCCGCGGCTGGCTCGTGGATAACGGGCAAAGACGTTATCGTTGGCATAATTGATCGCGCGCGACCACACATAGTTGGCGTTGAACTGCAGCCCATGCGAGAAGCGCTTATCCAGCTTGGTCTGCAAGGCGTTATACCAGCCATTGCCTGCCGGAAAGGTCGAGGTCATGCCGTTGCTGCAACAAACATTGATTCCGCCGTTATAGGGAGCGATGAAGTGCTGATAGTACGGACGCCGCTGCGCATAATTCCCCGAGGCCAGCTCCGCCGGTGTTGACGCAAGGACTGGAGTGTTCAGGTCGTACCCATACGTCTCGCCGGGATAGCTCTTCTCAATGCGGTTGGCGACGTAAGCAATCTCCATCGTGGTGCTGCCGCCAAACTGCTGCTGCAAGGTGAGGTTCCACTGATACACGCTCGGCAACTGGATGCGCTCGGGCCGGAACTGCGGCCCGAAGTTATCGCTCAGCGGAATGATTCCGTCCGACGGAACGAACGGAGCCGGTGGACGAACCGGCGGAGCGGACAGCGTCGTAATATAGTCGCCGATGACGTTGCCTGCGTTAATATCTTCGTTGGCGAGCACGGGCAGGTTGTGCGTCAGAACGCTTCCGAAGAGGGTTCCGAAGAAGCCCACGTCGTCATAGACCTGGCCTACGCCTCCGCGCAGCACCGTGTCGGGATAGATCTGCCAGGCGAATCCCAGACGGCCCGCAAGGAACGTATAATCCATCTTCTGGCCGCCGTTCGTGCCGATGCCAGCGACACCGGCGACTCTGGTGCCTCCGCTTACCAGCGAAGCAAAGCCGCCCCGGCCTGCGGCATTCACCGTCTCCGGATAGATCATGTCCCAGCGCACGCCGTAGTTCACCGTAAGATTCCGCCTTACGCGCCAGCTATCCTGCCCGAAGAATCCGAAGCGCTTCTGCCGGTTGGAGGCATCTTCCAGATAGACGTTGAAGCGCTGGAACTCATTGACCTGTCCGAACAGCAGCGAGGCGAAACCCGATCCGGCGCCGTCCTCCCCGAGCGGCGCCTGCGTGGCGCCGTTGTTGAAGTTCAGCACGCCGGTGCGGTTGTTGTCGCTGGCGTTGCGGAGATTCTTCGCGTAGCGAATATCCGCTCCAAACTTGATCGCGTGCCTTCCTCTAACCCAGGTCCAGTTGTTCACGAACTGAAAGACCTGCTCGCTCTCCCGCAACGGGCAGTTGCAGTTCTGGTTGCCGAAGTTGCTGATGCTGCCGTCGGTGATATTGAAGCTGGGCAGGCCTGCCGTATCCGGCAGCGTGTTCAGGTTGGGAATGTCCGCGTCCGTTGCAGGCGTGTCCAGCGTGTACTTGTTCTCGGAGACGTGATAGCTCATGAAGCCCACGCGAATCTCCGTCAGCAGGGTGTTGCGCAGTGCCCAGTCCAGGCCAACGGTGGCGCTCTGGTTCTGCACATTCGAGGTGCCGGTCGTGTTGGTGATGCCGAATCCCGCGCCGCCAGCCACGCCAAAGGCCGGAGCGCCAGTCAGCCGGTAGAGAGCATAGTTGTAGCGTCCGAAGGCGTTCATCCTCGCGCCGATATGGTAGTCAAAGCGCACGGCGGGCTGATCGGCGTTGCTGATTCCGTTTCCCGAGGCCACGAAGTTGCCCACCGTCGGCGATGGCCCCGCCGTATTCGGAGGCGGAAGCTCGCGCAGGAAGAACAGCGCCTGCGGAGACAGAAGCGACGTCGGAACCGCGTTGGGAGCATAGGCCGTCGCCGGTCCTCCCGGCGTGGCCCGGTAGTAAATGTTGCCCGACGTCACATACTCGCTCAGATCGCAGGTCGCGCTTCCCGCAGCCAGACAGGTGTTGCGCACCTCAAGCGTAGGAACCGACTGCCGCAGGCTGGTGCCCAGCCTCTGCCGCGTGGCCTGATAGTCCAGGAAGAAGAAGGCTTTGTTGGGAATGATGGGTCCGCCCACCGCTCCGCCGAACTGGTTATAAAGCGCGCCGGGGAGATAACGGTTCGTGATGGGGTCGCGCGCTGACTGCGCAAACGGATCGCGCGCCTGCTGGGCGTTGCTGTGCCGGTACCAGAAGACGTCTCCATGAAGCGCGTTGCCGCCCGACTTGGTGCTGGCGCTGATGATGCCGCCGACCGCGCCGCCATACTCGGCTTCGTAGTTCTGCGTGGTGACCTTCATCTCGCTGATGGAGTCCAGGGTCGGATTGATGACAATAATTCCCAGCACCGGCTCGCGATTGTCGGTTCCGTCGAGCACGAATCCCTGCACGCCGTAGTTGGAGCCATTGGAGTTCATGGCGATGCCGCCCTGCGGGTTCTCCGGCCCCAGGATGTTGAAGGTAGAGCGCTGCATTCCCGGCGTAAGCAGGGCTATCTGAGTGAAGTTCCGGGTCAGGTTGGGCAGCTGGGCGATGGACCGCTCGTTCATGATCTCGGAAATCTCAGCGCGGTCGGTCTTCAGCGCCGGAACCTCCGAGGTCACCGTAACCACCTGACGCGAACCCTGCGGCTGCAGCGTGATAACCACCTGCTGGGAGACTCCGGCGTTCAGCTCAATGCTCCTGACCTCACCGGTAGCAAACGTTCCCGCCGTAACCGCTACGGAGTATGTGCCAGGGATGAGATTGCCTACTCGCCAGAAACCATCGCTGTTGGTCTGGGTTGCGTAGGTGGTGCCTCGCTCGACGCTGGTTACGGTTACCTGCGCGCCAGGGACGATGGCTCCCGAAGGATCGGCCACAGTTCCAAAGAGGGACCCGTAGACGGCCTGACCGTATGCGTATGTAGTCAGCAGGACAAACAGGAATGAAACCAGAACCCGGATGCCGAAGCATACCTGCCTCTTAGTGTGCTTCATCGTCACCTCCTCAAAGAAACTGCAAGAAGGAGCCCCTTCGTTTCGAGCACAATAGATGGCCGTAACTGCTATTCAGATGTAGTAGAACCCGCTCGCCTGGCCTATGCGCCGTCGCAGAATTACGTGCTATTCTCCGAGATTTGAACCGTCAAGTTCGATGATAAAAACAGGCAATAGGTTTCCAGCCAGCGAGAATAACCACGAAGTTACAGGGATTCGCGAGGGCAACCCGGGAAAAATCAGATGCCCCACATCCGACGGTTTTACCGTCGGATGTGGGGCATCTGGTTGTACTGCTTCTTACCCGTGCTGGTTAGAAGAAGAGTTTGCCAATGACCTGGAGCTGACGCGGACCGTAGAGGCTGTTGCTGGTTACGGACGGAGCTCCAAACGCCGAAGCTCCGGTTCCAGCGTATGGGACTATGCACCCTTGCAGCGGAGCGCCGTCCGGACCTGGCGTCTGCCCTGCCGGGCAGGCACTCAGCGCATTGTATTGGGAGTATGTGGAGCTAACTCCGCTGATGATCCGGCGGTTGAGCAGGTTGAAGGACTCCACGGTGAACTGCAGCTTCATCGACTCGTGGATGGGGACATCGCGCGAGACGCGGAGATCGAGGTTGTTGAAGCCCGGTCCGATGATGCTGTTGCGTCCGATCAGCGGAGAGCGTCCCGTGGTAGCAGCGCCGGAACTGTTGTTCATAGCGCCGCCGAAGATACCGCCTTGCGCAACGATATTTGTGGTCTTAGCGCCATTCGCGTCCAGCAATGGTGTCCCGTTATAGACGGTTCCGTACATGGCGGCAGCAATAGGCTGACCCGCCGAAGCCGTGAGGGTCCCGGCAAAGGTAAAGCCATCAATGATCGTCTTGCTCCACTTGTTGCTCTGGAAGAGGTGCGGGTTGTAAACAAAACTGCCGACAAAACGATTGCGAACGTCGAGGTCCGAGAGTCCGTTCTCGCCGCGGACGTTGTTGGGGTCAAGAATAAAGTTGCCGCCGTAGAAGGTTCCGCCGGTCCCCAGAACCTGACCGGTATCCGTCGCCTTGGCCCAGGTGTAGTTGACGAGCAGCTCCAGACCATTGGCAAAGGGACGCCGCACGGAAACGGCCATGGAGTTGTACCAGGTATTGGCCACGCTGTAGCCAGTATTGATGGACTGCAGCGGGATAGGTTTTCCGCTGGCGTCTACGAGGTCATTGCTGCTCTGGACCTTGCGGTCGGTGGAGAGATAGACCGGCACGGTGATCTGTTTGATGAGGTTGTGGTCCGAGCTACCGTCGAGCACGTTGTAGGTGGCCGCGCCGTGCGGGGTCTGGCCGACGAGGCTGGCGTCGAGAAAGACCGGCAGGCGCATGCCGCGGGTTCCGACGTAGCCAATCGAGAGGGAGAGGCGTCCGGGAAGCTGCTGCTCGATGCCGAGTTCGGCCTCATGCGCCAGCGGCGGAACGAAGTTCGGATCGAGGCCGTGGAAGGTTTGCGCTCCAACAGCGGGCGTATCCTGCGCAACGATGGAAGGAGCAGCGCCACCCGCCGGGTAGAGCGCCCCGGCCAGCGACGGGCCTGTAGGCAGGAAGGGAACATTGGGGAACTTAAGCCCGGATGTCGGACCGTAGTTGTAAGTCACCTGAACCACGCCGTTTTCTACACGCATGGCGTAGTAGGTCGACCCCTGATTGAGCGAGGAGAACAGACCGTACCCCGCGCGCAACACCGTGCCTTGATAAGGCTGCCAGCTCAGCCCCAGGCGCGGCTGGAAGCGGTTGACGTTCTTGATCGTGGAGGTGTAGATCGACGAGATCGGTTCGAAGTGGTGGTTGACCAGGCCGGGCGAAGGCGTGACCTGGAGATCCCAGCGGATGCCCGCCGTCACGATGAGGTTATGCCGTATCTTCCACGAGTCTTCGGCGAAGGCATCGAACATCTTCATCCAGAAGTCGTCGGTTCCCTGCGTGTTGGCTGCGGTGTGGACCGTGTCGATGGTCTGGGTGAAGCCGTAGTAGTGGGAGCCGGCATTCGGATCGGTGTCGCCGGGCTGGCCAGCGAAGGCGTCCTGCACCCAGGACTGGAAGTTCTGCGCTGGAGTACCGCTAGCGTAGCCATAGAGTCCGCCACCCTGGAAGAGGTTAATCATGACCTCGTGAACAAGGTTGGCGTCGCCACCGAACTTGAACGCATGACGCCCATGCACGGTGCTGAAGACATCGGTGAGCTGAATGCGGTGCTCGTCGGGTTCGGCGGCGCGGGGCAGCCCGTTGGGCATACCGTAGCTGAAGACTCCCATGGCCACATTGGGGCCGGGAGCATTGGCGCTCATGGTCTCCAGGTCACGGCCATACTGGAAGCGAACCTGGTTGACGGAACGGCTGGAGACCTGCGTAGTAAGACCGGCGATCAGGAAGCGCTCGTGATAGCTAGCGGGACCGTTGGTCGAGGGAGAGCTGCCATTGAAGGTGAGACTGCCCTGGTAGCTGTAGGTGGAATCGTAATTCGAAAAATTGTAGTTGACGAAGGCGTCGTTCTTCGCATTAATATGCCAGTCGAGACGCGGGAAGAAAAGGTCCGAGTGAGAATAGCGCGTGGGTGCACCAAATGCGTTGGCGATGATGAAGTTAAGGGCGCTCGCGCACTGATCCGCGCTGATGGTGGCCGGGCACTGGGTGGGCGAGATGACAGATCCGCCGGAGTTGCCGTCCGTCGGCGTCAGAGTGATGGTGTTGCTGTTGTAGTAAAGCGCCTTGCCGACGCGGCGAAATCCGTCATAGGTGAAGAAATAGAAGAGCCGGTCTTTGAGGATCGGGCCTCCGATGGAGCCGCCGAACTGCTGCTGTTGGTGGATGGGCTGGGTGAGCAGGAAGGCAGCCACATCTGGATTGGGGGTGTTGTATCTGGCGCTCCACTTGGTTTGGGGATCGAGCGCGTTGAGCGTCGGATAGCGCAGATAGTAGAACAGATCGCCGTGGGTCTGGTTGGTTCCCGACTTGGTGATGGCGTTGACCTGGCCTCCGACGGCCTGTCCGAACTCGACTGAGTAGTTGGAGATCGCCGTCTGAAACTCCTTGATGGAGTCGACTGAATACACGTACGGAGCGCCTGAAGCGCGGCCGCGGGCCTCGCTGAAGAGCATCTGGTTGTTGTTGGCGCCATCGACGTAGTTCTGGTTGTAGAGGCCGGAGATGCCGCGGAAGCTGATGAGACCGGAACCGCCATCCTGCACAACGTTGGGGGAGATGAGCACGAAGTTGCTCCAGTTGCGGCCATTGACGGGGAGATTGCTGATCAGCCGCTGCGTTACGGTCTGCGAAACCTCGGTCTTATCCGTATCGATGATGGGCGACTCGCTGCTGACCTGTATCTCCGTCGTGACGCCTCCGGCGGAGAGAACGGCATCGATGGTGAGCACCTGTCCGACAGTCAGGACCAGGTTCTTGCGCTCAGCCTTGCTGAAGCCCTCCTTGCTTACGCTGACCTCGTAGCGGCCCGACTGAAGAAAGGGAGCGGTGTAGCCGCCGGTGTTGTTCGTAACCGCGGCGCGCGGTACGCCGGTTTCGGTGTTTGTAATCAGAACCTGCGCGTCTTCTACGGCAGCTCCTGTCGCATCCATGATCGTGCCGGTGATGGTGCCCGTGCCGGCGGTCTGCGCTAATCCTGGAAGGGTAAAAAGGCTCATCAAAAAGACAAAGAAGGTGAGGCGCTTAGAGATTGCAAAGCTCAAAGTGTGGACTCCTTGTATTTGGAACAACAGCACCGGCAGCAAGAGCGGTGTTTGAAAGAAAAAGCCACCTCCAGTATTTTGATCTCGTATCAATAGATGAAGCGCTTGGAGGTAACTCGAATTGTGATTTTTTTACCTATATCTAGGCTCAAGCCTTTAGAGGGGGCTGTCAAGCGCCACTGTGTAAAAAAAATCGAGTAAATCCGGCCCGTTTCATGATATTCTCCGCGTTTTCAAGCACACGTCCGCCTCTGACAAACGCACAGAGATGCGATTTTTTTGCAGCCTGATTTTGTTTCGATATCCGTTTTCAGGTACTCTGCGGCTTATCCGGCTACGCGGAGCAAGATATGCCTGTACTGTCACGTCCTTTTTGTGTCACCGGTTCGACCCCCTGCTTTTCACACCCCACTGCCCTGCGCCTTCGGGCGCGGTGTCTTTCCATGGCAGGAGCCTGCCTGCTCTTGCTGCTGGACGTCTGCGCCCTGCCGATCCAGGCGCAGACTACCGTCGATGGCGCTGTTCGCGGCACGGTCGTGGACACTGAGAGCGCCGTCATTCCTGCGGTTACCCTTCATCTGCGCAAT
>Ga0123357_10012011_pt1 | contig 11144 bp, 9 predicted proteins | sample TergutEmb28metaG_FD_89873 | JGI IMG/M metagenome (GOLD analysis project Ga0123357, IMG submission 89873) | Embiratermes neotenicus P4 segment gut microbial communities from Petit-Saut dam, French Guiana - Emb289 P4 | ecosystem: Host-associated > Arthropoda: Insects > Digestive system > Gut ... | reverse complement strand
TGAAAAAATACCACTAAGTCGTCAGCTCCTGAAGATGGGCACAAGGTGACCTGAAACATGTTGAGCAACTTATAAAGAGCAACTTATAAAGGAGAAATAAATATAATACTAAGTGACATCTAGTTGGTTTCTTATTCCACATAAGTTAGGAAGTTTAAGTAATGTGCTGAGTCAATTAACCTCATTCAGTATACAAGCTTGTGCTGCTGCAGATATGTTGCAAAATGTTTATCACTGATTACTCTTAATATTTTGCAGGTGTGTTTTTACGCTCGATTGTGTGGGTCTTTGTCAGAGACCTGGTGCCATCTATCAGTGACACTGTGTCCAGTGTCGTCTTCTGTGCAGTAATATCTGTAAGTTACTTAGTGTTTCATCAGTTACACGAAGTTAGAAGGACAGCTGTATTGTGGCCCATAAATAATGTGCACAAACAATAATTTCTGTAACAGAAGCACTATGATGGACGTTGTTATATGCATGAGGTTCATCTGAAGCAAAATGAGCATAACTTGCAACAAATTCTATACAGATTTACATGAGAATTGCAGGTTCTGTCGTACAGTAATGTTCCTGAATTTCAAAGTCCTCTGGGACATTTGCTGTATCATTGGGTAAGTAGTTCCTGATATTTCATTTTTATGGAATTCATTCTGTTGTGTTATAATTAACTGACAATAAGTTATAAATACCCATCAGACACAAAACTTTTATTCTATTTACTTTACTAGTGTATGCTGCATATTTTGGTCATATTTTGACCATCTTCAGGCATTAATATACATTATCTAAAAGCAATGTGAACGTGTATTAAAAATAAATTTTAATAATCTGTGAGAGCTCACAAATTTTAAGGTGTCATTATAAAGTGGCATTGAGTGTTTATGTCTTATGAATCTTTTTGTTGTGTTTTTAAATGCATATCTCATTGTTTCTAAAATTGTTAAAATTGTATACAACTTGTAGTGAATTGCCTGTCCAGGTTCCTTATAAAGGTACATGTGTTCTTTTGATTTCAATGATTTCAGACCATATGATACTATTATTTTCTGGTGTTCAGTGCTTTATTGAATTGTGTGTTGCTGATGTTATTATGGTGTATTTGACATTCACAGTACCGTGCATCGTGATATATTCTTATAATAAAAGCCAACGAGATGCACTATTTGTCAAGTTTATTTTGATAAAGAACTCTAAATGTTTCGGACAGATCTACTGTCCATCATCAGGAGTCTCAACACTGTATATACAGCAATAGGTATTTGTCATGCTAGCTATGCTGACTGTCTGCTAGCAAGGTCAGGATGACCTCGCTAGCAGACGGTCAGCATAATCTCTATGACAAATACCTATACAGTGTTGAGACTCCTGATGATGGACGGTAGATCTGTCCGAAACATGTAGAGTTCTTTATCAAAATAAACTTGACAAATAGTGCATCTCGTTGGCCTGTATTATAAGAATTATTATGGTATGTTTGTAACTTTACTTGTATGGGTGGCAACTTCTTACAAGTACCATTTTTTTGTGCTTTTTTGTTTGCTGTCTCCTATGTTGTGACGTTATAGTATGCCAGGCGACCAAGTACTTCATTTTGAGGGTCAATATTCTAGACATTATAATCCTTCAAACCATCAGGAAATATTTACCCATTGACTCAGTGTAACATCCCAGAAGACTTGAATCAAAAGTTATCACCTTATAGCAGTCATAATGTTTGGCCTTTGAGATACAGAAGGTTGAATCATAGTGTGTTGGAAAGCTGATTACATGCCCTTTACTGTAACACATATCATGCATCTATTGTGGAGGGGAGGGAGCCGATTATAAAGGTGCATCACCATAATTTTAGATAACCTATTTTATTCACCATATAATATATCAGCAATGCTCCACATTTCAGTCTTGGCCTACCCTGTGTTTAGAAGTTTTATTATTATGCTAGATCATTAGTGTTGTCATTTTTATTTATCATTCATATTCTTGTATAATTTTATTCCAACTAATATGGTACAAATAATACAAATGTATCTTTGACAAGTATCTATGGATATACTGATGCATGATATATATTTTTTTATAAATTTTGTTAAATGTTTTTATATATGTAAATTGTAGGAAAATTTCTATATCCTTATGTTCATTGTAACTAAATAGGATCTATGGAAAATGAACAAGAATTATGAACTGTGAACTATAATTAGACACACCCATTACAACTCAAGAAAAATATTATGCAGGCTCTTAGTCTTTTGTATCGGTATAATTGAAGTCTCCTTTCTGTAGAGATGTGACATAGTGTCACTGGACAACAGTGTTTCCGGTATTTTGACAGTACCCTGTTGTTGCAAAACACTGGATACCTCAAGAGTAACATAACTATGACTATGAATGTGACTCTTTTTATGTGCCTACAGTGTATATAATAAGAAAAGATTTGTGTATGCAATGTGCTGATCATGCCCATTCACACCCTAATGATTAAAAAAAGTGGCTTTGCATTTTAATTTAACTACATAATACACTCTTTTAGTTTTAAGCTATGGATTTTTGTGTTATGATATAAGGGTTATGATTAGTTGGAATTTCTTTAGTTTGTTTGGTGACTAAGTATTTAATAAATCTGTGCCTTTTGAAGAAATGAAGATTGAAATTCTCTTGGTGCACTCCGTTGTGAAATGTGATGCGCAGGCTGATGGTTACAAGTACCAGGAACCTTTTGCAGGATGAAGAACCCTTCTGGTACCTCAGTCTAATGATGATGTCCTCTTTTTCCCCTACATATTGCCATTGTTTTCTGTTCTCCATCAGGCATGGATTCAGTTCTTTTACACTGCAACATGGTTCTGGACGCTTTGCTATGCTGTAGATGTAAGGCGTATGCTGAAGTCACAGAGGGAGTGTACCACTTGCTATCACATTATTGCATGGCTGAGCCCTGCTGTGCTGACATCTGTGGGACTGCTTATTCTGTATGTTCCACATGCAAAGTAAGTTGGTGCTACATACTGTTTTGTACAATATACATGTAGGTCCACAAATCCCAGCTGCAGAGTTCCTCAGGCAGTGACTTTTGCAAGGTGGCACCTAATATTTGTGGGTCCCTTTTATAAAACTTGCTTCATGTCACCTTCCTGGCACATAAATATAAACCTCTTGAGGCTGATTCACTGATACATTATTTTAACCCTGTTAATAGTATACGATAATGATGACAACAAACATCTTAATTGTAATTATTTTAATCTTATTAATAGTGCGTGATACTAATAACAATTCACACAACTTAAATGTAGTTGTTCTGATGTTATAATTGTTAATAACTATATCACCATTATATTATAATTATATTTAAGCATTTGACATCTGTATATTTAACAGATATTTATACTACTACTTTGACAATGTCCACATCCTTGGTACTTTACCTTTATATGGATATACGGAAAATAAAGTGAATGAAAGAATGAATGAACATAGAATTGTGAGATTACTTCTTGGTGTTTGGAAAATCCATGAAGCTCTGATAACATTTATGTAGCACATGTGACTCCTTCCTGTTTCCTACTGTAAACTTCAGACAGAATACCTAAAATCATAAAAATTATTCGATACCCTTGTCATTTTTCACATTTTTTAATATGAGTTGAATCTGCAGTTCAGGGTGCTGTTTAACTGCATGTGGGTAAACTTTAACCTCTTAATTTAAGAGTCATTCCTTCCTTAAAGTATACATATTATGATACTTAATAGGAAAGCAACCATATTTCAAGCAAATAACAGGTAATTTAATTTGTTCTGCATAGAAGGGATTGTGTGACAGTGGTGATTGGAAACAGCTGGCCTTGACCATTCTGTTATTCACTGAGGGATATGTTGAGCTCATTTTGTACTGGAGTTTAAAGGAGATCTTTGTAGCAGATGTCCTTCCTCAACCAAAGCATATTTATTTGTTTTTTCTCATATTGTTGTTCTTGTTGATTCCAGTTTTCATATTATATGCATAATTATTCATAAATTTTAAATGTAATCATTCTGCATGTGTTTTTACAGATGTCATGACATTGACAGCCTGTCAGGTGCTTTGATACACATTTTTCCAAACTACTGTGCCACTTTCCTTCCAATGGCCGTCATTATGATTGTCAATCCCATTTTATACTGTTATTCAACACGGGATGTTAGATTCATTATCTCTGTCAGACTTGGCCAGTATACACAGAGAGAGCGCAATGCTGTGGATGGAATAAAGACCAAATTCTTATTTATCATCACAACTTTCTACATATGCTGGCTTCCAAATCTCATCTGTGGTATTCTCATCTGGTCTGTCTGGATTGAGTTGCCTGAGAATGCTCTTATTTCTCTGTGGTATGTCATGGTGAGTATTTATTCTAATCTCTCATTTGTGTCTTTCTGAATATCTTGTGCATATCTTTGTCTTTGTGTGATTTGGAAAACAGTTACATGAAGGTATTTATTTTGAACTATATATGAATATTAAACTATCTGATTCAACAACATGGAGGTGTAATTTTCAGGCAGTAACGAATCCTCTGCAGGCACTGTTGAATAATGTTGTGTACCGGCGATGGTCAGGTGGAGGACAGCATATATGCTCACCTTGTTTACCTTGTGCGGACTCAAGTTCTCTGTCTGAATACACACCAATTTACAACCTCAATGAAGGCGAGCCTGTTCAGAATGAGCACACTCCATTGCTACATAGCCAAGACAGTGAACTTTGCAATAGCAGAATAAGTATAAATGGCTCCTTAACAGACTCTTAAACACCCATACAGCAACACTGAACATAAGTGCATCAAGACTTACATAAATTTAAGAACTGTGTTTCTTAAATTATTGGAACCCTAAACTCTTCTAGTAGATACTGTGTTACGATTATGCTGCAGTTCTCTTAGTTGTGTTTCATATAACACAGCAACTGTGTTTGAATGCATGAGTTAGTTACAAACTTCAGTACTGATATAAATTGGTCTTGGTTCTGTTTCATGTTACAACACACAGTTAGTAGTATGGAAATGTTTGTACAGACTTGCCATACCATAATTCAAAAAGTGAAATACTGGACACTGAAACCTGGGTTTCATCCAAGAGTGGACTTGCTGTAATTGTGGTGGACAGATTGGCACTGGGGTGGGTGTTTCTTCTAGCAGATTGATTTCCATCTGCCAGTTATCATTGCAGTCACCTATCTTTGTGCTTGAGATGTGCTGTAGGTCTTAGCAGTCAGCACATCAACACAATCTCAGGTCTGAGCTAGAAATTCACCTTTTGATTGGACTAAGTTCACCTCTGGTTACCAAACATGTGTTGAATCAAGCAGAGATTTTGCACCTTGTGTGTGTATGACCTAAATAGAGTGTTATGTCTTTTAACAAGAATATGCATAAAGCAGAAAAGGATTAAAAGTATTGAACATGTGTACCAGTGTGGTATAATTATTTCAGTATTTCAAGTCAACTATTGTAATATAAAAAAAGACTTTGGCTAACTTTTCTGTTAAATACAACTACAGGAAATTCATCATGGGTATAATCAAATTTTGCAAATAATTAAAGTATACAACAACTACAGAAATGTAATTTCAGTAGTTTTTTAATGCCTGTGTTACAGGGCTGAGCTATGTTTTAATATTTCCACAAATGTAAAAGTAATTTTGTAATTATCACTGCTGCATTAAGCTGTAAATATCTTTGCAAATTGTGAAAATTTAAATGTGTTCTTTTTTTAAATGTGTTCTTTTTTACATTCATGCATTATATTTTGAATATGATATATTTTTTTTTTAAATTTGTGAACTTGTAAACTGTAGAATTTGTTGCTCTATACATATAGCTACAAAGAAATTTAACTGTTTAAGGTTTTGAAATAAAGTTTTCTTGTTTAGTAATTTGTGCATTTTTAGTTTGCAGGATGATAGAAAACTCTGAAGAAGTTACATATGCCATTAGACAAGAAGTTATTTCAGAATGCCAGGAACAAATCAAAATTACATTCATGAAGAATATAAGAAGGGCAAAATTGTAAATTTATCCCTGTGTATGCCATAATTAGGGGAGTGGAGGTATAGTCCCACTTCAACAGTAGGTGAGGTCACCGTCTTCACACACCAGTGGCTTTACCCCAGCATAGGAGTCCCCAGTAGCCTTTGAAAAAGGAGGGGCTGAATTGGCTCTAAAGCTGGTCTGGATGCTTTGGAGAAGAGAGAAATCTCTCTCCCATGCCAAGTATGAAATTATTTTTGGACTTCCAGCCAGCAGCTAGTCACTGTATTGACTGTACTATCTCAAAGAAACCGAGGGCAGATCAGATTTCGTTTCTGCATGTTAGTACTCAGTTCAGAATCAGTTGTCTTCTTGTCTGCTACCTAAAAGTGTAGGTGAGATGTGTAAAACTATGTTATTATGAATGGGTATCCAACATGGTCTCTCACCTTATAGATACAATGTAAGTGAGGATGTTTGAGGACAGGATGCTAAGGTGAATAATTTTGCCTATGAGGGGAAGAATAAAAGTCCAAAATAAGGAGCCAGATAATTTGTACTTTTCTCCATATATCAGGGTGATCAAGTAAAGGAGAATGAATTGGGTGGAAGGCTGTTGCTCTTCTGGGATGTTATGCAGTTTAGGTTGGCATTTGTGTACTGATGTTTGAAGACAGCCTGTATGCACCATCTTCAAGATTCAAGAAAATCAAGAAAGTGGGATTGAAAGGTTGTCTTGAAACTTTAGTAACCAATTACCAATCTATGCCACACAGCATCTCAGAAGAGTGAAGGCTTCAAATACACCACACTGGAAGCCTGAAACGTCACAGATGGGTGGGGTATTTGCATGAATGGAAGAGATGAGAAGTGCATAAAAATTGTGTTGTCAGAATACCTGCAAAGGGAGACCACTTAGAATGCCTAGGTGTAGATGCTGCAAGGAATATCATTTGTGTACAGAATTAGAAGCAAAAGCAATCAAATTCACACTGTCTATTTGAACCAGAACTCCATCTTCATCCCGAACTGTTCCACATATTCTTCAAACACTGATACTGCACTGATTGAACAACCACACTTGAAGACCATGTGACAGTTTGAAGTTATGTTTTTAAAAAAATAATGGTACACACAAATATTAGCATGTTTTACTTGAAAATGTGATATTTGTTGCAAATGTTGAAATTTTTTTTTCACAAATACTTATGATTTCTGTAGTTCAGATTTTTAAAATGGAAGAAATGTTACCTGTATTAATTTATAATATTGCTGAAGAAGTCGAGGAACTACGTTTTACTTACGTGAAGTACAAAAGGTTGCCCTGTGTTCACGGCAAAAGTAATAGAAATACTTAATGTAAAAGACAGTATTTTTTGTTCAATTTGGCTGAACACAGTTTACACCCAATTCATTTTTTAAAACTGAGGAGTAGGCACTCTTTGTTTCATATAGAGTGTCACAAACTGTGTATCAGGTTCCATAAGGAAGTAAAAACATTTATTTCTTTATTTTACTAATGGCAGTGTTTATCATTGACCTATGCGACCGATAAAAGTAAAACATAGAAAAAAATTTACACTTAAAAAAAAGAAAAGAAAAAGAAATAGTCAAAGTAAATATAAAGTCCTAATGCTAAAGAGTAGACACAAAAAAAATAATAGTAAAATAACAAAGTAAATTTTCCATCATCTTTGTCCTCGCCTCCCAGTATCTCACACAGTATTACACAAACATATATCAGAGAAACACCCTACCACTCTATTAAACTACATTTAAAGCAGGTGTTTGAAGTGCACACAGACACGAATTAGAGACAAGACTATCCCATAAACCGTGGATGCAAGAAATATCCAAGGTAACAGACTGGCCTAGAAGAAGGGCAGTTGCAGAGTTCCGACTGTGTGTTGGGCATGATTGCCTGGGTACACATCTCCACTGCACTGGAATCCGCCCTGACCCCTACTGCACGCTATGCAGCCTCCACAAACCCATGGATAGGAAGTAAAAACAATTTACATAAAAAAAGTCACTGAGATGCTCCACATACCAACCTTATATGACACCACCAGTGCTGATACCTGCTTCATCGAGAATGTCATGAAGTACATGTAAACGTCACTGCTGGTCTTTGAATAAGTTAAACTATGACAGATTTTCTTGAAAGTGCAGAACTCTCTTTAATTCAGCTGCAAAATTCAACAACTTCAGGTTTTCCCATTTTTTTTTTTTTTTGAATGTCTCTAATTCTTCTTGCTATGTTGAAACCATTAGAACTGGAAGGACTCAATGATGGTTTTAAAATATTCTACAATATTTCCACTATTTTACTTCATACAACATGTAATATAAAAGGTCTATGACTATTGTTGTCTGTACTATTTTTATAGTAGCCCAACTTGCTATGGGCTGGACGAACCAGGGATCAAATCCCAAAGGGTTGAAATTTTCCACACCTGTTCAGGGGGTAAACTAGCCATAGCAAGGCATTAACCACACACCCCTATCTAGCGCTGATGTTAAACAGCTATACCTCTAATCCATCTCTGGGTCTTCATGACCTATTCTGGAGTGAACTTTGCCTGATAATGACTTACTACAGAAGCTGAAATTTGTAGCTGTCATATTAACTAATATACAGGGATGAATGAAATTTATTACTAGTGATTATTTGAATATATCCACGAAGGAAAGAATCAAACATGTAGGCAGGAAACAATGTGTTGAATGTGTTGAATCTTTAGTGCATTCATAGTTGGTTCAATAGGTTGAATATTAATACATATAAAGATAGTACAAGAGTTATTTCTGGACTTAGAAGCAAGCCAGATATTCAGTTAGGAGCAAGGTTATGTGAAATATTAGTAAGTCTACTTAGGTTTATTAAAACGTTTTAAATAAATCCTACAGTACTTTCTGGACAGGTATACAGTATGTGATATGCTTCCTGTTCTGAAGGATCTGAAACAAGTTGGTGCCTATTGCCATTGTTTTCAACTTTTCTTTAGAGTATGGCTTTAGGAAGGTCTGAGAATACCAGGAGGGACTGATATTAAATGTGATACATAACTTTTGTTCTGCACTGATGATATTAGTTTGATGTTGGCAATGTGTACAATAATAGAAAAGCAGGAGCTTCAAAAGTCATTTTCATTGAGCTTGATTTAGAAGTAATTGCTAAGAAAAGCAAGTTCATATCTGACCAACAGAATGCAGGGCAAAATCACAAAAACAGAGGAAGCTAAAAAATTCTTTGAAAAAAGTGAAATGTTCAAATATATGATAATACATATGTACATTAGTGTCATTTCCATATATGTATTTCTGTGTGTATTTGATAACTACATTAACAAATGAAAGTTTTGTGACCTTATAGGCAGATTAAATTTGGGGAATGTTTGCTACCACGTGATTTAGAATATTTTGTCTTTGTATGTGCTGTCTGAGAACACGCAGACTAAAATGTACAACACTGTAATTTTGTCTGCTGTTATATATGGGCGTGAACTTGATCTCTCAGGTCAACAGAAAAACACAGGATGAGATTATTTTAGGAAAGGGTGTTGAGGAAGACATTTCGACCCATAAGGGAGGAAGTAACAAGAGACTGGAGAAGGTGCATAATTATATGCTTCATGATTTGTACTCCTTGCCTGATACTATTAGACTTAAAATCTGAGTGAGGTGTACAGGCCATGTGCCCTACATGGGGAAGACATGCATGCAGACAGGAATTCGATTGGAAAACTTTAAGAAAAGAAATTGCTCGTTAGTCCTAGCTGCAGAGTGGAGGATGCTATTAAAATGGATCTACACGTATAGGATGGAGGGGGGGATCAAGAGGATGCGGAAGAATGGAAGGGGTTCATCTAAGCCGAGCCAGGGCCACTGGTGGATGCTTGTGGACACAGTATTGAACCTTCGGTTTCAATTAAATGCGGGGAATTCCTTGACTAAGTGGGGCCGTATTCGGTTCTCAGAACTCTGCACCATGGAATTGTTTATGTGTTGAATAAGAAAAGACACTTCCCATTTCTATATTCCTATAAAACCTGAAAGCTAAGATCATTACACAGAGGATTGGCATCTGTGGAAGACGTTGAGTGGCTCTTATCCCATAGCCATGTGAAACCCAAAACATAAGGAAGACCCTCAAAACTACGGATCAGCGCAAAATGCCCACTCAACTTTTCGCGGGACGGAAGATAACTAGCAAACACGCATCCGCAAATCAGAGGCTCAAGAACAGACTATGTATATCGTTGGACAAGTCAAATAACAAATGTCGCACCTTTCGATATATCGCAATGGTGTGCAAGTACTCACGTTTTCTTAGCTGTACAGCATCAAATGATATAAATGAATTGTGAATTTTTGATCAACGGCTGCGATAATGTATGATTAAATAACACATTTAAGTAGTTATTATTATGTGAAATTTATTTACATGCGGTAGGAAACACTGTCTTCTGTGGAAGTATTACGATGTGTCATCGACGGCTGGATACGCAATGGGAGATGTCCTTGTGGCTGTCAATGTCATATTAATAGAATGAAAAAATGCTTCCGTTTTTGAGGAGATATGGTTAGTTTATGGCGTCGATAGTTTAATAACACGGAAACAATTTTTGGTATAATTTGCGAGCATTGCTTTGTACATTAATTAGTAAGTGTACTGACAAGAGTTGCTGGTTCCTAACCTTACTTTAGTTTTTGTGTTTTATTTAATGACACTAAATTGATAAGATTGTAGCGTGGATGATAGATGCACGAAATATGAATATGGGGCATTGGTGAAATGGTACTGACAGGTTTAGACCAAACTACTCGGAGAAAATTATTGTGTAATTTATAGGGAAACTGGCATCAGTGTTTAATTTTAGTTGACAGTGAGCCGTGCCGTATTATTTATTTAATTTATTTGTAATTTGTTTATTTAACTTTCATATTGCTACATATGTAACACTTGGACAGGTTAATTCAATATGCATGATAAGAATAATATTACAGTTGTGTTTCAGAGTATAAATTGTACAGGCACAAAGTTTTGCTGAATATAAGAAAGCATTTAACCATAAAACATAAGATATTGCTTTAAGTAAATATATAGATTTGGCAAAAAAAAAAAAAAATATA
>Ga0123357_10012010_pt1 | contig 11144 bp, 9 predicted proteins | sample TergutEmb28metaG_FD_89873 | JGI IMG/M metagenome (GOLD analysis project Ga0123357, IMG submission 89873) | Embiratermes neotenicus P4 segment gut microbial communities from Petit-Saut dam, French Guiana - Emb289 P4 | ecosystem: Host-associated > Arthropoda: Insects > Digestive system > Gut ... | reverse complement strand
GCAACAATCGAACCACAAAAGCCTTCTCAGCTTTGGAATCGGCGCCTGCGTATGGCAAAGTTGATACACGCGCCGCGGACCCTGCCACAGGGGGAATGCCCAAGACGCAAACAGATCAAACATATAACACCACGAAGTGGCCTGTGGCACTGGCGAGGAAGAACATGAATACCCTGGTCGCAGAGGTTGCGCAGAGCGCCCTCAAGCAAGACATACCCCCATTCCGTCCCGGTGACACCGTGCGCGTGCACGTGAAGGTCATCGAAGGCAACCGTTCCCGCGTCCAGGTGTTCGCGGGTGTTGTGATTTCCCGTACCGGTTCCGGTATCTCGGAGGCTTTCACAGTTCGCAAAATTTCCTTCGGTGTCGGCGTCGAGCGGACGTTCCCGCTGCACAGCCCGATTATCGACAAGATTGAGGTCGAGCGCCGCGGTGACGTGCGCCGCGCCAAGCTGTATTACCTCCGCAACTTGCGCGGCAAGGCGGCTAAGATCAAGGAAAAGCGCGATAACGCCTAAGGACTAAGGATCACCTTGGTTGACGGTACAACTCAGTCAGACGCCCAGCCGGATCGGCCGCGGCGGGGCATTGTCGAGCCGGATGGGACTGGTCCTTCAGAGGCTGACGCACCGACACCCGAGGCCGACGGCGGTCTGACGTCCGCTCCGTATCAGCCGCGCTGGCCGGCATCGATGGCCTCGGTTCGTCCGCCCAGCTACTATCAAGATTTAGGGGTGGCTGATTCGTCGGCCTTCAAGTTGCCGGCCGTGCAGTGGCCAGTGATCCAAGGCGCGTCGGCCACACCGGCCACACCGGCTACCCAGACGCCCGCCGCGCCAGCTGCGCCAGCCACTTCCGAGCCACGCACGGTCGCTCCGGCGTCATCTAGCTGGGAAGCGGCGCTGGCCGACATCGCCGCCAGGGCCGGAATCGACCACCGGTACGTCGAATCCGCTATCGCTGCGACCTTGGGCACGACGCCGAGCCCGGCGACGCCCGCCTGGCCGGCGGTTGTCTCAAAGTCGTCAGACGTCACTTCGGACGTGACGCCGGACGTGACGCCAGACGCCACAATCCCCGCGCTGCCACAGATTCCGGTTGCGCCGCCTGCCCCGGTCATTCCGGATATCCCGGTTGTTTCGGTTGTCCCAGATATTCCGGCCACCCCGGTGATGCCAGCAATGCCTTGGTCGCCGCCGGACGATCTGATGTCCGGCCTTTCAACTGTGTACTCGGCGCCCGGCTTTGGGTTGCCGCCGGTTGCTGCCCAGCCGTCCGAGCGTCCCCCTGGGTCTTGGCCTGACGCGTCAGCGCCCCGGCCGGCACCAGCCACATGGCCGCCAGTGGTGGCTTCGGTGGCGCCGGTGGCGCCCACTTCGGTCGTCCCGACGCCGGATCAGCCTGTCTCGCCCTTAGATCTGCCGGACTTGCCTAGACCGGCTTCTGGCACAGCTACGGCCGGATCACCGGTCATCTCGATCGGCACGCCAGCCGACTCGCTTGGCACGCCAGCCGACGAGACGGCGACTGTCCAGTTCGCGCGACCGGTGGTTGTGCCCGTCAGCAAGCCCGTACTGGAAGACAAACCTGACTCACTGAGCAAGGCGGAAGAAGATTTCTTTGGCCCGGCGTCCGTCAAGCCGGGCGATTCGGCGGAAAACGCCAAGGCTGCTTTGGGCTCGGGTAAGGAAGAGCCCGAAACAGACAAGATCACGAAGAGCAAAGACAAGCCACCGCGCACCAAACGTTTCGGCAAGCCGACGGCCAAAACGGCGGCAGCCGCCGAGGACAAGGTTGGCGAGGCCGCCGAGGACAAAGCCGGCGAAGCCGGCGGTTCAGGCGAGGCCGGCGAAGAAAAAGCCAGCGACACCTCCGATAAGCCGCAAGGAAACACCAAGAAGCGACGCAAGAGCCGACTTCCCGGCCCCGCCCAATGGGCCATCGAGATTGCGGTTTGGGTTGTCGCGGCGTTGATTCTGTCAACCTTGATCCGGTTGTTCGTCGTGCAGTTGTTCGTCGTCCCGTCCGGGTCGATGGAGAGCACGCTTGAGATCGGCGACCGTATCGCGGTGCTGAAGTACGCACAATTCCAGCGCGGCGACATCGTCGTTTTCTCGGACCCGGGCGGGTGGCTGCCGGGGCCGGCACCGACGGTCAGCCCGGTGCACGAGTTCTTCGAGAAGATCGGGCTGCTCGCTTCCACGGATCAGAATTATCTGGTGAAGCGGGTCATCGGGCTGCCGGGTGATCGCGTCCAGTGCTGTTCGAACGGCCACCTGACCGTCAATGGTGTGCCGATAGACGAGAGTTCGTACCTAAAGGATCCGACTCAGGCGGCATCGGCCTTCCTCTTCGATGTCACGGTGCCGGCCGGTCGCATCTTCGTTTTGGGCGACAATCGCGGCGATTCGGCCGATTCCCGATACCACCTGTGCGAGAACGACCCGCAAGGGCTGGGAATGAACGCCTTCGTCCCGATCCAGAATGTGGTCGGCCCTGTCAGAGCCGTGGTTCTGCCCTTCGGGCGCACGGGGCACCGGGCGACGCCGACATCGGTCTTCGCCAAGGTGCCGTCGGCCGCTGGTCCACCGCCCAGCGTCGCCAAGGTTTCGGTGAGCGCCGGTGGCTACAATGGTCCGTGCGGCAACGGCTAGCCGGGCCACAATCTCGTCTTCTGGCATCTATGAGGCCGTGCTGCGCGAGGCCGGTTTTGAGCACATCGCTGGTGCGGATGAGGCTGGACGCGGTGCCTGCGCCGGTCCGCTTGTGGCGGCGGCCGTGATCCTGGGCAGCACAGTGCCGGATGGCCTTGACGATTCCAAACGTTTGACGCCGAGGCGGCGCGAAGCACTTTTCGACGAGATCAACTACACCGCGGCTGCGTCGGCGTGGGTTGCCGTCTCGCCGGCGGATTGTGACGCGCTTGGCATGCAGCGGGCCGACTTGGGCGCCCTGCGCGACGCCGTCCTGGCGCTTGAGATAACGCCGGATTTCGCCGTCACCGACGGGTTCGCGGTGCCCGGGCTGCCGTGCCCGTCGCTTGGAATGTGGAAAGGCGATCAGGTGGTGGCCTGCGTCGCGGCCGCGTCGATCGTCGCCAAAGTGGTGCGCGACCGCTGGATGGTGGCGCTGGACGCCGAATACCCCGGTTACGGGTTCGCCGTCCACAAGGGCTATGCGACGGCCGCCCACCAGGCCGCTCTGGACGAACTCGGCCCATGCCCGCAACACCGCCTGAGTTATGCCAATGTGGCCGCGACCCTGCCAGGGTTGCACTAGACTGGAACGACTATGAACGCCGACGATCTTGACAATTACGAGAGCAAACTCGAGCTCGACCTGTACCGCGAATATCGCGATGTGGTCGATATTTTCGCCTGGGCGGTGGAGACGGACAGACGGTTCTACCTTTGCAACTCCGTCGACCTGAAGGTGCGCACTGAGGGCGGTGAGGTCTATTACGAGGTGACGATGGCCGACGCCTGGGTTTGGGACATGTACCGGCCGTCGCGTCTGGTGAAATCAGCCAAAGTGCTGACATTCAAGGACGTTTCCATCGAGGAACTCCAGCATTCCGAGTTGCGGGTGCCAGAGACCCATTAGCTTTTACCGGCGCCGTTTGGGCGGTGCCGTCGATTCCCTCACAACAAGAGTCGTTGCCAATTCAAGCTTGGTTTGCGGACGCTCGGCCTGTTGGTAAGCCATCGCCATGACCATCCGGACGCCCTGTTGGGCCATCTCTTCCAGCGGTTGCCGGATAGTGGTCAGTCGCGGCATCAGCCATTCGCACATCGGCACGTCGTCGAAACCAACGACGGAGAGATCGTCCGGTATGCGGACACCGCGCTCGCGGGCTGCCTGATAGACGCCGAAGGCTTGCAAATCTGAACCGGCGAAAATCGCCGTTGGCGGGTCCGGGCTGTCGAGCATCAGGCAGGCGGCCCGATAGCCGCCCGAGATGTCGAAGTTGCCGAAGTGGATGTAATCGTTTTGCGGCTCGATGCCCGCCCGCACCAGTGAAGCGACGTAGCCGTCGAGGCGTTCTTGTGAGCAGGCAAGCTCACGGTTGCCTGTGATGATGCCGATCTTGCGGTGGCCAAGCTCCACCAGATGGTCGACGGCGGCCCGTCCGCCTGCGGCGTTGGTGGCCCCGACGACTGCCACTCCCGGCGGTGGGGCGCCGGCCATGTCGAGCATCACGTAGGGAATGCGCAGACGGCCCAATTCGGCCTCAATACCGGCGTGAATGCGCGACGCCACGACGACGACGCCGTCGGAATGACGCTCGGACAGGCGGTCGATCCAGTGACGATTGCCGATCAGGCGGCCGTGGGTGGCGCTGATGACCAGCCCGACGCCAGCTCGGGCCGCCTCGGATTCGGCGCCTACCAGCAATTGAGTCGCCCACAGGGTGTCGATGCCGCGCATGACGAATTCGATCAGTCGGGAGGGACGTCTCGACTGCCCGGAACGTCCCTCGTAGCCGGTCTCTTTGATCAACCGAAGGATCTGGGCACGCTTGGCGTCGCCGACGCCTGGACGTCCGTTGAGAACCTTGGAAACTGTACCCAACGACACGCCAGCCCGGTTGGCGATGTCGGCAATGGTCGCTGTCATGCGTGTCTCCTGAGATCGGTGATGAGCACAATGCTACCGCGAAACTTTCCTCCAACTGTTGCGTGACGCTCCAGGTAAGTTGACTATGGACAGCGAGGCAAGACAGGATGGAATCACAACGAACCGTCACGAAAACTTTCGCCGCGGTTTTCAGCGGATCATACAAAGGTTGGTGCCATGTCGGAGCCCAGGAATTCTGCGCCCAGCGCGCGCGTCATCGCCTTGATAGCCGCGATGACGACTCCTGAGAAACTGGCTCAATTGCAGGGTCTGTGGCCTTCTTTGGATGAGGCGGGTGTGGTCGCCCCGGAGATGAGCACCAAAGCCGACACCCGTCCCCAGTTCGAATCATTCGCGTCTGCTGGGCTTGGCCAGTTGACGCGCGTCTTCGGCACCAAGCCGGTTAGCCCACAAGACGGGTTGGCGGCGCTGATCCGCTACCAACGTTGGCTGGCCGACCATACCAAGCACCGCATCGGCGTCCTGGCTCATGAGGAATGCCTGTCGGGTCTGGCGGCCTGGACGGCCACCACTTTCCCGACGCCGTTGGCATGGGCCGCCACTTTCGACCCGGCAGCGGTGGGCCAGATGGGTGAGGCGATCGGTGCGACAATGGCGTCCCTTGGCGTGCATCAGGGGTTGGCGCCGGTACTGGATGTCGTCCGCGATGCTCGTTGGGGTCGTGTTGAGGAGACGATGGGCGAAGACCCATATGTTGTGGCGACTCTTGGAAAGTCCTACATCCAGGGCATCCAGAGTCAGGGCATTTTGGCTACCGCCAAGCATTTCGCCGGCTATTCGGCATCGGCTGGTGGGCGTAATCTGGCGCCCGCCCATCTGGGGCGTCGTGAATTGGAAGATGTCTTCCTGCTGCCTTTCGAAGTGGCTGTGCGTGACGCGCACATCGCTTCCGTCATGCCGGCCTACGTCGAGATCGACGGCGTGCCGGTGCATGGCGACGAGTTCATGTTGACCGAGATCCTGCGGGATCGCTGGGGGTTTGAAGGCACCGTCGTGGCCGACTATTTTGGCGTGGCTTTCCTGCTGCGCCAGCATGGCGTTGCGGGCTCGTTGGCAGATGCGGCAGCGATGGCACTGACGGCAGGTGTGGATGTCGAGCTGCCGACGGGTGATGCTTTCCGTGACGAGGCGTTGTCGCAGGCAGTCGACGCTGATCTGGTGTTGCGGGCGGCGGTCGATCGCGCCTTGACGCGGGTGCTGGCCCAGAAAGAGGCTCTTGGTCTGCTCGATATCGACGCCGAGATCGTCCGGTTGGAGGCGCTGGCGGCAGAGGCGCCTGAGACACTCGACCCGCCGGAGCACCGGGCGATCGCGGCGCGGCTGGCTGAAGAATCTGTCGTGCTGTTGGCCAATCACGGGTTGCTGCCGCTGGCTGACCGTCCGGGGTTGAAGATTGCCGTCGTCGGGCCGAACGCCGATCGGGCGGCGGCCTTGTTCGGGTGCTACTCGTTCGTCAACCATGTGCTGGCGCACACCCCCGGAGTTGAGTCGCGGATCGAGGCGCAGACTGTGGCGGATGCCATCAGGGCGGAGTTCCCGAAGGCTGAGGTCGAGGTGCAACCGGGCTGTGATGTGAGCGGCGACGATCTATCGGGCATCGCGGCGGCGGTGGACGCCGTGTCCCGGGCTGACGTGGCGTTCCTCGTCGTCGGCGACCAAGCAGGGCTTTTCGGAAATGGGACGTCGGGCGAGGGCTGCGATGCCGCGTCATTGGATCTGCCGGGCGTGCAGCCGCAGTTGGCCGAGACTGTGTTGGCGACAGGTAAGCCCGTCGCCCTGGTGGCGCTGACCGGCCGTCCCTACGCGATTGGCGAATTGGCCGACAAGGCTTCAGCCACCCTGCAGGTGTTCTTCCCGGGCGAGGCGGGGGCGAGCGCCGTCGCCGGAGTCTTGAGCGGGCGTGTCAACCCGTCGGGGCGGCTGCCCGTCTCGGTACCGGCGTCAGTGGCTGCCATGCCGTATTCCTATCTGCATCCCCCGCTCGGTGAAGCCAATGGGGTGTCGAGCATCGACCCGACGCCGCAGTTCGGTTTCGGCTTTGGCTTGAGCTACACGACATTCGGATATGACTCGGTGAAGGTGTCGTCGTCCGCGCCGACGGACGGTTGGGTAGGCGTCACGGCGAACGTGCGCAACCTGGGCGACCGGGACGGTGTAGAGGTCGTACAGGTTTACGGGCACGACGTGGCGGCTTGCGTGACGCGACCGGTGCGGCAACTCTTGGCCTACGTCAGAGTGGCGGTTCGGGCGGGCGGGCAGGCCAAGGTTGAGTTCCGCATTCCGGCTGCCAGGTTTGCGCTGACGAACCGGCAATGGCAGCGTGTCGTCGAGCCGGGCGAGGTCGAGGTTTGGCTGGGCAGCGGTTGCGACCACCCAGTGACGGACAAGTTTCAGGTCACCCTGACGGGGGACGTCGCGCCGGTGACGGGCGAGACACCAAGACTTTGCGAAGTCGCCGTCAGTTAGCGATGTGGATGCCGGCGGCCGTCAGTTCGGCCGTCGTGATTGGCAGGTTATCGGGATCGACGGCGGCCGTCAGACCGAGCAAGATTGTCGTGTCGAAGCCCAGTTTGACGGCGTCCAGTGCGGTTGCCTTGACGCAGTAATCCGTCGCGATGCCACAGATGTCTAGCGCTTCGATGCCTTCGGCGGCAAGCCAGTCGCTCATGCCGATCGGCGCGTCCAAGGATCGGTCGACACCCTCAAAGCCGGAATAGGCGGCGGTGTACTCGCCCTTGTCGAAGACGGCGTCGAAGTGCATGTTTTTGAGGTTGGGGTGAAAATCTGCGCCTTCCGTCCCGACGACGCAATGGGGCGGCCATTCGTCGAAGTGCTCACCGGGGTCGACGTGGTGATCGCGGGTGGCGACGACGACGTCGTAGCTGTGGTTGGTCGACAGGTAAGCGCTGATCGCAGCCGCAACGGCCGCGCCGCCTGTCACCGCTAACGACCCGCCCTCGCAGAAGTCGTTTTGTACGTCGACGACGACCAAAGCCTTTTTGCTCACAGGTGCCTCCTTAAAGAAATACCGTCTCGATGGCGGGTTCGCCTTTGGACATTTTTAGGGCCACGAGCGGCAGTTCCGCGACTGAGGTTTCGTGGCGGGCCCGGGCGGCGGCTAACGGTTCGCGCCCCACCGGCTTGCCGTGATCCACCAATTGGACGAGCAACGGGCGGTCATTGGCATCGCTTTCCGGCGGTGACCCGATCCCGATCATTTCGGCGGTGGCGCGGCCCCGGGCGTCGATGCGCCGCACGGCGTACTTGCGTCCGCCGACCGTCGCTTTGCCGGCTGAAAGCTTCGCCACCGACACTAGCGGGGCTTCCGCATCATCGGACGCGGCCCGGGCGACCAGCTTGTACACGAAGGCGCAGGTGGGCGCGCCAGACCCGGTGACCAGCGACGTGCCGACGCCGAAGCCGTCGACCGGCGCACCGCGCAGCGCCGCGATCTGGTATTCGTCCAAGTCGGATGTGACGATGATGCGCGTCTTGGTGGCACCCAGGGAGTCGAGCAGTCGCCGCACGCTGACTGCCAGCTCGGCCAGATCGCCCGAGTCGATGCGCACGGCGCCCAAGCGGCCCCCGGTCAGCTCGACGCCGGCGCGGACGGCCTGCTCGATGTCATAGGTATCGACGAGCAACGTGGTGTCATCGCCCAGCGTGGCCAGTTGCGCCTTGAAGGCATCGCGCTCGTCGTCGTATAGAAGTACGAAGGAGTGGGCCGCCGTGCCGGCTGTCGGGATGCCGTAACGGTCGCCCGCCTGAAGATTCGAGGTGCTGGCAAACCCGGCGATGTAGGCTGCCCGGGCGGCACCCACGGCCGCCCATTCGTTCGTGCGCCGCGACCCCATCTCGATACAGGGGCGTCCAGCCGCCATCGAGATCATGCGGGACGCGGCCGACGCCACGGCGCAGTCGTAGTTGTAGATCGACAGGGCTAGGGTTTCCAGGACTACGGCTTCAGCGAAGCCGCCTTCGACGATCAGAATCGGCGAATCGGGGAAGTATGCTTCGCCGTCCGGGTACCCCCAGATGGAACCGTTGAAGCGATAATCGGCCAACCAGTCGGCTAAGGCGTCGTCGGCGATGCCGGTGCGCTTCAAAAAGTCGATGTCGGCACCACTGAAACGGAACTCATCCAAGGCGTCAAGCAGCCGTCCAGGCCCCGCCACGATGCCGTATCGGCGTCCGTCGGGCAGATGACGCGCGAACATCTCGAAAACGCTACGACGGTCGGCCAACCCTGAATGCAGGGCGGCGCGCACCATCGTGAGTTCATAGTGGTCGGTCAACAGCGAAGTGGTCACATGACTAGCCTACGGGCCGTAGCGGTCGGTGGTTCGGGTGCGTCAACTCGCGGACAGTGGCCGGGTCGGAAAGTTTCTGTGGAATGCTGGTGAAATGCGCGAGTTGAGATTCCAGGGCACGCGCCGAGTGGCAGCCGTTTCGGTGACGTTGTTGGCGGTCGGGTTGGCCGTGACGGGTTGCGCGCCAGCCAGTCAGCCGACCCCGTCGGCTTCGCCTACGCCGGCGCAGCCCGAGCCCTTCGCTATCCAGGCCCCGAGCCTTCCCGGCGTGCAGACATATGGTGGTAGTTATTCAGCGTCCCTGGGCAGTTATTCAGCGTCCCTTAGCGGCGTCACAATCGGCCAGGATGGCAGCATGACGGCAGTCGGCTGGGCACCCTCGGACGGCGATTTCGCGGGTGGGGCGCAACTGCCCACCAGTGGCGATTATGGTTCGGTCGGCGTTGGTGGTTTGGTGATCCACGTCGACGCCCAGGGCAGTGCTTGGGCGCTTTTCCCCGGAGGCGACTCAATTGGATCGCTTAAAAGCGTCGCACTGGCCGGTGATGGAGACATCATCGCGGTGGGGGGACCGCTTATGGGCGCAGGTGCGGCGACGATCGTGAGGATTCACCCAGACGGCACGCTCGTCTGGGCCCGCGACTTCAGTGCCATGATGGCATCCTTTTTCGCGGTGGCCTTGGGTGCAGACGGCGATATCGTGGTGGCAGGGTACACGACATCATCGGACGGTGATTCCACGTCGGCCCCACCAGGTGTGGCGAACGCATTGCTTGCCAAATTCACGCCGGACGGCGACCTGATGTGGGCCAATACCTACGGCGAGGCCAGCGGCGACGCGGGCTCCCTTTTGCTTGGCGTCGCTGTTACATCCGATGGCGGGGTGGTGGCTGTCGGCTGGGGCTCAGCCGCCAACGGATCGTTTGGTTGCCCAGGTGGGCACCCAGGTGGTCAGTGCGGTATTGCTGTCAGGGCTGCGGCGGATGGCAGTACCGTCTGGCGTGAAGCCGTTCCGCAAACAAGCAATTTGCAAGGTGTCGCGGTCGCCAGCGACGGTTCGGTGCTTGTCGTCGGAAGCTCTGACGGATACATGGCTTTGGTATCAAGCTTGACAGGTGACGGTGCTGTCAATTGGACGGCAACACAAAACAACAGCACTTTCAACTCTGTGGCGATTGCGCCGGGCGGCACGGCGTTGGTTGCGGGGGACTCAACATTGGCAAAAGTCAATCCTGACGGCAGCTTGGGCCAGGTGAGGACGACCGAACTGATCGATTCAACATTCTATGGGGTGGCGGTCGGCCCGGACGGTGGCGCTGTCGCGGTCGGTGAAGTCGCCTCGCCGAGTAGTTCGTCGACCGCGAAAAAAGGCACGCTGGCAGTCATAGCCCGGCTGCTACCTGACAGCGGCCAATGATTCAGTGATTGGGGTGCGTCAACTCGCGGACAGCGGCGTATTGCGCGCGGACGACTGGTTCCGCCTGGCCCTGGTAGGTCTGTGACCCGACGATTGGCCAGGTTGGCGGTTCGTCAGCCCCTGAGGTCACCCAGGCGGCCTGACGGGCGGCGCCCAGGGCGACGTACTCGCCGTCCGGGGGGACGACGACGTCGTGGCCGTCGAAGATGCTGGGGGCAAGCTGCCGGACGGCGGGAGATTTGGCGCCACCGCCGATCAGGAAGATGCGCTCGGGCGCCACACCGAGCGCCACCATGGCGTCCAGGCCGTCCGCCTGGCAGCACAACAGCGCCTCGACGAAGGCCCGCGCCAGGTTGGCGGGCGTCGTGTTGGCCAGCGTCATGCCGTGCATGGACGCGGTGGCGTGGGGCTTGTTGGGGGTGCGTTCGCCTTCGAAATAGGGGACGAGGGTCAGCCCGTCGGCGCCGGGTTGGGCACTCAATGCCAGCGACGCGACGGCGTCGTAATCGACGCCCAGCATGTGTGTGGCGGCGTCGATGATTCGGCTGGCGTTCAGCGTACAGGCCAGCGGCAGAAATGCGCCGGTGGCGTCCGCGAAGCCGTTGACCAGCCCGGAAGGGTCGGCCACCGGGGTTGGGCAAATGGCGCTGACAACGCCCGATGTGCCAAGGGATATGGAAACATCGCCGGGGGTCAGGCCGAGCCCGAGTGCCGCTGCGGCGTTGTCGCCGGCCCCCGGCCCGATGGGTTGGCCGGCGGGCGTATTGGCGCCCGACTCG
>Ga0123357_10012009_pt1 | contig 11144 bp, 6 predicted proteins | sample TergutEmb28metaG_FD_89873 | JGI IMG/M metagenome (GOLD analysis project Ga0123357, IMG submission 89873) | Embiratermes neotenicus P4 segment gut microbial communities from Petit-Saut dam, French Guiana - Emb289 P4 | ecosystem: Host-associated > Arthropoda: Insects > Digestive system > Gut ... | reverse complement strand
TTTTTTTTTGGGGGGGGGGACTGCTTGAAACTGAAAGTGATGGCATCATAATCCTTTAAAACGTCAATAACTACAGTCTAACCCGGTTATAACGACATGGGTTTATACGACACCTCGAGTATACAGTGGGTTATTCTGTGATGCTAATTCGTCACTTTTTTTTTTGTAGAGGACATCCTGTTGTTTTTAAAGTACAATATTAAAATGAAATCAAATATGAACTCCGTCTGACACATCTATCTGTTTATTTTATTATTTCAAATGTTGGCTACTAGTTTCGGCCTGAATAGGCCATCATCAGACCAATATTTACAAAACTTAAAAATATTGGTGCATATTACATAACTCGTTAATATCGTGGGATATGTTTTGTCGCTGGCAGAAATGTACAGTTTCGCGAGGGGAATATTTGGGAGAAAACGTAGCTTAAATGATTGTACTGCTTTGTATTTCTCAGAAATAAAGTGATTCCGGGAGCATTTTGCAGCCACTACGTATTGCCCTCCCCTCTACCTCTAGGTCTTCCAAATAGTCTCTTTACTTAAGGTTTCCCTACCAAAACCCAGTATACACCTCTCTTGTCTCCCATACTTGAGACATGTCCCGCCCATCTCATTTTGCTTGATTCGATCATGCGAATAATATTTGGTGAGGAGGAAATATCACAAAACTTCTTGTCGTATAGCCTTCTCCACTCCCCTGTTACCGCGTCCATCTTAGACCCATTTCATTTCACTTTTCCAATGCTTGCGTCTCAGCAAATGATCAGTCCATGTCCGACACCTTGTTGAATGTTTCGTAACATTGTAAGTTTTTAGGATGAGTTCTTAGCACGTCTCCCAACCCTGCAGAACTCTCCAAACTGAAGGCCGTTATCCATCTCCAAAAAACGAGTACACTGACGAAAACTACTGCTAAAGAATTTAACAAGTTTCCAACCAGATGCTACTTATTCGGTTTATTACATTACTGCAGGCAGCTCTACGTGTTTCGGGTGTTGAAACCCTTCATCAGGAGCTCGTACAACTGTAAATGCAGCTTCTGGTATTGATTAACCGGATTTACTACCATCCTCTTTCGTTGTTGAGTTGGAACTGCTAAATTGCTCAATTCGATTCACGATGCACGGACCCACGTATATATTGTTTATTGCTAAAGACTCCATGACATACTGATCAATTATATAACCGCTGTTATTCACGTTTGTCGAATGCACATTTTACCCCAGTTATGACCGAATCCACATTCGTTATTACCAACGAATTCATTCATAAACTCCCAGTAGAATACTGTATAATACTTAGTTCAAAGTTACCGGACGACAGATTAAACGGAACTGAGGAATACTACAGTCAATTGCGTCGCCGAATTTGTAAATCTGCACAAAGTTTATTGCTTCAAGTGATGTGTTAATTCTTCTTATTTATCGTAGACACGGCGCATTCAAGTGTCTTTGAGTGCAAATCCCTGCCGCCTGGTTGGAGTATTTCAGCTGTAATTAAATCGATAAAGCGAATCATATATATGTTACAAATAGTGACATCGGGAAATGCTGCAAATCGCTCGGTCAGCGTCAACCGGGACCACTCCTCTATATAACTGTCGACATTGATCGGTCATTGTCAACATCTCCCTCCAGTTCTGGATAATGTCTCTTTCATGCAACTAGAATAAGTAATTTGGGACACTGATCGGTCAATTTTGACAATGCCTGATCACCCCGACAAGTTTCTCTCTTTGCAAAACCTGCGCTTGCGTGGATGGAGAGAAGCGAGCAAGGGGGTTTGTGAACATGACGTTAAAATGTGGTGGTGCTCACTACGGCGTCTTCAGAATAAAACAGTTCCACGCAGGAGGAGAGGGAAACACGAGAATATCATTTTACAGTATTTGGCAATGAGGTAAAGCAAACCCATTACAGGCCTGAACAGACCCTGAGGGTTCCAGGAGATTGAGGCTCCCAGATTTCAAGACAATCAGCACGTGAAGGTGGTAAGATTGTCAGCCCTAGGCACCGGCAGCTCATTTCTGTTATAGGCTGAGTCAACCCCAGGGCCATGGTGTGGCTGGAAGGTTTATATGTCACTGAAACATTCCAGTGACACCATCGGAAATTGAACCCGCGACCTTCCGGCTTATAGCGCAGTTCCTGAACCAACTGCGCCACCGCGTACCCCAAGGCCATGAGGTAAAGTTATTAATATGTTTAATGACGTTACTGTAAATAATTGCTTTGAAACAGCCTTACCATATTTTATCCATTCAATACAACGCACAGTCACTCAAAGTACCAAATTCCACAAGCAAAAAATTCTTAGCTCTAGCCTGAATTTTGTAGGTATGAAAATAAGGAAGACCAACTGGATTGGTCACCTCTTGCGCAAGAACTGCCTTTTAAAACACATTACTGAAATAAACATAGAAGGAAGGATAGGAGTGACAGAAAGACGAAGAAGAAGACATAAGCAGTTAATAGATGACCTCAAGCAAACGAGGGGGTACTGTAAATTGAAAAGAGAAGCACTAGATCGCACTCTGCGAAGAACTCGCTTTGGAAGTGGCTACGGACCTGTCTTAAGACCGACTGCGAGGTAAACGAATGGACAGATTGATTTTCTTGTAGATACAAACACGTATCGTAGGAGTCAGGGCGTAGCCCACGATACGTACAGAAAAAGCGATTTTTAGACCTTAAATGTGGGTTTACAATACAGAAGGTTACCAAATTCTTTATCAACTATATATGTTCTTCAAATGTATCATAAATGGCGATATGACATTTATGTATAATAGAAGTCATACTGGATCAATACCAATTAAAAAGAAAGTCGTAGGATAATTACAGTGTAAGCCACCCGTAAATTACCAGTTGACACATATCAGTTTAGGAAAACATCGTGCAACAGAGGTAAATATACGACATAGCAATTACGCGTTAATTTACGCATTTCATGCACACGACGTAGAAGAGGACAGGCAATGAACGTACAGACGGAACACTGAGACGCGTACTAGGACCCATTGTGCCGTGGGAATGAAATAACTATTACATTTTCTGAGTGTGTGTTTGTAGCCTTAGGTACTCATGTGTACTTGTGCTACGTGTGCTGCTGTCTTTACTTTAGATGCCGGACTGCTGGCTAGAAGTCAGTATTCGGAAGGTCCTGCGACCGGCCACCTCGACACAGGGTTTCCTTGGTTTCCCTGTGTGTATAAGCAAATGCTGAGATATTTCCCAAAATTCCAAGTTGTCACTACATGCTTCTCATGTAGTCCTCCAAACTTAAATTTATTAGTAACCAGCTTCATATTTTGTATATATGAAAAATAACCACTGCCACCGGGCGACAACCCAATTAAAATAAAAGGTAAAGCAGTCCCATTACAGGCCTGGACAGACCCAGAAGGTTCCAGGAAGTTAAGGCTCCCAGATTTCGTGACAACGGCACAGGATTATGGTAGGTTGTCAGCCTTACGCACCGGTCGCCTTTACCCCCAGGAAATACTCCTGGTACTCATTTCTGTTAGAGGCCGAGTCGACCCCCAGGGCAATAGTGCGATAGGAAGGATTTTATGTTAAATAAAAATTCACTGACACCATCTGGAATCGAACCAGCGACCTTCCGATTTGTAGCACAACACCTTAACCACTGTGCCATTGCGGTGACAACCCAATTGCAGTTAACAGATATTAAGGTATCCAGAATGCCAAGTGCATACCATATTTTTCGACATTATCTCATAAAAGCCAAGACTTTCGGGAAAATGTTACAGAACAGGAAAGGTGTGTTTTGATTTTCTCTATAACATTGTCTGAAATATTTCTCATTTTGAGAATAATTCAGCGAGTTACTATCACAAATGTACATAGGTTATGATGTAAAGTACTCGTTATTCTTGTCATATTTTAATGAAATTTTGTCTTTTCGCGACAAGTTTTTGAAAAATTCTCAAATATCAAATTTTATAAAAATCCGGCCTCTGGGAGGCGAGTTGTTCCATGCGACGGACAGACGGACGGACATAGATGAGGACAGACATGGCGAAGCTAACAGTCACTTTTCGCAATTTTGCGAACTCGCCTAAAGACGGAACTGTGGCATTTCACGTTTATTTTGAGTTCCTTCTAACGATTTATGTGTAATGAAAACTCGCTATGTCTAACGAATGTAAAAATGATCCTTCGAAGTAGAAATTCACCCGGCTTGCAAGTTATACGTGTTTCTATACTTTCGCTGCAGTAGTGAACCGGCAACATTAAGGCTGCTCGTGTCTGGGCTCCAAGTTGCATTACATTTCATGCCAGCCATTCTGTTTTATCTACAAGAGCGAAACTCATATCTTCCCACAAAAGACCCGGCTACAATATATGTAACTTTAAACTCATTAGCCTAGATCTCTTACACAGGTACGTTGTAGATAGATATTTTACTAACTTTCTGGTAATATGACCAGAGAATTCAACAACGCCAAGAATGGAAAGTCCGCTAATGGGGCCATATCACAAGCCTGTTTTATCAACCTCACATCCGTACTCACGCTTTTCAACGGGCTGAGACTTTTCCCGTCCAGATACTGTACAAAGTTATATGCCGAGTTCCGTAACAAACTTCATGAAAGGGTAAAGGTCTACTAAGGTCGACTCCCTATGAAGCGAAACGACCCTTGACCCCCAACTGACTTTTCGACACAATGGGGGCTGTCAAGAGGACAGGAGCACGTCAGACATCTTATCCGCCAGAAGAACTTTTGTTAACATACAAAAATTGAAAATTTTAAAAATAAGGACATAGAGCAAATACGAATATAAAAATAGGATTTGTTGTTACAAAACATCGCCCGTGTATAATATAGTAATACTGAGGGCACTTGATTGTACTGTGACTATTTCATTTGGTGTGTGTCTTGTATTGTGGTGAGATGTGTGGATGTGTGTATGAGTGGGTCTTTTGGTAATATGTGTACCATGTTTTGTATTGTTTCTTTTATTTATATTTATTCTTGTTTGTTACTGGTGTAGGGACTACTGCCACCGAGTGAAAACTCAATTGCAGTGAATAATAATAATAATAATAATAATAATCCACATCTTAAGAAACAGATTACATAAATTCACCAAGAAGACATAGTTGCAACACCCACAATTTTCCTCGGATCACAACACCTCAAAAACCAAAACAGCTCTGTATATATCATATTTTATAAATTTTAAAGATTGTATGTATTTATATATATCCTTATTTTTTATTATATTTCTTATTACAACAACTTATTATTGTAAACAAGATCTCAGTCTTTTATAGCATTGCAATATACATACATACATACACCTTCTTAGATTCAGCCTGAAGATGGCTCTAAAAAGCCGAAACATGTAGCTAAAAGCTGTAAATTCGTAACATATTAATAAAACGTTTTGTTAGACTATATTTTATTACATTAATTAATTAACATAATACTTTTAACTAAACCCATCATATTTTCAGAAATCTCTACCAGAAACCTGGGACAGTCGGAGAAAAGGGGAACACATTTTAAAAAATCAGATTTTCCACAGACCAATTGCCATCCATAAACACCGCTACATCGGAAAGTTTATTTTTTAAATGTGCATTCATTATATTTTGATCAGCACAAAATGGATCAAAAAATAAAGTTGCGCATTTGCAGAGAAAAATTAAAAGGTATTAGGAAGCAAAGTGTGTAGCACACACATTCAGCGGCACACTGTCCGTGGAAGATCACAAAATTTGCTGTTAATCACCACTGACATGCTTCAATTTCACGACATTGCCAAGAATGCCTAACCAATGGCTATTCGATTCCCACCAACACAAGTGCGCAACCAAAGATAACAAACATTTAACTCGCTAACCATCGGTGAAGAATAGGGACAAATTGCGCTATTGCAGTGATGCGAGTACGATTTACCGAGTGGGACTATTGGGCGTCCCAACGAAAAAGTTCTTGGGGCACCGGGATATTTCTTTAAGAAAATGTGGCAGTCCTGGGTAAAAGCGGAAGAATGGGGGTCCTAGTCTTGAACGAAAAATTATTTAACTACTTTATCAAACGGGGACCGCGGTAGCACAGTGGTTAAGGTGCTGTGCTACAAATCGGAAGGTCGCTGGTTCGATCCCAGCTGGTATCAGTGGATTTTTCATTGACATAAAATCCTTCCGTTCGCACTATGGCCATGGGGTCGACTCAGCCTCTAACAGAAATGAGTACCAGGAGTATTTCCTGGGGGTAAAGGCGGCTGGAGTGTAAGGCTGACAACCTACCACCATCCTGTGCCGCTGTCACGAAATCTGGGAACCTTAACTTCCTGGAACCCTCTGGGCCTGTCCAGGCCTGTAATGGGACTACTTTACCTTGACTTTATTAACCACAGTTCATCAGCCTTGTTAACAAATTTTTTGAATGTATCATTTTGGTAAAGTTCTTGAGAAGCCCATGTTCGAAATCATAACATACTATCAAACAAGCGGCTTGTGTTCTGTACTGTTAATGTCAGGACTTCGAATGTCGTGCTGACAAGGGACGCAAAATCGAATGAAGTACGAAATATGAATGAAAATTGATAATAAAAACCCCGTTACTTGAAATTCATTGGAACACGAACAAGTAAACTCCCTTTTCCATTACGAATTCAATTACTTGAAATTCGATTACAGAAGACATTTTAATCCTGGAAAGTCTAAAATTAATCAAAATAATATTTAAAAATTCAGTTCATACTTTACAGTAAACAAAATTCAACTTCATCGGAAAGACCAATCTTTTGATGCTGTTTAGGAAAATAATTACTGGTTATTCTGAGAAACACTCGAAATGTATAAATACAGTAGTATATAAAGTAGAGTACTGCTTTTAAAAAGTGCGAAAAAAGCGGGATTTTCGGACTTGAATAAAATAAAATAATCATTAATATGAGGTTTGCAGCAGTTAAAAAACTATTCAGTAAACTTGAACGTAGGAAACATTAAAAACTTTGTTACTTTGTTATGATCTAGAATGGTACTTTCCTCTTTAATTTTGAAACTCGGTTATCATGAGACGACATGCCCACTCATTTTAATAAATTTTACATTTTTGTAAAAAATACTTTTTTGTGAGCTAACATTCCAATTTGAAGGCTCTGCTTACAAAAATAAGAAGAAAAATGAAATTTAAACAGAGACAAGTGCATATTAAATTATTTAAGTTTTCAGATGTATTTATATCCTTAGATTTTTAAGCTCTTATCATCGAATGGCTGCAGCTGGGGGCACTATTTCTCGAAGTTGTCACAACTGAAATCGTATTTGGTCAGTTTGATTTCTTTGCCCACAAAGGCCTGCTGTCTCTGTGTGCGAATTCATGGGCAGTCAATACATTTAGCTACAAATTGCTTCTACATCTCTTATAGTTCATAACTGAATAGGTTGGCGTATTATGCTTTGATCCACATATGACCTATGTTTACATACATGGGCTTTAAAAATTGTACGCAATGCCAGTATATCAGAATGTCAAACATAGTGTTATATGCTTGAGGTCCTTTGCGAATACACGGGTCCAATGAAATCGTGTAATTCGGACAGTTTATAGTCTCAAAGAACACCCACATTGAGCATACATTTGATCTACTATACCGAGAGATTTATACGCACGAATTTCAAACCTCTAGAAAGACGTAAAATGTGGAAACTGCTGCACCACAAGGTAGAGAGTTGTAGTGAATACGTTATTGTAATTACGAGGATGAATACATTAAAAGGATGAGCTGTGTAGGGCATGCAGAACGCATGGAAGAGACGATCAACCCATAAACATTTGTAGTAAGAGAACCCCATGGCAACAGACTACAAGGTAAATGAAAGGACAATATTAAAATGAACCTTAAATGGGACAAGAAGAGTATGCTAAATTCATCGGGGTAGGGCAGAGACCTGTGGCGAACTTTTGTAGGTATGGCTGTGAAATTTCGAGTGTCTTACAAAACGGAGAAATTCCTGATTAGCGACTACTGGCTTATTAATAATAAATGTTGGTCAATGAGTCAAACGCAAGGACACATATTTTGTGTTTCAGTTAAAACGGAAGATTCCTTAAACAACTCAATGATTGTGTAGTAAAGGCATATCGAATCTGCAACAATAAATTGCTTAAGGATAAATGCCAAAGTACTGTTATTCCAGGGTGAGATAAAAATGCGTAATTCCCTAAAGGTAAAGTTACTCCGGATATTTGAATTCATTATTATCGACGTTGCTGTTGGTTTTTATATTGTGAGAGACCAATCCTACTTTAATATTGGATTATTAATTGGAATTTAAAAGAAGCAAACACAGAAGTTATAAATATAGTTCAGCAAATTAAAAATGTCTTCATTCTTTAAGATTTTTAACACTAGTTGCGTGTTGGTTTTGAAACAGCAGCACACGAGGGTGTTTGTGAAGTGACAGCTTCCCTCAATTGAGCGCAGGCTAAACAAGAATTCAGAGGAGAATTAAATTAGGCGGAGGAAAAAACACAGTAAAATTTAATTATAAATGCGACAGAAAACATAAGGATCTCGTGGACCAATACATTTTCTTTTCGCTTGTGGGATTTTCAGAAGATTCTATAACAGATCTGATATCTTCTCGGGGGATAGAGGTAAAACTGATCTATCCCCTCAAAAAAACACCTTGCTACTGAAAAAGTTTAAATAATTGGATATTTTAATTTAAATTGCATAAGTAAGTAAATAATTCGAAATTTAAAAAAATATATTCAGTGAGTTACACTGAACAAAAAAACCCTTGTACAATTTTTAAGTAAACGAAATACATTTTCTTGTGGATCTACAAAGACATGGCGCACGACTGTAATCCTGAACAACAAATACATGAATTAATAAATTTGCGTTAAATAATTAGGGTGGAACAAATCTTTTTCTTGTATTAAGACAATATTTGCGAAGTGATAAGTACCATTATTATGGAAGGGTTAGTAAGGTAAAGGTAAAGGTAAAGCAATCCCTACACAGGCCTGGACAGACCTTTGGGGCTCCAAGAGTTTCAGGCTCCCAGAAGGCCTAGATGTTCAGCATATACATTATTGAAATACGAGACATGATATTAATTATGTGATTGCATACAAAATATTTCCACATAACTATGATGCATTTACAAAAAGAAAATCTATTGTACTTTTCCACATACTGAACTGTAGTAAATATCATCACACACACACACACACACACACACACACACACACATACACACACATACACACATACACACACACACACATATATATATTCCAACTGATAAAGAAACCATAAAACAGGACAAATAAATATTGATATAAACAAAGACAAACAAATTCTAGACAACCGTCAATACCTTGATAGAATTTAATAATAATTCACCTTTCATTTTTATTACGTTCTTTCTTCCTTTCCTAATTCCGAATTAGTTACGTGGTAACAACTTTCAAGAAAGTCGAGAACTCCTTGAGTAGGAGATAAGCCATTCGGAATCCCTTTTAAAAGTCAAGTGTCGATGGATTCGAAGCCGTATTTTCAGCACACGGGGCTCTTAGATCGACAAGCTGTACGTACATATGTTCCATACTACAGATACAGGCAACCTACACCTAACCTCCAAGCTGAATGATTAACTTGTCTTGGGCTGTCAGTCCATCTCCGAAGCTTGTCTCTTCCAGCCGCAACCAGATGGTACGTGCCATTCTGCATTCACAAAGGATTCCTTAGAAGTAGGGCTATGTAAAATAAATGGAATAATGTAAAGATGGAGCGGGAGGCACAGGGCAACTAAGCAGTGTCAGCCTTATTGAAGGACGTCACCAGGCATATACACTCCTATCATGCTCCGTCGTGAAAGCAACTCGTCAGTCTCTGCGTAAACGACCTGCTTAAAAGGTAGGTCCCATAAGCGCTACGGGGAGATAGTGACTGTGGAAATGATGACTTCCCAGCCTATCAATGGACCTTATCGACCCTCTCATCCACTGCTTCCACTGCTATACTCACGTCGAATTGTTTAGTAACAGTTAATTTCCGGTCAGGGATAGTGTGATTGATATAATGACGCGCTACGGGCTGCATGGTCCCGGGTTCCAGTTCCGGAAGGGGAAATAAATGTCCAGCATCCTCCTACACGGTAGGAACCAGGGTTCTTCCCAAGCGGGAAAGCGGGCGGAGCGTGACGTTGCCCAATCACTTCCAGCTATTGTCGAGGTTAAGAATCACTGGAGCTGTACCTCTGCTCCCCTTATGTGCCTTAATGGCGTGGACAGGGAGAACAATTTTTAAGGGTTTCAGAACCAATTTAATTTATAGAAGCCATACAACTCCATCATTAAGAACGGGTCTTAAATGTGTACGTACGTACAATTCTGATGAGGTGTAATCTCTCAACAATTTGTATCGTGTAGTTTAACACCATCCCGTTCAGAGATACATGCAAACTCACATCGTATACGGGTATTCTGCGAACATACATTTCCTTTTCAACTTTTTTGTACCGTGCATTGTGACACAATTACGTAACGTAAACCAACAAATGCGCAAGTTTTAATTTAATGTTTAATTCAATTTTTTGACATCTTCTGCATGTTTCGAACATCATGTGCTCATAATCAGGAAGTCAATTTGTACATGCAGTTTGTATGGTAGTCAGCAGTCAAGAAGTTGGGAAGTGCTGAACACGTCCTTCCACCTACTAAACTTCTTACATAAATGTATGAAAAACAAACCACACAAAACTGCTTGCACAAATGATCTTGCTGATGACGAACGCATGATGTTCGAAACATTTAGAAGAAGCCAAAGAATTGTATTAGAACATTAAATTAAAAAGCGTGAATTTATTGGTTTACGTTACATAATTGTACATTTCCTTGTTAATTAAGTAGCTTCAAAACGCAGAATACCTTTACTTGTTTTCTGAGTATCAAATGCGAAGTGACTAAATATACATTGCAGGAATGTGGCTGTAACACTAGATTGCATGTGGGCAAATTTTATAGTCCAAGTACAGTAAAACCTGTCTAACTTGACCACCGACGGTTCCTGAAAAAGTGGTCAACATAAGCAAGTGGTCAACTTACACAAATGTGTCCCAAAATAACTTTTATACTCGTATTTTATT
>Ga0123357_10012008_pt1 | contig 11144 bp, 8 predicted proteins | sample TergutEmb28metaG_FD_89873 | JGI IMG/M metagenome (GOLD analysis project Ga0123357, IMG submission 89873) | Embiratermes neotenicus P4 segment gut microbial communities from Petit-Saut dam, French Guiana - Emb289 P4 | ecosystem: Host-associated > Arthropoda: Insects > Digestive system > Gut ... | reverse complement strand
TCAATAAATAAAAATTTTCATACTTTTTCATCTTTTTGATTTTTATTTACATTTAATTAACATAAATCAAACAACAAAATTAAAAAAAAAAAAAAAAATGTTCCAAACTTTCTTTTTATTTTTCATTTAACTCTCTACCTTTAACTTTATATTTTACTGAATTCGGCTTTTTCATGTTATTCATTGCTTAATTTGTACATTAAGCTATAAATATCACATAACCATTGCATATGCTGTTCACCAATTCTTCTTTCATTCATTATTATTTCAATTTTTCCCCCTTTTTATGTTATTTCTGTCACTGCCTTTTTATATATGTTCTATTTTCCTTGACCGTCTCCTCTTCTGTCTCTAAACCCAATCCTCTGTGCACATGTGCCATCTATCTATGTTGCTTGTGCCCGATAATTACTCCACCAGGCAGTGCATTTTGACACATATGAGTGTGAAAATGTGTGTCACTGAGACAAGAATGCAACAGGTGTTTACAGCAAAGTGATGAGGAGAATCATTGAGCCTAGGTGTAAGAGTCACAAGAGAATGGAGAAAGTTACGTAATGGATGGGGCAGGTGAACACAATAAAATGACTGAAAAAAGTAACAGATGACTTGGGAGAACAACAGCAATAGAGAATCACAGAAACAGGCTGTTGAAGACAAGAACTGGCTTAGGAAAAGCTCCAATGCCAACTTCAGATTCTGTAACTATAACGAGTTGAAGGAAGACTCTTTATCATGCAATTAGCCAATATTCAAACATGATTATGCATCACCACACTAGAAGCATAACTTCCAATTTTGTGGGCATGACTCATCTTCAGATTAAACTGATCTAATGAAAAAAGTTGCCAATTACAAAGAGAATGTGAAACGTATGTTGCTGGCTGCAACAGTCAGTACTACAAACATCACAACCAAATGATGTGATCCTTAGCCAGCTGAATTCACTTCAAGCCTTCACATATTATTCCTCTAGATAAATTTTAATATTATTCTTCTTTTTCCCACCAAGTGGCCTCCTGCTAGGACAATTCTGTCCCCATTTCTTGTTCTCTTCATCCCCAGCTAATCCCTTCAATCTGACCACTTATACACGAGCAACACTGTTATAAAGATCCTCTTATGTATTCCTAATACCTGCAACTCTCCACTGACTTCAACAGTCACATTTCTGCTTCTGTACCCTAAGTTCCTTCGTACGGATACGTATGTAGGCCTCCATACTGCAGCTCTTACAGAATGTGAAGTGACATCATTGCTTCATGTATCCTGGTCTTTGAGTCTACTGGCTCAATATAACAACACACACCACTTCCCTGTTGTGCATTCCCACTTGTTGAAATTCTGTGAATTTCGTTCTAATATTTTACTACAGTATCAGCCTTCATCACTCCCCACTCTTGTAGAACTGCTGTCAAGTACATACTGAAATCCAAACCACTTTACTGTCAACTATTTCTGATAAAAACTGATCTATGGATATCCATGGTCTACCCTGACATAATAGCATGTTTGTGACCTCAGTGCAGTAGGCTGGTGTAGTGTCAACACTCTACACTGTATCTGAGAGGTGCTTGTTTCAAAACTCAGCCAGGACTATTGACAAAACTTTTCGTTGTTTTTTTCATGCCCTTCAGGAAAATTTTGGGAACATACATCAATTAGGCCACAAATGTTTCCTTCCAAATACCTTCTAGTTCATCATTCCACAACTGCCCACATCTGAACACTAAATGGTCTGAGAAAGCACTGACAGCATCAGAAAATAAAACACAAACAAATAAGACAAATTCATGACCTCAAACACCTACAGAATAAGTTTCATTACACTCTATAAATGCACAGGTTAAAAGAAAATAGTTTCCAAATCAAAACCCATTTTGGTTCCACAAGAGACAAAAATATTTCTCTTGGTACCAAACCCCAACATGTAACTGTCCAGCTGTCCAAATCTCTCTTCATGTTGAAATTTTTTGGTTGAATACTGGTATGGATGCAGAATGTGCTTCTGTTCAGATGTCACTATGAATCAACCTTATGATGACACATCAGACTTCCTTGTTATTCTGGCTACAGCACCTTGAGAGCTCATAACAATGGAAAATGTACTGCAATGCATTTGACGAATATTTGTATTAAAGAAGACAGATGTCCCACTTTTTAACAATTCTAACAAAAAAAAACATCTAAGTGACAAAACTAACATTTTCTTGCCTGAAGAAGACGACTGTTCACACAGTCTCTTTCCATTCACCTGGTGGCTTCATAAGAGCAGTCACATTCAGGACTCTTTCACCTCACTTCAATCACATACAGAGTATTCTAACTACAGATAAATGCAATATGCAACTGTACTTGCAACTTCACATAATTTATAAGACATCTACAAATTATAATAAGTAACAATGACCTGTGTTGTATTACAAACCATTATGGTGAAAATGTACAATCCAACCACTACAAAACCATTATCTGTCCTTGGTGTTGGTGTTGAAACTCTATGTCCCATACTTAAACACTATATTGTCCACTGGCTTTGATTCGGAAGTTGGTATTAACAAATATTGTCATATTTATATTGTAATTTCTTGCATAAAGCATTGAAAGTCTAAAGTAACAAACTTCAGTATCTTAATTAGTGTGTTTATCATAAGCACCTTCTGAATCCAGCCATAGGTTTCACCTCTCCTTCTCTCTTTCTGAAAGTTCTGACACACAATATTATAACATTTAAACTGTTATTTAAAAATTTTCTTTTGAACATCAGCTGCCAAAATGCAGAGAGCTCAGTGTGTGCACAGAGGCCTAATAAATACTTGGGGTCACAATGAGAACAAAACCAACAAGTGCATATGAAAATATATGAATTTATTACATTATAATCGCTGTAAACCTCCGACATGTTTCGGTCACCTTTTGTGGCCATCTTCAGGGAGATGTTATTTTTATAAACGATATTTTACAAAGACAACCAAGCCAATATCCAAATGTTAAAGAAAAAAAATTAGTTTAAAATACCAGATTCACAATATCTGTTAAAATATAAAATACAGATAAAATTATTTGTGCTACATTTAAGCGAGTAGGAAGCGTTCAAACGCTGTGTGTGTTGTATCAGTACCTTAACAACACAACTTTACTTGTATGGTGATGCAACACACACAGCACTTCAACATTTCCTACCCATGTGAATTTAGCACAAATAATTTTATCTGTATTTCATATTTTAACAGATAATGGAATTACATATTTAAAACTTAATATGTTATATGTGTACAGTGGCATGGCTGCCTTCGTAATAAACCCTTCATAAAAAGAAATCTCCCTGAAGATGGCCACGAAAGGTGACTGAAACATGTAGGAGGTTTACAATAATTATAATGTAGTAAATTCACATATTTGTATATGCATTTGTTGGGTCTATTCTCACAGTGAAGCAGCAATGCATGGTCATGAAATATTTAGAACTTGGGGGTCAGTAATTGGTTGAAGTAAACACATGTACACTTATACAGCAGAATAAATGTTTAATGTTCCACTGTCATGCAAGAATTAAAGTTTGAACTTAACTCTTTCAGGGCAAACCCAATTAGTTTTAGGCTTGTGGAAATTAAGTACATTACCGCATTACACATCTCTGTCAGTGGAGATGTTCCTATAACTATGATGCAACTCAAGTATATGACAAGAATCATTATATTGAGAAGTACATTCACAGAGATTATAAATAACTCTTCAACTTCTCAAAGTATTTTATGAATGTAAGCTGCAAAAACTAATGACACATGAAAAGCACAAAGAGCATCTTTTAAAGATTTCAGTGCATGCTTTGCTTTCGCAGCAAAGTGTATACAGTGGAAGTCACTAACAGCAGTGCGCAGACGGTTTCAAAGAAGATGTGGGCTAAATCCACAAACTAGGCCATCCATTATGTTGAGTACAAGCAGTCTGAAGAGGCAAAAGTTCAGGACATCTAACTACCACTGGAGAAGCTGTGGACTGAGAGCAACGTGTGCGTGCACAACTCAAAAAGCCACATTTAATTTCTCTGGAACTGTCAACCATCAGAAATGGCAAATGTAGTGTCTTGCAAACCCTCAAAAAATGATAGAACTTGCCAGCAACAGTCCAAATGTATGTGTTCAGTGACTTACTGGCAAACATAGTCAATGTGCCTATTGTTTCTGCAGAACAGATCATTACAAGCAAAACATACCTTGACATGATGTAACCACAGTTGACATCACAGCAACAAGACCATGGTAACACATTCCTCTTCCACAAACATGGTGCCCCCACCCCTCTAAAATTTGAAACGAGTGGATTTATCACTACAAAAACACATCACAAAGAATATCGTCACTGAAGCAACAACATGGCATGTTTTGTGTGCAAATACGACGTTTACTTTTGGTCTGAAAGTTGCAGAATTAGTCACATAAACCGAATGTTACATATAATTGTGTTTTGTTGCATTATATAATTTAAAAAAACGGCTCCCGAAGTGTGAAGTGAGAATAAAATCCAAGTCATTTGGGGCTCGCATGCTATTTTGATTGGTGTTTACTGATGTTCCGTACAATCGCTGCCCTTCTTCGTCAGAGTCACGTGGACAACGTCCTTCACGTCGGCAGTAAACGGAAGAAAGGCACAGTGCTTGATGTTGGAAGGAATGTCGCTGTGGTAACATCAAAACTCTCGTAGCTTTACCAAGGAGGTTCGCAAGAGGCGTTCATGCATTAAACTGATACAGCACAAAACAGACTATAACATACATACCTAAACCTTGTAATAGACTAAATGAACATATTTGGGAAGAGCATAGAGGCAATGCCAGGCAGTCAAACAGTTCAAAATACTGTTGCTTCCCACAATGAACCCCCCCTCCCCCCCAAGAAAAGGAATTCTGGCATCAAAACACACGTTAAATCGCCAAGTATATTAACGTATAACAAAACTCATCACCAAGTATTTCATACTGTTTGGCGCACAACGTAGCACAAGAATTTAGCTTACGAAAGCCTATTGAGTTACACGTCTAGCCTTGTTGCATGGAAACTTAAATCATGAAGTCTTTCAACTTCGTACTGAAGTATACAATACTTCACCCGTAATGTGAAATCACAAAACGTATGTACTCAGCACTCCACGTAAAATACTTGCATTTTATCCTTACTTGTGCATCCTCATTTCACATCCGAAAAACTTGACTGTCAGAGTGCTACGGCCCGGTTAGGTCGATTAGTTTTCGAAGTATCGAAAGTAATGTTGTTCATAATTCGGACTTTTGGAGTATGACGCAGTGTTGTTTTACCAATAACACGGTGTCAAACCCGACAACTTATTGAACAATGAAGCAAATACCTCAAATCATACATTGGTCAAACTGACCTCGTGCACGACTCTGTCGAAGGCAGTTTCTGCGAAGTGTACATTAGATTTACGTCATAGTCCTGCGTAAAGTACAGAGATTTGCTCTTAAATTTACTTTGATTTTCTCCCTCCTCCTAAACTTAGACGTCAGCGCGACAAAAAATACCACAATATTCCTTATATTGTGCCCTGTAAAACACTTGTTAGAGTGGGGAGGGACAACACCTGAGAACATGTCAGAAAAAAATCCGCGCGCTTCGCGCTGCCCACAGCATATGTAGGCGGTTCTACGCCACCGGCAGTGCTCAATGAAAATTCCCTACCCATTTCTAGTAACGGTTGCGTAATTATATTTTTCTGATATGTCTGCAGATGAAAAATTGGAAAATACGCACATAGAAAAATAATTTCAAATGCATTAGATTGGAAAAGCAGCAATAAAAACAATTATAACATAAAACTGGGCTTTTTACTTCACATCACTTACTCATTTCTACCAAAGGAAGGTATCAGAGCTCATAAAAAGGGAAAGGAAGAGAACTGATGTTTCCTTCTTGATGTGGGAATAAAAACATGTGTTGGGGCAGTTCTGGCTGATTTCTCTGCATTAATGAATTTGCATTCAAATGCCTCCTGATTCCTCACAAGATCATCTGCCATTTTACAGTAAAATGATGTTTAAATGAAAAGGCTATTTGCCACTGATACAAATTGTTGGGGGTAGTATCAGGTCCTGCACAGGACGCTCGAGTCTGATTTCTGCCACAGGTCTCCTATTTGCTCCCCTGATGGTCCTTTCCTGTGTAAAAAAACGTCGTTGCGCTTTGCTATTCAAGTCCTCTTTGTGATGGTGAGATCCATATCATTTTAACAAATGTATATATTGCACAGATCTCCCACTGCTGAAGTAATATATCTCTATCCTCCATCACAATGTCATTGAAGATACACATTACATGTTTTTGCAACAGGCACACAGTGACGGCATCGTGTCTTAAGACAGTCTGACATGCAGTCCTTTGTATCATGCTGGTAGTATATGATGAAGAGACATACAGTTGCCGGACAATTTTTCTGTTTGAGGATTATAAAAGTATCGCAATTTTTATAGTGTGAGCAATGGCAGGGTCACAAACAGCTTTTTTCATTGAAGAAATGAAAAAAACACTTCTTAACAAGGTACCACAATCATCCATATGCTGTGACATCACGATTGAACACCTTGAAATTTTGGTCTGGTGAAGGCAAAGGCAACACTGAAATAATGTATAGAATGTCACTGCATTTAATTTGAAGGGGCGATAACTACAAGCAATATTGAGCACATAAAAGGACAGTTCAGCATGCACAAATCAAACATCACCTAAATCCTTAGAGCACATACAACAAATTACAGATTATAGACACATTTTATATGAGTTTTGAAACTTACAAGCCTGTGAGAAACGAAATTGTGTAGAAGTGACAGTTAAGCAATGTAGAAGTGACAGTTAAACAATGTAGAAGTGACAGTTAAGCAATGTAGAAGTGACAGTTAAGCAATGTAGAAGTGACAGTTAAGCAATGTAAGCTAAGTTGTTACCCGTTTTCTAACATCCTCAATGTGTCTGGAGCCTGACTGCAACCATGGTAATTTAGGGTGCCGGTAACATAAGGAAATGTAACTCATCAAGCTAATAGTAAGCACATTAAACATGTCCTCTTTCATTCACGTCTTTGGGCTTACAATACAATGGGGCCTGCTAGCGGTAACCATTGTTTCAGACTGCAAACTCCTGCTTCGGTATAACAGGTGGAAGCAGCACATTCCTCTGTTGCAGTGTTTCAGAAAAACCAGTTGCCCACTTTTTTAGGGTAGATGACAGAGTTAACAGGTTCCTCTGGAATGTTAGTAACTACATAACAGACTTCGGTACATGGTGGCACATTTCGTTCAGGCACTGTCCTACAAGCCGGAAGGTCGCGGGTTTAATTCCCAGTGGAGTCATACAGATTTTTCATTACTTAATCCTTCTGGCCGCGTTATGGTCCTGGGATCGACTCAGCCTCTAACAGAAATCAGTATCAGGTATATCTCCTGGGGGCTAAAGATGGCCAGCATTTAGGGCTGACAACGTTATCACCTCCATGTGTCAATTGTCTAGAATTTCTGGGAGCCTCAACCTCCTGGAGCCCAAAGGGCCTGTTCAGGCCTGTAATGGGATAGCTTTTACATACCAGACTATACAGTGCCATAGTCCAGAAGGCCAGAACCCAACGTTCAGCGCCAGGTACAACCTCAAATTCATATTTTCCACTGAGCTGTCGAGAGGCAAGGCTACGGTGGTGAAGCCTGTTCTTTCTGTGCAGGCACCTCACAGGAGGAGGAGCGAACAGTGTCATACATAAAGTGACACATTCCTTTGAGATGTACGATATACAGCTATGGCTATTTTGGACTGTGTGACAAGTGAATCTTGATAACTGTTTCTGAAACGCTCTCGAATTTTCTCCTGGTCTCTACAACATTCCTTTCTCTTGCTTGTACAGCAGTGACAGCCACACTTTACATAGTAGTGCAAATGGTTTTCTATCCATACTTTTCCGCACTTATTGTGTCAGTCAGGTGAAATTTGGCATCAAAGATCCCTATAAATCTTGAAAGTAAAGATGCTTCGGTAATGTCTGAATTCTCTATCACAGAGTACACTGTATGTAAGCTTGTTTTCATGCCATGTACATTATATGCAGGGAAATTCATTTTTGTGCATGTAAAACCACTTTGTATATATAAATGGGAAGCATTCATTATCCTCACCATTAGGTGTGAACAAGGATTTACCATAGGCTCTGTTGAGAACTGCACTTTTCTGGGTTATTATGCAGCAATTATTGGTCATTTCTTACCGACGTTTCGGGACAACCTATCAGTCCCATCTTGAGGGTTTAAAAGTCCAATGGTTTTGGGTTTTGGATTCTTGAACCCTGAGGGTGGGACCAATAGGTTGTCCCGAAACGTCGGTAAGTAATTACCACTGCTTGGTGCATAATAAACCCAGAAGAGCGCAGTGGTCAGCCACTTCATGGTGGAAGTCTGAAATCACAAATGCTCTGTTCCTAGGTAACCTAACCCCACAGGGGATTAAATTTTACTGTACAAGTTCTGCAGATCAAATTGAATTATTTTTCATGTTAGTTTCTGAAATGATGATCTAACACTGTTCACTGAGATTATTTTTTGGCACAATGAAGAACCACTTCAATTTCTATAGTAAAACCAACTAGATGCACCAGTGCATCAAATTTATTTTATTTTGGAATGACACTCTACATAATCTTAGTAAATGACCAACTTAATGCACAAATTCTTGTTTTGTAATAAGTTTATTGTACTCCTCTACATGTTTCGAGCACTATTGTGCTCCAAACATGTAGAGGAGTACAATAAACTTATTATAAAACAAGAATTTGTGCATTAAGTTTTTCATTTACTAAGATTATACTGAGATGCATGGTCAGCAAAACATCAAAAGACACTCTACATGTTTCAGATGGTCTTTCCATCCATCATCAGGAGTTCAAGACTGTACATACAGCAACAGGCATTTGTCAAATAGATACTGCTGTATGTACAGTCTTCAGCCCCTGATGTTGGATGGAAAGACCGTCCGAAACATGTAGAGTGTCATTCCAAAATAAAATAAATTTGATACATTGGTGCATCTAGTTGGTTTTGCTATAGAAATAATATTACTATGCATGGCCCTATGAACGTCAAAAAACCAATTCCATATTTAGAAATAAGTAATGGCAAAATGATAACATACAAGGACCATTATTTTTAAACTGTCATTTTTTTAATACGCAGAAGGTTGCTAGTATTAACGTTAATACAAACTTAGTTGCTGGACATGAGTATAAACACCTTGTGAAAAGAAAAACGGATTATCAAGTCAATTCTAGAGCATTGTGCAGGCAAAGTGATTTTCATGTAACAGAACAAGAAAATTGATAACATCAAGTGAAGATTTAATACAAGGACAGTAGACTGGATATTGTTACCAGCCAGCTGTTTATCAAAGACCACACACTTCCTCCGACATTGCTTTTGGTCACCTGATTGTTATTAGCTCAAGGAATGCTTCAATATAGTACCAACACCCAACCTGCACATTCCTGGGAGAGAGAAAGAGAGAGAGAGAGAGAAAAACAGACCATTTTGTCACAGAGAATAACAGTTCTGTCAACATTCTTTACGGTAGCATCTATAAAAAATGTACCCTTCCATACTTTGCATCCACGTCGCTATCTAATAAGTCCGAATGATAATCCTTTACACTAAGTTTCCTTTATACATATATATATATATATTTTTTTAAATTTATTTAAAGTAATATACGTTTTTCTTTAACTTTAAAAACTATTATTAAAAAAGCGAACACAGAGCGAAATGAACAACCTGGGCCCCCAGAACACACAACACAACTTTGCACTCTTGCAGCACCCGATACTATTCCCACCAACTCTGCTCTGTATGCAACGCCAGAAGCTAATCCTGCCACATGTCTGGTACTGAACAAGGGTTCACTAGTTAACTAATTTACTCACCGTTTGCTCAGTGGAAAGTTTTTTTCATTATCACTACCAGATTTTATATTTCTGGTTTCCATAAGATCAGTAACTTCACATCAGTCTTGAGGTCTTCACAGTGATGCAGTTGAGACATCTGTTGTTTGGGGATATGACCCTCTATCCTTGGATAAACCGTTCCCTATGTTCCAGTAGAACATAATGTTGTCATCTTCAGGGGTCCAGAGGTCCTACAAGCCCTCTTGTACTATGAAGATGAAGGCATTATATTTCTTTGAAAAACAAGAAACTTCTTACCCAATCTTTATAACAAAATCAACTAGATGCACTAATTTCTGAAATTTATTTTTGGAATTCCAAAAATAAATTTGAGAAATTAGTGCATCTAGTTGATTTTATTATAAGAATTTATGAAGACGCACGGTCACCTGAACGTCAAATTCTTACCCAATGACAGAGTATCATATTGTAGAAAAGAATCTGGAATAATTTTTGACAAAACAACTACAAGTTACGATGACTTTATGCCAGGGTTTTAGATATAAATATTTTAGTGGAAAGATATGTGTTGGCCTCACTGCACAGCCACATGTTACACACATTACTGACAGGTCTAGTAAAGTGTCCCCCCCCCCCCCCCCCAAAAAAAAAAATAAAACACCACGGAAATCCGTCCAGCTGTTCCGTATGGAGGGACGGACGGACTTACGTCACAAAAACAAAAATAGCTTTTTGCAACTTAGCGCACGCGCGTTAACAACTATCTAAAGAACGCTTTCAAAAAGAGGAAGTCGTAGTCGCTTCATAAACTGAACGGAGTCTGAAAAATGTGAAACATTTTCAAACCCTTTATCTGGAAAAAAAAAATCGACGATGACCCGAAACGTCGTTAGTAATCTGCATGGGACTTTCTTCATGGTTGAAATGCGGGATATGAACTTAAGGAACCGAACCTTCAACTCAGAGCAATGGGCTACACATGCGTATCTGTGACAGGAATAGGGAACATTTTACTGTGTCAAAGAATTAAGATCCTCAAATAAAGCCGCTTTACAGACAGCGTAGATGAGCGGTCGCACCCCCCCCCCCCCCCCCCCCCCCCCCCCCCCGGTAATTTGAGCCCCCCTACCATATACACCCCCAAACACAGATAAAAATAAATAATTGACGCACAAGAAAAAAAACAAAAGACAAAAAAAAAC
>Ga0123357_10012007_pt1 | contig 11144 bp, 7 predicted proteins | sample TergutEmb28metaG_FD_89873 | JGI IMG/M metagenome (GOLD analysis project Ga0123357, IMG submission 89873) | Embiratermes neotenicus P4 segment gut microbial communities from Petit-Saut dam, French Guiana - Emb289 P4 | ecosystem: Host-associated > Arthropoda: Insects > Digestive system > Gut ... | reverse complement strand
CTTTGCATATACACGCTTTGCATCACGAGCCTTCTGCAGGAATATTACACAAACAGCTTCACTCCGTGCATAGCCATCAGCTGTACAAACAGCACAAATACCACATTCAGATACCTCCTTCTGTTCAGCCAGTTACACAGAACCTCAACTGAGTGACTGAGGAATTGAAGATTATCTGCTTCTGAGGTGTGAAGGCATGTATTTTTTTAGACAAGTATCACCATATTTAACCCTTATCCTGTTAATGTGTAGAATATGGTGAGCTCCTAATAATGCCAGCAAATGGGGAATGGGATTTAACTCAGTGTTTAACCTTTTGGCGCCGGAATTATTTTTTTTTTAATTTTATCACATCCTGTATATAAAATTTGAATAATACAGGAACCAAATATGCTAGAATTATGAAACAAACTGCATTTTGAAGAGGAAAAAACGGAGAGTATACCCCATGTTTAAAATAATCAGTACATATATTTGTTTAAAAAATATTTAAAATGCAACATTTGGAGGTTAGCAGTGCGGTACGACCACTAAAGTCGTCGTTAGGCGTCAAAGGTTAAAGTGTTTAGGAAACTGTTGCCTTACTTTCCTTGAAATTTTACCCTGTGCCACACAGATGGCAGCAGCAGCAGCAGCTTCCTCTAAAATGCAAGATTTCTAGTAGAAGTGTTGCTAATGATTCAAGGATTCAACGTAATATTTGAACATCCTAAACACCCATGTGCACTGTACTAGTTCAGAACATTTTGTGACTTACTTCACAATTTAAAGTCATGCAACATGTCCTTCCCATCACAATTGCATTGATTTCTATCACCCTCAAAATATCTGGAAAGCAGTTAAAATTATAAAGCTACCCACAGCACAAATTTCACCAACGTCCTCTCACTTCCCAACACTTAGGTCCAAATATTCCCATCAGCACACAGTTCTGCAACACCTGCAGTCTATATCGTACCTATACACATACAACAAGACCAAGTTTACACCAGACTCATTACAATAAGAATGTACATGTCACATCTTACAGACGAAAGGTACATACCATCCCTGTCAAAGGACCTGCAGAGGCCTTGGCGGCTGAGGACACCGAGACTGAATATTTGGAGAGAAATATAGGGATGAAGACAGAGATTGCTACCTCCTACAATGGCAGAGTCACACAACCCACTGCACATTGCTCTATATGCATGCTCAATTGCGAACAATGAAGATGAGCATGCCGTATCCACCGTATAACTGGGACCTGAAACCGGATAAACTTAAAGGTCACAACTTTATATTACCAAATAAATGAATTAGCTACATATTTCAGTACGAAGTATCGTGAATTTTCAGACCAGGAACGATGCTGTAAACATTCGTAGAAAAACGTGACTTAGTGCTTTAAATTCCCTGTGCTAGTATCAGTTCAATTATCCTCCCATGCTGCTATTCAGATTTCAACATTTAACTTATTAATTGTGATGTCATAATACAATACAGCACTTCTCCAACAATGCAAATTACATTCTTGGAAAGCTGTCATAAGAAATTTCATGTGTTCCATGTCCATGTATTGCAGAATGTTGTGTGGGAACATCCCACATGTTCAGAAATGATCCTTTCCTGGCAACGTCCACCAAGCCAAGTCAAGCCAAAGGGCTAACTGAGGGAGGAGAGTTGACGTCCCTCGATCTGTATAGCCATTCTTCGTTTGATTGCATCGTGGGGCTCCATAACTGACACCTTTATCTTTAAATAGGGAACGTGTTTATTTTAAGAATCTTAAGTCAGGCTGAACGCCTTGACTGATCTCAATAAATACTGGTGCATAAGCAGCACTAAACTTAATTCCAAGGGGTAGGAGGAGTACTTTGGTTAGCTGCCTGTGTTTTGAATTCAGACTGGCAAAGCAAACTGGAGATAAACATTTGTTGGTAGGCACAACGGTGAAGCCTGGTGGGGAAGGGGAGAGGGGAAGTTGTTGGGTGTGGGCTGTGCCACAACTTAGCGTTATGGCAATTGATTTACAACTGACGAAGAATCATAGAAAACCTCATAGAGAGCATCCAAAAGGTGTTCAACTGATCAGTGCTGAGCACGATTATTCTACTTGGTCATTCTGCGGTAACCTTGACTGCCTTGCTGAACACTGCCTCCCATTGCTTCCTGTCAGGTGTCGGGGGTCAACCCTCGGTCAGCGTCGGTGTTTCCAGAGTTACCGAAATATGGGTTTCCTAACTTCAGCTAACTTTGAGTCGAAACTCGCAGTTAGAGATTTGATGTGGTCAACAAAGAGTGGAACAACTAGATCCTCGAAATTCTGCCTCTCACTAATATATTAGGGGGCACCCATGGAAGGCGAAGACACTTAGATTATAAACCTGTAGCTTCCGGAAGTAGGTGCAGGCAGCAAACGTCCACGCGGGGCCTGCATAAACCATCATATGGCGGTTGAGCTGCTCGTTAAACAGGACTCCATTCGTGATGGAGAGATCACTTCACCTTTTCAGAAGTGTCCCAGTATACCCATCCTTTGAGAAGTTTTCGTTTTGACCTGGTCGATGTGAGGCCACCAGATGAGTCGTGTATGTGGGCTCACTACAAGATAACGAGTTGTGACGACCCATTGGACTGGCTCCCCGAAAAATGTTAATGGTCTGGGCTTCTTGTAGCGCCGTCCGGCCCTTGCGACAATTATCGTTGTGCTCTTCGAGACAGTAATGACAATTCTCCATTCCGTCAGCTACCATTGTAGGTAGCTGAGGTATGATTCAAGGTAGCTGACTTCGGACTACGGAACGTGGCTCTGATGGCCATGCCGTTCGCGTAGAGAGCCAATTCGACGTGGTGCGAGGGTGTAGGCATATAGTTGACATACACACTGACAAGGACACGGGAGATCAAATCAGACAGCGCCACCCAAACCCGTGTGACACGAAGAGATGACGTGGCCGTCTGGAAGGACGCTTCTAACTTCCGAACACGAAGGTATGCTGAGATTGTTTGGACCATATACGATGGGAAATTTAGATTTCTTACCTTGAAAAAGAGGCCATCGACTTAAATGGAATCGAAGGCTTTGGCCACGTCGAGGAAAACCACGACTGTTAGCCTCTATTCAGCAAAGTTCCTGTTTATTTTGTCTAAAAGGAGGGTTAACTGCAAGGATATGCCAACCCTGGGATGAACCCAAATTGCTTGTCTCGTACCTGCTCACGCTCGCTTACTTCATTTAGGACCCTCTTTCATTATATGTTTTCAAATGGTTTACCAATCGTGTCCAAAAGACTAAGGGACCGATAGGATGAAAGCAGTGCCGGATCCTTCTCCGGTTTAAGTATAGAGATCTCTCATCCGTACGTTCACACTATCGGAAAGTGATGGGTTTGTAGAACTGATTTGAAAATCCGAACGACAAGCGATACTGCTCAATGGGAAAGAAGATTCAAGGCCGTCTGCCTCATACCATTTAGACCCAGAGCCCTTGCGAACTTCAGACCCCGTATGGCTTCGTGATCGTCATCAGGGTTGGTTAGCTTAGGTTTGTTGGCAGGGGTAAGGAAGTAGGAAATCAGCCCCACCTTAACCATCTCGTTAATTGCCGGGACCGAAGAAACGGTTATCGGCTGAAACTGAGCCAAGGGGAGATTGAGTAGGCACTCTTCTCACCCCTTTGGTTATCCTCAACAGTAATTAGTCTTAAGGATAAAGGGTTTCAGTTGTCGCACACCATCAGTTCTTCCTCCACACATTCACCTGGCAGGTCACTGAACTTTGTAGGCGGTTGATCTCAGCTCTTAGAGTGGAATCCCTGGTGACCTGCCACTGCCTCCATAGCCAGTTCTTCAGGCTTAACTCATCATTAATACTAGCAGGTATCGGACACATTGGGTCGTCACGTTGGCGACTCTTGAGAGTGGAAGTTGCCAGAGCCTTCATAAAGGCGCAGAACTGGTTCTCAACGCACGTGTCGATTGCTACCCTGTTGTGTAAATCCGGTTTGATCGGAATTTCGTCTTCCAAGCAGGCCTGGAATTTAGCCCAGTCAGTGTTCTGAGGTCAGGGCGATCAGGTGGGAGTAGAAAGATGAACGACACGTATTGCTGATAATTAAAGGAAGTGGATCCAAACTCAGTGCAGAATAATAGGTCAGATGCAACGGAGAAGGAAGGTCTTTGGCAAAAACGAAATCAAAGTTACCGGGAGCAGCGGGTGAGTTGCATGGATTGGTGGTTAGTGTGTCCGGTCCAAAGATCAGGCAGGAGTTTTCATCGGTACAGACATGTAGTTTTCCCAGTCTCATACAACCTGGCAACATCATTAACCGGTCTTCATTTCCCGACCACTCCTACAAGCTCTGCCTACTGAGCAATCCCACAGCAGGTAGTCCACCAGTAGCAATGGATATAAGTCGAAATCTCTAGGCTTGCTGCAGGAGAAACATTAAGCGGGCAGTCTCTCATCGCTTTACTCTGTAGTAAGTTGTTGTTTGGCTCAGTGAAATGAGTAGATTAAGGAACAGAGAGAGAGGAAGGAGAGCACATTTTATCGGCATATTACCTCAAACCAAAAGTGGGTAAGAGGGAGTATTCAAGAGAAAGGAGAGCTTCTGTGGTGGGCGCAACGCTGAGGCAGGAGCTAAAATTTATTAATGCCATGTCTATCATCAAGCTTTCCCCAAAATGTCTTCTGGAACTGGGGAAAGCAGTGATGGTTGGCATGAAGAATACCATTGCACTCTCCAATGCTATCGCTACGATCTTTTCAGCCCTCCAGCATGAGAGTGCAGCTGAGAGTACGGCTCTGGCCTTCCGCGAATCTTCGAAGTTCCACTTGCATAAAACGAAACCGAAAAGCTTCCTTATGCTGCAATGCTAGCTGGGCAAACCGGGCTGCCACAGCCAAACGGGCCTTGTAAAATCCCTGGCAAGGATTCAGATCACTCTGAACCCACAGCCTCTAGGCGCATGTTGTTCAAAGACATATCTGAGCCTCTGTGTGGCATACCTGATGGCACCAATTTAAGCGCACGAGCGGCTACTTAAAGTGTCGCTCCTGCTGGTGAGTGGCAATAGAAGAACTCGGGGGCCAGTGACACGTGTGGTTTTTGTCATGAATATGGGCCTCGTGTCACAGCGGGTTCTCAGCCCAGATAAGGGTAAGGGGCTGATGCTTGTCCTAAGAACCTCTGACGGCTTCAGAGCCACAGTCGGCGCACTGCGATCTCTTGATGGGAGCAACGATGTGATATTTCACACCTCCCTCCCGAAGGATAGTTGTCTACTTCTACTGGTCAAGAAACTGGTCAGACAAACGTCTGAAGAAGTCGTCCTTGAGGAGTTGGAGACTCTGGGGATGTGTATGCAGGGAGTCTTGTAGCACCGCTAGCTCGCCATGACTAGTAAGCCTCCAATGCACGCCTCCTAACCCTGAACATTAGTGTGTCGATAGCGAAAGAACGAGAATTAGAGATTCGCTTTCTGAACGAAATCTGCGGTGTGCGTTTGTCGGTGGAGGCATACATCGCCTCTAAAAGCACTCTGAGAACAACTACTGCGAACGCTTCGGCCATACGCGGCGTTAGTGTGGTTACGCACCCCGGTATGTTGATTTTAGTGAGAATAGCCTCTCGGGAAAATGATCTACCTCAGAGCAACAATTTAGCTGCTGCAGGTGTGGAAGAAACCACACTGCCTACTACCGGGGCTAAGTGAAATGGAAGTAGGCTAAGGCAGCGCTTGCTAAGCGAAGGCATCTTGAACGCAGTAATAGGGGTGGCGCACCTAGCCCTCCTGCCGTACCGAAAGTGAACCGAGCGGAGACATCCGCCGAACAGAAGTCTGGGAACTGGTTAGAAACTTATGGTGATTGTGGACCTTACTTTAAAGGCTACACCCCAACTGATCCCCACACTACTCCCGGCCCGGTCATTTCATTCCTACACGGAGTGAAGTGACAAAAACCAGTAAGACAGGCAAGACTCAAAAGTCAGCACCTTAAGTCATGGTATGCCCTAAACAGGACCCATTGTCTTAGACTTAGAAAAATCCTTCGCAATTCAAAACAAAAGAAGCAGGTTGCCCCAACCCTACACAAACAGTCACCCATCGGGGAGATCTCCGATATTCTATACAACCTCCCCCTTAAAGCATGTGTGGAGTTTACTCGCAGGATCTTCGCATCCGTCCGAACCCTCCTTTCAGGACCAAATCTTTCGCGGGCTGTCCTTAAAATATTGTCCTCTTTGTAGCTGAGTATGGCAGCACGGCACGGATGGTCGACACGGAATAAAGCCTTGTGGTTGGCCTGCTGGAATGCAGACGGTGTCCACGGCTGGAAGCTGAAATTTGATTATATCCTAGGGCAACACGGGATCAACATATGCCTGTTTACCTAGAAGTTTATCTAAAGTCAGGTAAAGCTTTTCTGATGGCAAACTATTTTGGTCACCGTACCGAGGGGTTAACTGGAGGAGGAGAAAGAGATTACTGGTCCGCCGCACTATTGATCATAACGCTGTGACCTTCAAAGTTCCAAAGCATCTGAGGTCTACAGCCATCCAGGAGAACTTGACCAGTAAACCACAGAAAGTACTGGCGGTGTATCATCACCCTTACAATCCCTGATTGCGTAGGAATTGTCTGTGTGTCTTGATGGCAGTCTTCCCATTCTCCTGGAGGGTGACGTGAATGCCAACAACGTGAACTAGAAATCCAGGCTGATCATGCCAAGAGTCAGTTTCATGCGTGGCTAAACCGACGAGAATTCTGGTCTGATCTATGGACCAAAAACACCTGCCACGGTACCTTGTAACCCATTCCACAACTCTGATGTCATAGATATCGTTAGGAAAAATAACAGGTCACCCTAATGTATCTGACCACCTACTCAGCAATGAGCTGGGATCTTGTACCTATACTGACACGCGATGTCGATCACATTTCCTCAACCCCCTAGACCACCCAGACTTAAGAAGGAGTGACTGATCCACGTTCCAGACTTGCCTGAAACCGTGGCTCCAATCGAACACTGGCCTCTCGAATGATGTGGATATTGACACGTGTGTTAAGGAAAAGTAAAGAGCTATCTCAAAAGCGATGACACAGTCCTCTCTAAAGTGTCGCTCACGTGATGACACACGGCCATCCATCCCGGCTCGTATCCAGGATGAAATTCACCGAAAAGAAGACAGCGACAAATTTCTAGGCACCACGATCTAAAATCTAAGATCAATCGCCTACAGCGGTCGGTGACCAACAAGCTCAGCGAGTGGAAGTATGATAAATGGAGCTTAAAACTGGAAAGCTTTGATCGAGAGGGTCATTCGCTGTGGAACATGATTAGATGGGTGACGAGAATCCCCACTCCGTCACGTCTCCTGGTCACACTAAGAGGACTTCCTCTCTTAGACTTTGGAAATCTGAAACCCTTGGGGACAGTTCGGAGGTCCTGTTTAAGCCGGTAAAAATTCGTCGGTCCCAGCACTCATTATGGTGGATAATGAAACAATGCGAACAAACTCGCTTGCTCCCGCAAGCCAGTCTAAGCTAACCAACCCCACGGAGGTTCAACACACCGTACATGGTTTCAAAGTCGGCAATGCACCAGGTCTAAATGGTGTATCAAATAGGGCATTGAAACATCTTCCACCAAGTGCCGTCTCCATCCTCCTAGTGTCATTCAACGTGATATTTCGAATCCACTAATTTCCGTCAGCTTTGAAACAAGCCCGCGTGTTTTCCATCCTGAAACCCGGGCAGGATCTGGCATTGCCCTCGCCTTATCAAGCCCAAATTCTGCTAGATATAACTTGCAAGATGTTAGAGAAAATCCTACTTACTGGGATTCCACGCGAAGCGGCTGTGGGCAACAGCGCAATGGGCAGTTTGGGTTCACACTCAAACACAGCACTGAGCTACATCTCAGCCAACTCGTTGAGAGAGCGTCCAGGAAATATGGCGAGAAGAGGCTAACAGCGCAGTTCTTCTTGATGTGGCGAAGGCCCCCAAAACCGAACGGGTTGACGGTCTCCTATACAAACTTACAGTCCTTAATTTTCTCTCGTAACTTGTCAAAACTGAATCTTCCTACTTCAATAGTCGTATGTTCGAAGCCTCCTTCCAAACCGCCACATCAACCTGTCGTCGCTTGCGGTCTGGCAGAACTAAGGGTGGAATAATTTCACCCGTCCTATTCAATCTGTATGTGAATGACATGCCTTCATTTTCCCACCATTTCGAGTTGGCTCTCTACATGTACAACACGACTCCCATAGCCACGTCCTGTCAGCCAGCTCTGCTCGTCAATATCTTGGAAACCTCGAGCGGGGGGCTGAGTGAATGGAGGATCGTCATCAATGTCTCCTAGCGCTCCGCGATCCTCTTCGCTAAGGCCGGTAGGCGCATCCCGAAACCCGGACCAGTTCAGCTTTCAGGGAACCAACCAAGTGGTTCGATACCGCCCGTTATCTTAGGATGACCATTAATAAACGACTCCCCTGGTCGACACATATCGATCAGGTGAGAAAAAATGTGGCACAGACTGGGAGAGCTGGGAAATCGCCTAAACAGTAGAAGCAGTCTCTCCATCCGGAATGAAGTTCTGCAGTATGAGCAGCTCATCCGTCCCATGATGGATTATGTATGCCACGTCTTGAGGTCTGCCGCTAGCTCCCATATAATAAAAATTCAGGTGATCCTTCCAAGTGTCTTTGCATTGCTATCAATGACCCTTGCTACTTTGGTAACAAGCAAATTAACAATGATTTCAGAGTACCCTACTCTACCGACCATTCCAGATCTCTGAGATATTCCACTCAAATGTAGTTGTTTTAGGGATCGCTTTAGATACGCAGCTTGGTAAATATTTAGCTGCCCAAGCTTTGACAATATTCCCCCAAAGCAAGGAGATCAGGATCGACTTGTCTTGGCTACCCGCATGACGGCCATGGGAACAGAGTGAATCGTGCCCAAATAGCACTTTTCCACTACCCAGACTGAGGTTCATCCCTGCTTTTCCCTCAGTTGTAAAGCAAATATCAGGTAAAAGACGGAGCACGCCCTGCACTCTTCCCATGTTAAGGTTTCACAATGACTTAGCCTCTCTTTAACTTTAAACATGACCATTCTGGGTTCGAATTCCTGAAAGCCTTTCAACCAAAGCAATGTCCCTCACAACGCCTATTGCATTTTGAGCAATGGTCTTCAGATTGACTGTGTCGAGGTCTTCAGCTGTGAAGGGAAATCATTAGGATAAGCGAAATTCTAGTTATAATTTAAGGTGTCTGTTACTAAGCTCAGCAATGCTGTCAACACAAGAATGTCTAAACAGCTAAACGGACGTCGACATGTGTTTTCACACAAGTCTCTGCCCTCAGTTAATTCTCTGGTTGTTTGAATGGTTGGTTGACTCATTCTTCTAGCAGCAGTCACTGTTCATCAAAGGAGTAAGAGCATTCTCTGCTTGTTGAAAGGAGTAGGCTTTCTCTATTATCAGAAGGAGTATCAATATTTGGCAGTACAACCATGGTGCCCAGCACCAAAGGGAGATGCGATGGAGTGCTTTACCGGGCATTCACAGCTCAGTCATAAGGTTAACAGCTAGCCGCATCCGGCACTGACTGAGCTAGCAATGCGATGGTTCCTGATGGAGCTGCCAACTGTCGAGCTTTCTGCCATGCATCCCACTGTGCATCTCCGGCCAATTAGCTATACAGGCAGCATTGACTCGTCTACAGAAAACTGTACCACACTGCTGGAGTGAGACCTGTAGCTGGTGCAATTAAAGCACGGCTTCTTGCCGCAGCACACAAACAGACTTCTGTACAACTAAGACTTTTAATAACTATCCAGTGTATGTGTTTACTGCAGTTGTTAATCAGTAACAGCCTACCCTGCAGTAACCCACAGCCATATACTTATATGATACACCAACAAATACACATTTATAAGTATGTTCAGTCACATATTGTTATTCTTCACCAATATATTTCAGTCACTGCTTTGACCATCATCAGATTGGCTTATTACAAGAATAAAATCAATATAAAAATAATTGTTCAAAAATATATGATGTTACACTTGCTCAGTAAATCACATATTGCACGTGATTCATAAATCAAATGTACCGCTAAGTGGTTTTATTATTTACTTTTGTACACTTATTTGTATATTGACGGTATTCTTATCATAAGCCACTTGTGTATGGTCACAGAAGTGACCGAAACATGTTGGTGAAGAACAATACTATCTGATTGAACTTTTTTTAATACATTCCATATTCGCAACGTTAATTAGAATCATGAAATGTACAAACAAAAAACATGTACTTTAATTTATGACATACTGTTCTTCGTATTTTCAGCAACATGTTTCTGCCAGCAATCCAGCCATCTTCTGGGTGATGTTTTTTGATACAAGAATACAACTGCAGTTAAATGTGTCATCATTACTTCATAATATTAAAAATATAGAGTTTCAATTGAAATTTTCTTTGGAATAATAATGTGAAGTAATAAAGTATAATATGAGACAATTCTAACATAGTGGAATTTAAATTATGCAGTGTTTGTGGAGTGACTGATAAGGTAGTTATATGGTGGTGTCTAATCTCATCCATTTGGCGGCACTGAAATACACACACACAAACACACAAATATATATATATACACACACACACTTTCTCTCTCTCTCTCTTTTATGTTCAGCTTAAAAATGGCTTCTAAGAGCCAACTCGAATTGCTATAAATTCTTAAAATATTAAAGGCGTGTTAGACAATATTTTATTACACTTGTGGGATGCTGTGTAGTTAAGATGCTGTCGGCTGTATCGGTGTGTTGATGGGTGTACGGACAGAGGAAGGGGAGCAGTGAGGAGCTGGCGTGACATGTGGGAGTCCCCACATCAAGGAGCTGGAGTGACATGTGGGTGTCCCCACACACTATTTAATTATTAGTTAAAGCTATACTTTACTTACAGGTCCAAATAAAATTTTGCCCATATTTTCTATATACCTTTACCTGGTTCAGATGTAATTTGGTACAGAAGGTGCCCACAAATATTCACTGAGTGGCTGTGAGTTTCAGTGAAATCAGCACAGTGAAATTCATACTTGATCAGTGGGTGTACACAAATTGCTGCACACACACTCCACATTTATT